>Ga0233404_10000331_pt1 | contig 12839 bp, 12 predicted proteins | sample Na_oxic_2_MG_FD_179861 | JGI IMG/M metagenome (GOLD analysis project Ga0233404, IMG submission 179861) | Seawater microbial communities from Saanich Inlet, British Columbia, Canada - Na_oxic_2_MG | ecosystem: Environmental > Aquatic > Marine > Inlet | place: Canada: British Columbia | collected...
CATGTACACCTGCTCCAGGACCCATATCAACAATATGATTAGCGGCGCGTATCGCCCCTTCATCATGCTCAACCACAATGACCGTGTTGCCTAAATCGCGTAAACGAGTGAGTGTATCAAGTAAGCGTTGATTATCGCGTTGATGTAAGCCAATGGAAGGTTCATCTAAAATGTACATTACGCCGACTAAACCGGCACCGATTTGGCTGGCGAGGCGGATACGTTGCGCTTCACCGCCCGATAAGCTATCGGCACTGCGATCTAAAGTGAGGTATTCAAGCCCGACATTGACTAGAAATTGTAAGCGTTCAATGACTTCTTTGAGAATTTTCGCGGCAATTTTGCCCCGTTGCCCTGGTAATTTTAATTGTTCAAAAAATGATTTCGCCTCAGAAATAGAAAGGGCGGTTAATTGAGGTAAACTGTAACCTTCAATAAAAACATGACGCGCCGCATTATTCAAGCGCGTACCTTGACAATCCGTACAAGCTTGCTGACTTAAATATTTTGATAACTCTTCGCGCACCTTATGAGATTCTGTTTCCCGATAACGCCGTTCCAAATTAGGAATGATCCCTTCAAACGGTTTTTGACGCGCAAAAGTCGTTCCCTTTTCGGTAGAATTAACAAAATGAATCGTCGTCGTACCACTACCATATAAAATCACTTCCCGAATTTCTTCCGATAGGGCTTCAAAAGGGGTGTTAAGATCAAATTGATAATGGCTACTTAATGATTGCAACATTTGAAATGAAAAAGCATTTTTCTTATCCCAGCCCCGTATCGCGCCCTCCGCTAAACTAGCTGAAGGATTAATAACCACTTTAGCCTGATCAAAAAATGGTTTCACCCCTAAACCATCACAAACGGAACAAGCCCCCACCGGATTATTAAAAGAAAAGAGGCGCGGTTCTAATTCGCTCAGACTATAACCACATTCAGGGCATGAAAATTTTGAGGAAAATGATAAGGGCTTACGTCGGGTTTTATCCATAAAATCCACTTGTGCCAATCCATCCCCTAATTTTAAAGTGGTTTCAAAAGATTCAGCTAAACGCAATTGTATATCTTCACGAGCTTTAAAACGGTCAACAACGACTTCTATCGTATGTTTCTTGCGCAAATCAAGTGGGGGCGGATCATCTAACAGGACAATTTCCCCATCTATCCTAGCACGACTAAACCCTTGTTTTTGCAGAGATTCTATGATTTTAACATGCTCACCTTTACGCGCCTTGATGATAGGAGCCAGTAGCATCAAACGTGTTCCTTTTGGCAAGCTTAATACTTGATCAACCATTTGGCTAATCGTTTGGGCTTGCAAACAACTACCATGTGCAGGGCAATGCGCTACCCCAACTCGCGCAAACAAAAGCCGTAGATAATCATAGATTTCGGTCACCGTACCAACAGTGGAACGGGGATTATGGGAAGTTGATTTTTGTTCAATAGAAATCGCCGGCGATAAGCCTTCGATATGTTCTACATCAGGCTTTTCCATTATAGATAAAAATTGCCGCGCATACGCTGACAAGGATTCAACATAACGCCGCTGCCCTTCCGCATAAATCGTATCAAACGCTAAGGAAGATTTACCAGAACCGGATAAACCGGTGATGACAATCAGTTTATTGCGAGGTAAATCAAGATCAATATTTTGTAGATTATGGGTTTTGACACCGCGTAAATGGATCGTGTTCATCATAAAATTTATCTGGTTCAGGTTTTTTTGAAAAAATGGGCTTTCTAAAACGTATTACATTATACACACCCTTTAAAATAGCAGCAAGCGAACAATTATTTTGTTCAGCAAAAATTAATTTAGCAAAGGAGTTTATATTTTTTTCAAAATTATGCTAGTATAAAAACCTCTTTAAAAATCATTTATGACTCTTAATGATTGACAGAATAACTGATAATTGATTAGAAATACCATGAAAAATGGGAAATCATAAACTCAGTAAAAGTCGCTACGATGCTTTCCTGAAAAAGCTTGTTGTCTTTAATTATTGTTCACAAAATCAAAATGCTACTCCAATTTGTTGTAAAAAATTTTATGTGCTTTGCCGAAGAAACCCTATTTTCTATGGTAGCCACTGCAAAGCTTGAAGAACATAAAAATCATTTAATTCACACACACTCTGAAACTGATTTGCTCAGAACCAGTGTTTTATATGGTGCTAACGCACATGGTAAAACAAAATTGGTTGAAGCGATAGGGTGTGCCAAACAGCTAATTGTTAATGGAATTCAAGGCACTAAATCCATTCCAGTGGAACCATTTCGTCTTGATAAAATCTTACGAACTCAGCCAAGTCACTTTGAATTTATTATTTTTTATCAAAATATTCGCTATCATTACGGGTTTATTGTTAATAATCAACGAGTGCTTGAAGAATGGTTATTTGTTACTCCTAACAAAAGAGAATTGCGTTATTTCGAGCGTGTGACTTCAGAGGCGGGCAAAGTGACTGTTGAATTAGGTGGTTCATTAGCGCGTCAAAATAGTAAACAAAGACAATTTCTTGAATTTGTTGCTCAAGGTACACGCCCAAATCAACTCTTTTTAACCGAAGCTTTGGAACGAAATGTGGAAAAATTAAAACCACTCTATGAATGGTTTGAAAACGTTTTGCAAGTTGTGCCAGTCACGCCTCATTATTTGCCTTTGGAAATTAGAGCCAATAAACCCTTTATTAGCTTTTTAAGTGATTTTCTCAAGCAAGCCGACACCGGCATACAAGGTATTAAAACGATTGAAGAGGAATTAGATTACGATAAACATTTTCCAGGATTATCTGAACAAATACGACTAGAAATCGAAAATGATGTGAATTCTGCAAGAACAATTATTATGTTTAGTGAGGGCAAATCCTATACGATATCTGCTAACGAATTCGGGGAACCGATACTGATTCGTTTAGAACCACAGCATTATGGACCTGATGGAAGCGTTGTTTCTTTTGCTAAAGAATCGGCGGGTACACAACGGCTTGCACATCTATTACCAATATTAGTTGATTTGTTGAATTCAGAAAAAGTTTATATCGTTGATGAACTTGATCGCAGTTTACATGCCTTACTTCCCAAACTATTTTTAGAAAATTATCTAAACGCGGTTTCCAAAAAACATCATAGTCAGTTAATTTTTACCACACACGATACCCATTTATTGGATTTAAATTTATTGCGTAAAGATGAAATCTGGTTTTTAGAAAAAAATGAACAAGGTGCCTCACAACTTTATTCATTAATCAATCTCAAAATGAATGCAGATTTAAATATTCAAAAAGCTTATCTTCAAGGGCGATTTGGGGGAATTCCTTTTATATAGTAACCAAATATATTAAAAAATATTAAAAAATAGATTACAATAATTATAAAATATGTTATATTGTTTTATGACACTTTATTTCTCAAGAAAACGAAATTGATTTCGATGCGCCTCGAAAGGAATTAGTAGATGCAAGTGACCAGAGTTGAGCGACATATTGTCGAGATGAATCAACAATTAATTGATTTGTCTTATGCCTCAAAAAATCTCTATAATTGTGCCACATTTATTATGCGGCAAAATTTTATCAAAAACCATAAGATTATCAATTATAGAACAATGGATAAGATTATCAAACGTGATTATCCAGAAGTTTATAAAGGTCTGCCGGCACAGTCCTCACAACAAGTTTTAAGATTAGTTGAAAAGAACTGGAAATCGTTTTTTAAAGCGAATCAGGAATATAAACAAAATCCTGATAAATTTAAGGGCAGACCGAAATTACCAAAATATAAGGACAAGGAAAAGGGGTTGAACATTGTTATCTTTACTAACCAACAATGTCAATTAACAGACAATCAAATTCATTTTCCCAAAAAGGCTGAATTGCCTGTATTAAATACAACTGTTAACAACCTACAACAAGTACGTATCATTCCAAAATACCTGCATTTTGTGATTGAAGTGGTTTATAAAAAAGAGGTGTCAAATTATGAATTAACATACAATAATGTTTTAGGTATTGATCTCGGATTAAATAACTTAGCCACATTAGTCTCAAATCAACCAGATGTAAATCCTATGTTGATAAATGGCAAGCCATTGAAATCCATAAATCAATACTTTAACAAGAAAAAAGCTAAATTGATGTCGTTTATCGGTGATAAAGGGACAAGTCATTCAATTGGCCGATTGTCAAAAAAACGTCATCAAAAAATAGATGATTACCTGCATAAAGCGAGTAGAAACATTATTAATTATGCCGTAAAAACCAACAGTGGTTTAATCATTATTGGTGAAAACAAACACTGGAAACAGAAAATCAATATTGGTAAAAAGAACAATCAAAATTTTGTTTCGATCCCTTATGATAAGATCAAAGCGATGATTGCATATAAGGCCGAAGAATTGGGTATTGATGTCGTTTTTACCGAAGAATCCTATACCTCCAAATCAAGTCATTTAGACAATGACCCATTGCCGGTTTATAAAAAGGGTAAATCTCCTCGTTTTACCGGTAAACGTATTAGTAGAGGTTTGTATCAATGGTCTAAGGGTATAATTAATGCCGATCTGAACGGTGCGATGGGGATCATTAAAAAAGTAGTTCCAGAAGCTCTTGATTCACTTATAGAGCTACGGAATAGAGGTGCAGGGTTCGCACCATTTAAGGTTGTGAATATATTTTAATAAAATATTTTCATATTCTTTAATAAAGATTAATATTAATCGAACCTGGCACTGACACATAGAAAAAAACGTCCAATTGATCGGTGTTTAGAAGTTCTAGGAGATACACGTTTATTGATTATTGCTACAGAAGGTAGAATCACTGAAAAACAGTATTTTGCACTGTTTCGTAATAGGCGTGTTCAAGTTAAAGTCATTCCAACTGGTGAAGATAATAAATCTTCACCTGAATATATTTTAAGAAGATTAAAAGATTTTCGCCAAGAATATGATTTAAAAGCTGATGATGAACTGTGGTTGATGATTGATGTCGATAGGTGGAAAGATAAAAAACTGAAGTCAGTAACTAAAGAAGCTAAAGACAGTGGTTTTCAATTAGCTGTTAGTAATCCTTGTTTTGAAACTTGGTTACTTTGCCATTATATTTTACCTACCATCACAACAAGCACTTGCCAAAAAATCACTGAACAATTGAATGATGAATTAAAAAAGCGTCATAACTGTGGCTATAATAAAGCCAAGCTTAATACTGATTGTTTTAAAAATCTTATGTTAAACAAACCGTGTAAAATGCCAAACAATTAGATAATAATCCGAAAGCAAGATGGCTGAATCAAGTTGGAACACATGTTTATAAAATTGTAGAACAATTAATAAGTAATTAACAACTACGTAAGGAATGTGCATAAAATAATTTAGTCAACTTCAAAAACAGACCTGGCAGGTTAAAAACAAAACCTGCCAGGTCAAAACCAAAGTCCAATATAGACCTGATTGTCTTTGACCTGCCAGGTTTGGTTTTAACCTGGCAGGTCTGGTTTTGACTTTGATTTGACGAAGTTATTTCATGCACGATCCTAAGTAACGGAGCAGACTAAATTTATAACTGATAACCATTTTTGGAGTATTTAAATGTCTAGCACAATAGTGAAAGAAAGAACCTATCTGAAATTAGATAAGGTAGCAAAAGAAGAGGCAAAACGTATTTTTAATCAATTAGGGTTAACGATGGGAGAAGCATTTAATTTGTTTTTACACCAAGTTCGCTTAAATAAAGAACTTCCTTTTGAAGTTAAGCTCCCAAATAAATTGACTCAGAAAGTGATTAAAGAAGCCCGTCAAGGGAAGAACATCGAATTATTTTTAATTTCTGAATTAAAATGAATTTAAAACGCCATAAACAATTTTTAAAGGACTGGAATAAAATCAAATTAACCGATGGACAGTTTACGAAATTTATTGAATATTCTGAATGTTTACGGTTAGAAAAGCCATTGCCTGATGCTTCTAAAGATCATTCTTTACAGGGAGAATATCAAGATTGCCGAGAATTCCACTTAGGTGGTGATATGCTTGTTATTTATATGCCTTGTGAAAATTACACTGTTTTTTTAAGACTAGGAACCCATAGCCAATTGTTTAAGTGAAATTTAATGAGTACAGCGAATATTTTAAAACAACGAATGAATGTTAGTATAATCGTATAATTAATATTCGTTGTATTCCGTATTGGCTTGATGACGAAAATGACTTGACATTCCCGCAAAAAATTGATAATGTGAATGCGTAGTGCATGTTAAAAATGTTACGATTTGACTCGCCTGTTATCGCAGGTTTTTATTGATGGAAATACAGAAGGAAAAACAGATGTTCAATTTTTTTAAACCAAAAAAAACCGATTTAGAACTTATCACCGAGCTTGAAAAACAAATAGGTGAGGAAATTCCGCGCCTTGAAGTAGAAAGAGATATTGCAGACGTATTTAGAGAGGTAAATGCTGAGTTAACAAAAGCAGGTCAGGTAGACTCGGATAAGGTAGAGGAATTATTTGAACTGATACAGTTTAATGAAGAAGGAATCGTTTTAAACACTAATAACAGAGTTGTTTATTTTAATGTTTCAGTGGAAACACAAAATAGAACCACTTTATTAGAAACCGTAGTTCAATTAGAGCAGCTACTAATTTTGGACTTGAGCAAAAACGAGTTAAGCTCCTTGCCACCTGAATTCGGCAATCTGCAAAACTTAACACTACTTTATTTATCCTCTAACCAGTTAAGCTCCTTGCCACCGGAAATCGTCAATCTGCAAAACTTAACTGTGCTTGATTTATCCTCTAACCAGTTAAGCACCTTGCCACCGGAAATCGTCAATCTGCAAAACTTAACTGGGCTTGATTTATCCTCTAACCAGTTAAGCACCTTGCCACCGGAAATCGTCAAGCTGCAAAACTTAACTATGCTTGATTTATCCAATAACCAGTTAAGCACCTTGCCACCGGAAATCGTCAATCTGCAAAACTTAACTTTGCTTACTTTAGAAGATAACAAGTTAAGCTCCTTGCCACCGGAAATCGTCAATCTGCAAAACTTAACTGTGCTTGATTTATCCAATAACGAGTTAAGTACCTTGCCACCGGAAATCGTCAAGCTGCCAAACTTAACTGGGCTTTCTTTATACAATAACCAGTTAACTCAGTTTCCCAAAGCACTTTTAGACTTAAAATTAGAGGTTAAATGGACGAATTCTGGAAAAGGCATCCAGGTCAAAGACAATCCCTTCCAAACACCACCAGTGGAAATCGTCGAACAAGGCAGACAAGCCATTATTGACTATTACGCGGCATTAGAAGAAGAAACAGATCGCCCTCTCAACGAATCCAAACTCATTCTCATTGGCGACGGTGCGGCTGGCAAAACTTCCCTGATGAAACGCTTACTGGGACTCAACTTTGATCCGCAAGAATCCCAAACACATGGTATTAATATCAATACCTTAAGCTTACAAGACCAGCAGCACAACAACATCAAACTCCACTGCTGGGACTTTGGCGGACAACAAATCATGCACGCCACCCATCAATTTTTTCTCTCCAAACGCTGTTTATACCTACTCGTCATCGACAGTCGGCGTGAAACCCAAGTCGATTATTGGCTAAAACACATTCAAAGCTTTGGCAAAAACGCGCCCGTGATTATCGTCATTAACAAAATAGACGAAAATCCCCATTTTAACCTACCCCAACAACGTCAACTCAAACAACGCTATCCCAATTTAAAACACGTCTGCCGTCTTTCCTGTGCGACAGAAAAGGGTATCAATGATCTCAATAACGCGATTCAAAACACTTTGCCGGATATTGAATTACTCAATACCGCATTTCCGGAAAAATGGTTCAAAGTCAAAACAGCGATAGCCAAACAAGCTAAACAAACCCATTTCACCAGCTACGAACACTATGTCGATATTTGCGAAGCCAATGGCATTAGCAAAGAAACTGAACAAAACACCCTCATCAATTTCCTGCACGACTTAGGCTTAATCAATCACTTTCAAGACCCTTGGCTACGCGAAACCAATGTCATCAATCCGCAATGGATAACCGAAGCCGTTTACACCCTCATCACTGCCCCAAAACTCGCAGACAACGGCAAACTACACCGTCACGATTTAAAAAACCTGCTGAATAACCAAACCTATCCGGAGCGTAAACACGACTATATCCTTGAATTAATGAAAAAGTTTGAACTGTGCTACGCCCTCAATGACAAGGAATACCTATTACCCGACTTATTTCCCACTCAAGAACCCGAATTTGAATTTGACGATGAACACGCCTTGCATTTCATACTTGAATACGACTTCTTACCCAAATCCATCTTTACCCGCTTCATCGTCAAAATGCACCGTGAGATTTTGAATAACACTTACTGGCGTAACGGCGTATTGCTCAAAGATCGCGCCAGTGAAACCACCGCATTGGTAGAAACAGAATCCAAGCGTATAGAGTTGAAAATCACCGGACCACAAAAGCGCGAATATCTGGTTATATTGCGATTTGTACTCACAGACATTCATAGCAGTTTTAGCCACATCAGCGTAACCGAAAAAATCGGCTTGCCCAATTCACAACTCAGCGTTAGTTACAATCACTTATTGAAACTCGATAAAAAAGGAGAAAAGGAATATCATCCAGAAAATGAAGAAAACTCATACAACATCAAAGATTTGCTGGGTGTAGTTGTAGCACCAGCCTCTGAAACTGAGACGCAAATACTGAAAATAGTGAAAATGTTAGAAACACAGGGCTTTAAAGGAGAAAAAGAAGCAGTAGATCACTTCAATGAAGTGGTGAAAATTAATCCGGAGATGTTTGGAGTTTCAATTGATGGGAATGCGCTGCTAAGTAAGGGGGAGGCGTTGGTGAGGAAATGGTTTAAAAAATGATTGGGGAACTTTTCAAGGACCCTTTTTGGAAAATCATTGGGATTCGAGTAATGTAGGTAGGAACGAAGTGGAAACCCACCATTTTTAATGATACGGTGGGTTTCCGTTTCACTCCTACCCACCCTACGCTTGCTATACATGACTGATAACAGATAGGATAATAAACATGGAAAAGCTAAAATTTCCGTATGGCATAAGTGATTATTATAGAATACTCACTGGAAACTATTTTTATGTTGATCGGACTCATCATATAAGACTTGGAGCAGAAATATTTCAAGGTTTTCGACAATATTGATTATAAGAAAGCCAATGAACTCACTATTAAAACGGCATTTTTAACGGTGTTATTTGATGATGTTTCTTATATCATGGACTCAGAAACCGCGATAAAAAGACGGTATGCTGATTTAACCATGATACTTCGTCCAGAACGGCGCAAATTTCCAATCTATGACTTTATACTGGAATTCAAATTCATCAAATTAGCAGAACTGAATTTAAGCGGCGAAAAAGCCAGAAAACTGACTAAAAATGAACTAAATGCTTTACCTATCGTCAAGAAAAAATTAGCGGATGCTAAAAAACAATTGCTTGATTATAAGACAGGTTTGCAAAAAAAATATGGTGATGAATTGAAGTTGAAATTGATTAGCGTTGTGGCGGTGGGTTTTGAACGGGTGGTTTGGGAAATTGTCGAAGCGGGATAAACCTTAATGGGGGATGGAATTAAAAATTTTTATGAGAGGTCAATATTAATGGCAACTGATCAACTATTTCAGCTATTAAGCAAATTTGAAACTTGGAAAGAGGGTGATACTTTGGATGAGCAACGCTTAATCCAACATGAATTACTTTTAGCACACCTTGCGCGTTTGTACAGTAGCATTAACTGGAATGAACATAATTTTTGAAAATTAAAGGGACCAGGGTCGAATTGTTTTTTAAACATTTTTAGTCGGCGTGATGTACATTTTAGATGAACTTTCCATTGGCTTACATCAACGCGATAATCAACGCTTACTTGATACACTTACTCGTTTACGCGATTTAGGCAACACGGTCATTGTGGTTGAACATGATGAAGGGGCGATACGCGCCGCTAATCATATTATTGATATGGGTCCTGGGGCTGGTGTACATGGTGGGCGCGTGGTAGCGCAAGGTTCACTCAAAAAGATTCTTAAAACCCCTTACAGGGCAATTTTTGAAGCAAATTGTTGTTAAATACTAATTTGGTCTAAAGACCTGACAGGTTTTGGAAACCTGTCAGGTCTAAGAACTTTTCTGAACCGCAAACTCACTCGTACCCTGAGATAATAAATGTGGTTTGTCCATTTGTTTTTTGGGACGCTTGACTTGATAATTTGAATCGTATAACATTAACGACTTAAATGATAGAAATTGGATATTCAAAAAAAAGATTAAACTATAGATTAACTAATTCAATTTTTAATACTGTCACCACTTTTGATGAATTGGGTCTGACAAACAGGCGAGTTGCAGCGGCCCTGTGTGTTGAAATTCAGACCAGGGATAATTGGTTTGGACCGATGAAAAATGTGTCCTTTCCAAAAGATTGCTTAATTGAAAATTTAATAGTCGTATGCAAATAAAACCTAGTTTACCAGCTTTAGCTAAAGCAGTGAGTGAAGTGGCACAATCTTATTTTAGGTATCGACAGATAACGCATTTAATCGCGCTTTGTGTTGCTTTACTTACATTGTTTGTAGCAAGCTTTTTAGTTTATTGGCTTTTGGTCATTGCAATTATTGCCGAAGTTTTGGCTTGGTGGTTTCTTTACATTGGAGAACATCACCATCACCTATCACGAGAATTGACTAGAGTAGGCTTGTTATCTAATGTATTTGATAAAGAGCCTTTAGATATTACTGATTTGCTTTTTAGTATTGATAATAAGGTGCAGCAAAATGCTATTGAGCTTGATAAGATTTATAAGGGAGAATATTACGACAATAGTGATACGTTTGACGATGTAACTAAGTTTCTTAATCATTTACGGGAAAGTGCTTTTTGGTCCAAACATTTGTACAATAAAGCGGCACAACATACATTTAAATGGCTTGGTTTTATTGCTCTTATCGTCATTGTCATCTTATTTTTTGTCGTACCGGTGATATTTGATGAAGGCGCTACATTAGTCCCTAAAATGACCGTCTTTTTTTTAGTTTTCGTCATTTCGGATGAATTAAAAACCGCATTTGCTTGGTGGAAAGCTGGAATACGCTCTGACAAAGTTGACAAGCATTTGGATAAAATAATTGAATTAAAAAAATATTCGCAAAGGGATGTTTTGGCTTTGTTTGGTGATTACAGTGTTGCAACAGCAGAGGCACCTCCAATTCCCAGTTATATTTTTAAAATGGAACGGGATCGTCTTAACCATTTATGGAAACTAAAAAATAAGGCAGTCCTGAATAAAGTAGTGATTTCTCCAAAAAACCTGCTAGGTCTTTGAGACCTTGGAGGTTTACCACTACCTATTGCAGGACTACCAAAATTTCTTGTACACCCTTAATCAGCGTGTATCCGTGTGACAAAGTAGAATTAAAATAAATAAATTGGAATATCGTATAAATGACATATCAACATGAAAAAACCCACGAAATTGTAAAGTGGTTTGAAAAAATGAATCAGATTCCCCGTTGTTCAGGCAATGAGGAAGCCATTAGAACCTGGTTAATTAATTGGAGTAAAGAGCATCATTTTGCTATCCAAACCGATAAGGTAGGCAATCTCTTAATTAAAGTACCTGCTTCATCCGGGTATGAAAATGCCCCTATCGTTGTAATTCAGGGACATTTAGACATGGTGTGTGAAAAAACACCTGATTCCAAGCATGATTTTACGAAAGATCCCATTAAATTGATTGAAGAGGGAGATTGGCTGAGGGCTGATAATACGAGTCTAGGTGCTGATAATGGTATCGCTATTGCGATAGCAATGGCTTTGTCCTTGGACCAGTCAATCTCTCATCCTCCCTTGGAATTACTATTTACAATAGATGAAGAAAGAGGTTTAGTCGGTGCCGGTGCGTTAGAGCCTGGATTTTTTGAAGGACGCATTTTAATCAATCTGGATTCTGAAGATGAAGGCTATTTTATGATCGGTTGTGCCGGCGGTCTGAATACACTTCTATCCATACCCCTTGAATGGACCGATGTACTGGATCATTATCAAGTGATGAAAATCCAGGCTGGTGGCATGAAAGGGGGTCATTCCGGCATTGACATTAATGCCCAAAGGGCTAATGCCATCAAAGTACTTGCCCAAATACTGCTGATGACAAAACCACAAGTGGACATGAGATTAGTCAAGTTCAATGGTGGTACAGCCAATAATGCTATCCCCCGTGATGCGGAAGCCTTTGTATTGGTTCCAGAAGATCAAGCTCAAATAGTCAAAAAGCTTGTGCTAGAAGCGGCGAAAAATTTAAGGGCTGAATATCAAAATACAGATCCCGATTTATTTATCAAAGTCGATGCCGTGAATGAAACCTTCATTCAAACTATCACACCGATAGACACCCAAAAGCTCATAGATGTCATTATGGCGTTACCGCATGGCGTAATCGCTATGTCCACTGATATTGAAGGTTTGGTAGAAACCTCCAATAATATCGCCAAAATCAGCATTGAGAATGGGCAATTAAAAGTCTTAAACACTCAAAGAAGTTCAGTAGAATCAAGAATTTATGCTCTCAGCCAGCGAATTGAAGCGGTCGCTCGATTAGTAGGTGGTGAAGTCTCCCGTGATACTCGTTATCCTGGCTGGCAACCCAATATGGCATCGCCGCTCTTAGCTAAAAGCATTGATGTTTATAATAAGTTGTTTGGTAAAAAGCCACATGTAACAGCCATCCATGCAGGGCTTGAATGTGGTATAATTGGTAATAAGGTTCCAGGTA
>Ga0233404_10000335_pt1 | contig 12782 bp, 14 predicted proteins | sample Na_oxic_2_MG_FD_179861 | JGI IMG/M metagenome (GOLD analysis project Ga0233404, IMG submission 179861) | Seawater microbial communities from Saanich Inlet, British Columbia, Canada - Na_oxic_2_MG | ecosystem: Environmental > Aquatic > Marine > Inlet | place: Canada: British Columbia | collected...
CCAAAGTCAACGGTGAAATTGTCGTCAAATATGGAAAGAGCCATGATATATAGTCGTCGAACGGCTGTTATTGTTACAGATAGGTGTCTACAAAACAACGTCAGACTTAATTTCAGTCTGAAAAATCGTGTCCTCGCTTACGTGAATTACCAGCACAAATGTGAAAACAATGGTGACATGAAGGCGTGCGATATGGCTAGGAAAGTTGTACTAGACATGCTCTATGGTGGTTTAGGAAAAGATGCCAGAAATATGATGGTTAGACTCAGAAGAATACGGCAAAAGGGTAATAAAGCTTGCTCGAAAAAAGAAGAGATGGCGCAATACTGTAAAAGCATCAGCCTTAATGCCACAGTGTGTGAAAATCTCTAAGGTGTTATCTTCATAATGTGATTTTGATTGAGAGTGCAACGAGAGTACAACGAATTTTAAAAAAACAACGAATACAATAAGTTGACTATTCGTTGTGGGTTTTATAATTCGTTGTACTACATTCTGACGTAAAAATTTGAAGCGATTTTGTGTGTGTTTTCCACCTATTTTGAGGTTTACGCTCTCAATCCGATTTTTTTCAAAAATCGGATTTCTTTAGGAATGTGCGTGAAATAATTAGGGCAACCAAATCGGCGTGCCCCTACATTTTGCTATGATTTGTGGGGGCAATCACAAGGGATTGCCCCTATTCCCAAGTTGTTTCATGCACGTTCCTTAATACCATCAAATATTTAGGATCACGATATCTTTAGCTATATTTTCTCCAGAGCGATGGCAGCTAAAATAGCCATAATTTTGTCTGGACTTTGAATGTAGTACTCAATTGTGTCAATGTAGAAATTAGTTGTGGTTAATTTTAGGAATTTCCAATTGGTTCCAGTGGATACGCAACCATAGATAGTTTCTATGTCATTATTTTTTCTAGCATTAAATCGTTGTGCGGCAACCATTTCAGAGCCACATTGTGGGATACCGCTTTTGATATTATCATTTTTGGCTTCAACCATTACCAAAACCGGCGCACTTAAACTGTATTGTTCTTTGGATTTAGAAATAATAAAATCGCAACGTCCATTCAGCCCCGGTTGTTTGTCAACGTTAAATTCAATCCCAGAGAATAAACTGATATCACTCAGGTTTAATTTTAACTCTGCCAACATTGGAGCAATTATTAATTCCGATCTCGCCTTTTCGGTATCAATAGCTAATGCCAATGGCATAAATTTCCCTAAAAACACCAGAAGTTCACTAGGCACTGTATAGTCTGGGATTTTAGAAAAAAGTTTTTGATCTTCAATAAATTCAAGCTGGAATTTTTCTTTTAAATCATCAATTGTGAAGTCGCTATAACTCATTTTTCAGTCCTCAAGATATATATAAGTAGTAGGTACACAAAAGTTTTTTAACATTTTTTACCGGCTCAAGAAATCCGATTTTTTCAAAAAATCGGATTTCTCCTCGAACTCAAAAATGTTAACAGATTTTTTTTACACTTTTTTACCGGCTCAAGAAATCCGATTTTTTCAAAAAATCGGATTTCTCTTAGAACTCAAAAATGTTAAAAGATTTATGTGTGCCTACTTATTATCATCAATTTCAAATCTATGAATAACAAAGAATTACTTGAAATTATCAAACAAGCTGCTAAACGTCAGGCGACAGTGCTTCATCTTTTTAATGAGGGATTAACTGCATTACCCCCGGAACTTTTTAAATTATCTCAGCTTGAAGAATTAGGATTAAGTAACTGTCCATAAATAACTTGCCCATTTGAAGTTATTTTAAAGTTACCCGCTTTAGTTCTTAGGAACTCCGTTAGGGGCGAAAATATAGGCACTCTTGTGATGCATCGAAAGTCCGAGACCCTGTGGTGAGTCATTAAACAAGTCTGATGGAAAGGCTAGTGTGGCTCTCATTTAAAACCGCTTACTAACATTAGCTAGGAGACCATTACCCGCGCAAGCGGAGTTAGGTAACAACTTATGCACACGAAGATAAGCCTATCACAAAGAGTATTTGTTTTAGATCATAATAAACAACAGTTGATGCCATGCCATCCGGCAAGGGCACGCAAGCTATTAAAAAATGGAAAGGCCGCAGTTTACCGATGCGACCCTTTCACTATCATTATGACGCACCGCGTAGGTGGTGATTTACAACCTGTAGAAATCAAGTTTGATCCAGGTAGCCGCACAACGGGCATTGCTTTGGTTGGGCATTTTGACCGTGGTTCAGAGGTGATTTGGGCTGGCAATCTAAACCATCGGGGGTCTCAGATAAAAAGAAATCTTAACTCAAGACGGGCAATACGCCGATCACGCAGAAATAGAAAGACTCGTTATCGGCCAGCACGATTTTTAAACAGACAGCGGCCAAAAGGTTGGCTCCCACCGTCATTACGGTCACGAGTTAATAACGTCAAAAATTGGATGATTAAGTTGGAACGAAAGGCACCACTCATTCAAATAGCAGTAGAGACCGTCAGGTTTGACACGCAAAAACTTCAAAAGCCGGAAATCTCTGGTGTCGAATATCAACAAGGTGAGCTTGCCGGCTATGAGTTGCGGGAATATTTGCTAGAAAAATGGGGCCGCCAATGTGCTTATTGTGGTGCCAAAAATGTACCGCTTGAAATTGAGCACATCCAAGCCCGTAGTAAAGGTGGTACTGACCGTGTGTCCAACCTGACTTTGGCTTGCATACCATGCAACTTCGATAAGGGCAATAAGGACATTAAAGATTTTCTGAAGCGTAAACCGAAGCGTTTGAAGAAAATTCAAGCGTTCGCTACAGCACCTTTAAGAGATGCCGCTGCTGTCAATGCTACTCGCTACGCGATTGGTAATGCCCTAAAAGGTTTTGGTTTACCTATTATTTTCTCAAGCGGTGGGCGAACCAAATTTAACCGTATCAAGCTAGGCTACTCGAAAGACCATTGGATTGACGCTGCTTGTGTTGGTGAAAGTGGCGGTAAAGTTGTTATTTCCCAGGCGATAACTCCTTTGATTATCACCGCCAAGGGACGTGGGTCAAGGCAGAAATGTAGTATGAATCAATACGGTTTTCCAAGAACAGGCCCCAAAAAGCACAAGCGAGTCAAAGGTTTTCAAACCGGAGATATTGTAAAAGCCATTGTGACGAAGGGGAAAAAGATAGGCACATACATTGGGCGTGTTATGGTACGAGCAAGTGGCAGTTTTGATATTGGTAGTGGCGAGGATCGGGTTTCTAGTATTTCATATAAATATTGCCAATTAATTGGCAATACAGATGGTTATGAATATTCGTGTCCAAGTAAAAACGATATTATTCTTCAATCTGGCTCAGAAAATCAACCAACATAAAGAAGGTTGAGCGAATAAAATGATTCCATTTTACCATCTGTAAAATGGGCAAGTTATTTATTGACAGTTCCTAAGTGGCAATCAATTAACAACTATACCACCTGCTATTGCGAAATTGTCTCAGCTCAAAGTGCTATATCTCAGCAATAATCAATTAACTGCCCTGCCCTCGGCAATAGGTAAATTGTCTCACTTGAAATTGTTATACCTGAGCGGCAATCAATTGGCGGCTTTACCGTCTTAACTCTCAAAGTTGTCTAGGCTTGAAGCCCTTTATTTAAATGACAACCAACTGATTGCATTGGATAAATCAATTTCAAGATTATCCCATCTTCTCATATTAAATCTTGATAAAAATTTACTGACAACGTTGCCAGCTCGAATGGGTAAGTTGTCTCACCTTGAAATGTTATATATTAAAGACAATCGACTAAACGTTTTACCACCTGAAATGTCCAAATTGCCTAATCTTAGGCAACTTTATTTGAGCGGTAATAAACTGACAGTTGACATTACAAACCAAAAACACTAAAATCACCAAAAACACAAAATGGTGATTTTTAGGTTATGTATAAATCAACTGGTTTTTTAGCCAAAGAATATTCTGTCACAAACGAAACTATCCAAAATTGGATAAAGGAGGGTAAGTTTGAGAAAGTCAAAAAAGGAGGGCATTACCGGGTGTGGTTTGACGAGCCAATTGTCACTATCCTCTACGCAAGAGTTTCAAGTGCCAAGCAAAAAACATCTTTGGCAAGACAAGAACAATTGCTCAAAAACAAATATCCATTCGCTCAATTTATCTCTGACATTGCCTCCGGTTTTAACCAAAATAGACGAGGTTATAAAGCCATTTTGGAATCCGCTATCTTTGATCCTCCACAACATGTTGTGGCAACCACTGAGAATAGAATTACCAGAACCGGCTTTGCTCTCATTCAGTGGATCATCGAACTATCAGGAGGTCGAATCGAACTTTTGGAAGAATCGGATAATTCCGAGCAATTTGACACCCAAACGCTTATCGCTTTCATTACTAGCTTCATCAACTCTCACTACGGAAAACGCAGTACAAGCAGACGTAATCACAAGCAAAAAGATTAGAATTTATCCAGAAAATGAAATTTTATGGTTTGGTTCTCTTAATTTGTATCGTCGAGCTTATAACTTAACGATTGAATTCATGCTAAAAGGACGTAAGCCATCAAGCGAATTTAGGACTCAAATCTGCGATTGGTGCAGAATAGAATGTGAAGACAATGATGTCACATTCAATAGCAATTTGGTTCAAGCAGCTTATCGCAAAGCCTGTGACACTCGTACTGCGGTTATCAAAAAAAGAGTTTGTGGTTGTAAAGCTGAATTATCGTTTATGTCCAGAATGGCTCCCCAGCAATATTTTATCGCACCGAGGTTGTCACCTAAAAAACAAATATTCCCTAATATTTTGAAGGGTTGCACTTGGACTGAAAAAGTCCCAATCGATGCCATTGGTAAAACGGTAGTCGTTACCTATACCAATGGTCAATGGTTCGCTTCTGTCCGATTTGTGCAACCGATAAATCAAGTAGTCACTAAAGAATTATCTATTGTTGCACTTGATCCGGGTGTAAGAACTTTTCAAACCGCTTTTAGTGTTGAAGATGCTATCAGTTATGGAGACCAATTCGTTAATGATAAATTAGTTCCATTGATGTCAGAGTTAGATAGGCTCGTTTCTGTTCGTGATAAACTTCTGGGCGGAGATAGGTCATTGCAATGGGTTAAAGACAGACTGAAAAATATTAACCGAAGAATCCATAAAATAAGGGCTAGACATCAAAATTTGGTGGCAGACTTACATAGGCGCATAGCTTATGATTTAGTGACAAACCATGATGTGATTTTGTTGCCTACTTTTGAAACCAAACAAATGGTACAAAAAAGCAATGAAACTAGGAAACGATTTCTAAGGCGTAAAACGGTTAGAGGCATGTTAGGCTTGGCACACTATAAGTTTAAACAAACGTTAAAGTGGACGGCTAAAAAATATGGTAAAACTGTAGTAGATGTTAATGAATCTTATACTTCTAAAACCTTGTGGGATGGTTCAATTCTCAAAAACTTGGGCGGGAAAGCTTCAATTCTTTTTCAAGGTAAAAGAGTGAACCGAGATATACATGGTGCTAGAAATATTTTGATTCGGTTTTTAACTAAGGTGATAGAAGTTTTATCACCCAAGGGAGCTTACCCCTTAGACATAACTAAAGCCGGTTTTTGTGGTTTTGGCGTTTTTCAGTAAGAGAGCTACCGTATGAATCTTACAAATTGTCTCAGCTAAAAAAGCTTACTTTGTTTGAAAATCCATTACCGATTGAACTAGCGTTTTTAAAATTAGTCAATCAACCGGCTAAAATTATCAACCGTTTGAATCGACAGATGTTGATGCAAAATTTAGAAAAGGAAAAAAGGTACAATTTAATAACTAACATAATAGGAACAGGATTGATAACCGTTTTTATAATTATTATGTTGTTTTTTTTGGCGGGGTAAGTTTGGTTTTAGGCGGGTGGGCAGGTGCATTCCCATTTTCACGGCTAAAAATGTTCCATAGGTTTCACCTATGGCTATTCACTAAAAATGTTCCATAGGTTTCACCTATGGCTATTCACTATTCACATTCAACCCCTTCGGGGTTAGGAATTTAGCGAAGATATAACCCTGAAGGGGTGAAACGTCAATAGCCATTGTTCCATAGGTTTCACCTATGGCTATTCACTTAACGAACTATGAATAAATGATGTCAAGCAATTCCTTAATCTTGTCAAGATTCTGTTCCCGGAAATGTTCGAGCATTTCTATTCCTTCGGCAGTCGCACTGACAAAAGTCAAAAAATAATATTCACCACACTTGGGCAAATGAGTGATATGAAAAATGCTTCCCTGTGAACCATCACCATTTTGGAAAACCACATAATCAGGTTGCCCGGCTTTAGGATAAACTTGTTGAGCCTTCTTATAGAAAGAAATCAAATCCCCTAAGTACACCTCAAAAGTTTTGGCTTCGACTTTCCTATTTGGTTTTGGAGTGCTCGCATACGCAACTCTTACCCTTTTAGCAGTGAAAGTAGAAAATATGACAGCATCAATCTCATTATCTTGATCCGCGATGGAATTGAATAATTTCAACAGTTCTCTTTCGGCATCTTGCTTTTCCACAATATAAACCTCTTGTTTTTCCATCTCATCATAAAAAGAAGAACTAGGGTTACCCGGCTCCAACCCAAGTTCTTCACTTGTTGGTATATCCGTTGGTTCGCCCTTCTTCACCATAATACCCTTGAAACCACTGATAACTTTGTTAAGGACATCCATAAATTTATCCTGTATTTCAGAAGGTACAAAAAAAATATCATTGCTACCGGTCACATTTCTAGGTAGCAATGGCTTAATCCATCGTTTTAGCTCATCAATGCTTTTCTGTTCAAATATTACTAGCTTATCTTGGCGATTAGAAAAGATGATTTCGCTAGGAAGACAAAGTTGAGCACAGCTTGTATCAAACCACACATCCTCATTTGCTTTGTAAAACACAATTTTCATTTTATTTATCCCAACAAATTGAGGAAATTTTTGTAAATGTCAAACTTTTTCATATTGGACACCGGATCCGGATTCACCTTATCAGTATAGTACTGCAAATTAGCATGATAAAATGCGAGAGGTATAACATTCATGGGACGTGTTACCTCTTTTTCGCTTCCTTGAGGAATCGCATTGATAAGCATATCCAAAAAAAAGCTATGTATATCATCATTACCACCACTGAGTAAATCATTACGGGCTAATTCCAATTCTTCTACCCAGTCTTGAAAATAAATGTAATCTCCTTTGGGTAATTTTGCCATTTTTTCCAATTCGTTAATGGAAATATTTTTTTCATCTTTCTTTTTGGCATTAAGAAACTTAAAAATAGCACTGGAGTCCTGAGTCTCTTCCAGTTCGGACGAAATTAACGCGACTGGACTAAAAACATGCATAAGAGGTGCAGTATTATTCTGCATAAATTGTTCTTCAATCGCGTTAGCAGTCGCAGATACTATTCTCGCATCAGCTTCCGAACCCGGTTTAAGTAAGTTTTCCAACTGTCTATAAACCCACAGAAACCAAACAGTTATACTGTCGCCATCATCTAACATTTTTTGGTAGCTCTCATAATACTTTTCATCATTGGAAAAAATATTACAAAAGTGATAATTAGTGTCGATAATAACACTTCCTAACTCTGGCAACTTGAGTTTTTTCTCAATCCCTTTGGTAGAGTCTTTGATTGTACCAAGCAGATCCGCAAACAAAGTTGGCGGATATAAACTAAATTGATTAGAGGGCCATCCAATGGCGTAATTTTTCTTTTCCGTTCTTAATGTTCTTCTTAATGAGGTAAACGTTTTTTGAACAACTATTTTGTCGGCACCAAATAGTTCAGTATCCTTAGCGGCATCGTGATTGATAATCATAGTTCGATCACGTCTTTTACTATCAAGTAGTATAGCAGAAACATCTGCATTCATCGCATTGAAATCAAGAGCTAAAGCACTGCTTTGTCCACGCGCAAGATTACGCGCTAAAATCATCAAGGTTAGCAAGGTTTTACCGACACCACCTTTACTACCTGTCACAATATGCCATTCCATATTTTAGCATTCCTCCAATGACTATCAAAAGAAAGTATTGCAACCATAAGCAAATCATTTCTTTTAGTACGATTTGTTAGGAGTTACGTTTTTATAACCCGGCGAATTTGGCGGTTTCTTGTTCCATATTCCCAACAAACGATCAAAAAAATGGATGAAAAATACCAGCACTAAAGAAAGTGCCACCCCAATCCAATACCAAGGAATATCACGAATCATTGAAAAAAATCCGCCTTTTTCCTTAACTTCACATGGTATGGAAGTATTTTTAACCGTAAACACCTTACACTCAAATTTTGGCTTATTTTGTTCATTGCCAATAAATTTAAACTTAAATGTAAAACGATTATTGTCTAAAAATTCAAAATGAAAATTGTCTTCATTGTATTTTTTTTCCAAAAAATCCTTTGACACCTTATAGGTATCAGGGGTGGTATTTGTAATCGGTTTTAAGTCAAATTCTGGATAGTGATCATATTGAAAACTCACTTGCTTCAAATTATCAGGTATAGGAAAAAGTTTGATCATATCAAGCAAATAATTTTCATCAGCAACAGCCCCCGTTACTACATAAGTGAATGTATCGGGTGTGGATTCCGATTTATCAAATTCTAAAACAATTGGTTTTTCTATTATAAAAGACTTTTCTAAAATATCAAACAATTGAACATAAGCAATTAGAAAACTTAACACAATACCCGCATATTCAAGTCTGAAATTTTTTCTGTGATGATTTCGCATAATGTTAACCATTCTCAACTGAATAATTATCCGGCTATTTGTAAGACATAAGATACAGATTTAAAGGTTGCCTGTTTGACAGGGTGATCAAAGTTGGAACGAATTTTAACATATTCCAGCAAATAATTTTGATCCAAATCTGCGCCGGTGAGTGAATCCGCAGATGTAATAATAACCGATTCATGGAGAATGTATTCACAAGTACTACTCCTGGATGATGTTTATGTAGGGTGGGCAAAGTCTTTTTTTTTGCCCACCGTTTAAGCTTAAGGTGGGCAAAAAATACCTTGCCCACCCTACATTTTGATTTGTGTATAACGATGAACTTAGTGATCAAATTTTCCTGCCGTCGCTTAATTAATTATCAAATATTTCTGTTTTCCCACTATCAAAAACTAAGAACTACAAGGATTGTATATAATAAAGGATTTATAAACCGGGTAGTGAGCGAGGTGGGTTTGTATTGAACATGCCATTTTGAATTACTGTTTAACACGTAAATTGTATCGGAGTTTCGTTTAAAGAAGTATTGGTTAAATCTTGGGCGTGTCAATCCTTTATTATATACAATCCTTGTAGTTTTGTTCGGCTCAGTTTATCCTTCACAAGCGGGAACTTTAGATTATTAAATTAATAATTCTATTTTACCCAATTATTAATTAACAAACATATTTAAAAATATCCTAAACCGGGTAAACAACGTTTGCCCGCTAATCGTGGAAGAGGGTTGAATGCGATGGATTGACTGGGTAATGATAAAAACGCACGGCTGTGAGTCTATTGACAGAAATATGAATATCACTTTTAAAACAAAAAAGCTGCAAAAGTTATTTAATCAAAAAAAAGAACTGATTAGAAAGTATGGAGAACGCCGCGCCAAAGTAATGCAACTTCGTATGGTCCAAATTCAAGCAGCACAATCATTGGCTGATTTAGGCCCACCATACAGTGGACCAGCACGTTGTCATGAATTAAAAGGAAATCGCGCCGGTACTTTTTCAGTAGACTTAGAACATCCTTATCGCTTATTATTTTATCCAAATCATGAGCCGGTACCAACCCGTGAAGAAGGCGGAATTGATTGGTCACAAATAACGGCTGTTGAAATTATTGGAGTTCAGGACACCCATGACTAAAGAAAACCAATTTATACCAGATTATGCTATTCCACCCGGCGAAACTCTAGCTGAAGAACTTGCAGCGAAGTCAATGAGCCAAGCAGAACTTGCTGTACTGATCGGAATATCCGAAGAAATCATTAATGAAATTGTTAAAGGTAAAACACCTATCACGGCAGAAATGGCATTAAAACTAGAGTCTGTGTTTCAATTACCAGCCCATTTTTGGGTGAATCTGGAACAACAGTACCAAGAAACGTTATTACAGATACAAGTCAATCAAGCTGTAAATAATACGAAACCATTCTTTGGTGAAGTTGTATCTTCAGCTCGTTATTTAGTTAATACATCTGGCAGTAAAACCGATGTGGTGTTATCTTTAGTAGTTTGGAATAAGCTATTAACCTTATTAGAAGAATTGGATGATCGAAAAACGGACGAACGTAGGGTGGATAGAGCAATAGCATGATTTCGTTGTCTGGGGGGCAAATCACCCATAGACTTGTCCGTAAATAATAGTTTTGTTCGGCTCAGTTTATCCTTCACAAGCGGGAACTTTAGATTAAATTAATATTTCTATTTACCCCAATTATTAATTAATTAACATATTTAAAAATTTCCTAAACCGGGTAAACAACGTTTGCCCGCTAATCCTAGCTACCTTAATCCGTTGTTCTGTGTTCAATTGACAGTTGGTTGTGTTAGTATGGTAATGACATTTAACAATTTGTCCTCAACATTTTATAATTTCAAGAATTTGAAGGAGAAAAAACCATGAGTGTGATTCAACTTGAGATTGACGAGACATTAGTTCAGACGATAGGACTCCAAGCCATTGGGGCATTTATGGAACGTCAGTTGTCGTTCCTACGAGTCCAGTATTTAGGGGACAATATCGCACACACCATTGAACAATCCGGCTTTGAACATGCCAAAGAAGTGGAAGAGGCTCGTCAAGAGGCTTGGAAAGAATATAAGGTGAAATATCTGCCATCATGATAACCAGAAAAGCCCATAAATATGTGATTGATGCCAATGTGCTGTTCAGTGCGTTTATCAGTGGAAAAGACATCTATTCCCTATTATTTTCCACTTATACCATCTACGTTCCGGATTTTGCTTTTGTTGAATTAGAAAAATATAAGCAACGTATCCTCAAGAAGACGAAATTAACGGTGGATGATTTTCAAGAATTCGTGCTTCGACTCTTGAACAATGTCACAGTCATTCCTAATCTGCTGTTGTCTCAAGCTTCGTTAACTTTATTAATTATGTATGGAGAAAAAAATAATGCAGGTTAAGATTCAAAAACTGGAAAATAGTTTAGCCGTGAAAATCCCCAAAACTTATGTGTTTGAAACACAATTGAAAAGTGATTCATTTGTGAATATATGGTTATATAATGGCAAAATCATTATTGAGCCAAATTTGACGACTGAACCATTGACACTTGATGAATTACTTGCTGGTGTCACTGACGAAAATCTACATAGTGAAATAAAAACCGGTCATGCGGTTGGTAAAGAGGTTTGGTAATGGTTTATATACCGGAACGTGGCGATGTGGTATGGATTTCCTTTGATCCTCAAGCTGGGAGTGAACAAGCGGGACACCGTCCGGCATTGGTACTTTCACCAGCAAACTACAATAATAGAGTTGGGCTTATGCTTCTGTGTCCAATTACAAACAAAGTTAAAGGATATCCTTTTGAAGTCAATATTCCTACGGGTTTAAAAGTAACGGGAGTTGTCCTTGCGGATCAAATTAAAAGCTTGGATTGGCGTGTTCGCAATGCTGCTTTAATATGCCGTTTACCTACTACGATAGTTGATGAAGTGTTACAAAAACTTAATACTTTGTTAACATTTGATTCAAATTTATAATTCCCAATTTCCGACATTGTAAAAATTCGATTTCAAAATCTCATAAGCCGGGTAAACAACGTTTGCCCGTTAATCCTAGCTACCTTAATCCGTTGTACTCTGTTCAATTGACGATTGGTTGTGTTAGTATGGCAACGACATTTGACTAATAACATTTAACAATATTTTCAATATGAGTGATAAAATGATTTTAGCCGGTGACATTGGTGGTACTAAAAGCTATCTGGGGCTTTTTAAAATGGAGGGTAGCAAGGTTCACCCTATTACAGAGATAAAGGAATATCCTAGCCCTGGCTATTCTAGTTTGACAGCATTGGTACAAGAGTTTTTGAGTTCTTTAGATAAATCGTCGCTTAGAGAGGACGAAAAATTTATTGGCGTGGCGTGTTTTGGTATGGCAGGGCCTGTCATAACAGATAATGACGGAAAGCGTTCTTGCAAAATGACTAATATTTCTCAGTGGGCCATTATCACAGAAGATGACTTGAGTCAGTTGATTAATGGTAAAAAAGTTATATTGCTCAATGATTTAGAGGCGATGGGTTATGGTGTTTCCCAGCTTGCTGATAAAGATTTGGTTGAACTCAATTATGGCATTCCCCAAGAAGGTAATCGTGCTGTGATTGCAGCGGGTACCGGGTTGGGACAAGTTATGTTACATTGGGATGGTAAGGATCATTATCCTTCACCTTCTGAAGGTGGACATGCTAATTGGGCATCTCCTTATGATAAGGATAATCTATACATAGATTTGTTGTCTCATTTACATAATAAATTCCAAGGTAATGTTGGCGTTGAACGAGTATTATCAGGAGAAGGCTTGGTAAATATTTATGAATTTCTCAAAGAAAGGGGAAAAGATGGTAACGAACCAGCCGACTGGAAAGAACATTTGAGCAAAAATGATCCTGCTGAGTTGATTAGTCAGTTGGCAAAGGAAAATACCTTATGTTCCAAGGCGTTAGACGTATTTATGGATATTTACGGTGCGACAGCCGGTGATTTAGCCTTACAATACTTGGCTGTGGG
>Ga0233404_10000336_pt1 | contig 12780 bp, 9 predicted proteins | sample Na_oxic_2_MG_FD_179861 | JGI IMG/M metagenome (GOLD analysis project Ga0233404, IMG submission 179861) | Seawater microbial communities from Saanich Inlet, British Columbia, Canada - Na_oxic_2_MG | ecosystem: Environmental > Aquatic > Marine > Inlet | place: Canada: British Columbia | collected...
AGTTTGAGGTAAATAGAAGCATCAAGACCTAACCTATTTAGAATTTCTGTTTGTAGTTTTGATAATGGTGTTAAACTTCTGTAAACTTCGCAATGGTCAATCTTGGTTATGACAAGAAAAATGTTTGAAAAAGCCGAAAGTAAACGTTCAGCCGTTGGCTTATTTGTTTTCTTCCGACGGTTCTCTTTGTGCAAGTCAGGAAGCGTTGCTTCATCATGCTGTAATGAACGACGCACAACGTACTCAATTAAGGTAAGCACCCTGACTCCCAAATTTAATAAATTGGTCATTCCAGTGATTTGCTCTTTGCGTTTCACTTCACCCGGCTCAAGCTTCAAACGACTTTTCATACGGTTGAAAATACGTTCAACGCGGTATTCATGGCGGTAGTTAATGACTGCTTCCGACAACGACATTTTTGCCGATGATGTGCTCGTTACAAAAGCCTTCCAACCAAGACGTTCTTTGGCCTTGTCTATGGCATCTATGTTTCTGCTAACGGAGTTAATCGAAAAACGTACTTTCTTTGTAACGATTTTAGCACGGTTTTCAGAACCTCGACCTTTGCCTACATATTTCGTTTGCTTTTGACTTGCTTTTCGTAATTGATGTCAAGCAAATCAGCACTGATTCGTTGAGCTGACAACACTTTATCAATGGCAGCTGTTAATTGCTCTTCGTTGGTTATTTGTCTTTTGCCACGACCTCTTTCTGGAGTTAATGCTTCTATTTTTTCTATCGCTTTGTCTAAGCGTTTGTCTAATTTTTTGGCCTGTTGTTCAGCATGGGCTACAGATTTTATAACCCGTACTCGCTCAGGGAATGAAACTTCTTCTTCGTCCATAACGGCTGAGTGTTCCCGTTCAAATTCATAACCAGAAGCTATTAAACTATCGAAACCATCATCTTCTTCTCTGTATACCATTTCTAATTCGTGATTCAAGCCCTTTTCAACTCCTGCATCTATCCAAGTTTCCATATCCTTCGCTGTCTCACCCGTTAAAGGTAGAGGAGACAGATAATGGTTCCCTTGTTTGACAATGTACACTCGCGTGTCAAAAGCACTCATTTTACAATCACCAACATACAATAATCCGGTTTTATTCAGGCTTTCATCAACTAGTTTGATTATTGGAACATACAAACCATCGTCTGCTTGTTCACCGGAAACAACTTCGGTTGCTAATGGCATACCTAAAGGGTCTAACCCAGCTATCATTATCTTAAATTGAGGCTTGATTGTACCATCTTTATGATGTCCAAGTTGTATCAATCCTCCCGGCACAATTTGGTGATTTCCTGCCGAACTGGTAGCATCACACCGCACAATTTTTACTTCCAAATCATAAACTTTTATGGTTTTTTGATTCAGTTCTTTTTCTATCTTCTTCCAGTATTTAGGATTTGATAGATGTTTCGATACGACAGCTTGGCTGTCGTCTGTAAAATCTTTTGAATTAACGAATTGACCAATTAATCCGCTTAGTGTATTCTGCGCTCCAGCAACATATTCTTCCACCGGAAGCTTTCTGTGGTCACCCTCACTTATTACGTAAGCTAGCCAAATAACAGCCGTCCATCCCCAACTCAATTCTCGTTGTTTCCAATGTTTTGGAATGTGGTTGTCTAATATTTCTGGTAACCCCATTTTTATCATCTGCCCTATCAATATACCAATATCAACCACTTTCTCCACGACCTCCTCTACAACGACAACTTCCTCGTTAGCAGATGCTCCAATTGCTCCAAAATTGTTTTGCTTGTTTCCAAGAGCTTTTTGTATTGCCTCGCTTAATGGTTTTAATTTTGCTATCATGTTAAATATCCTTTAATTGAATAACGTTTATTTGTTGCGTGATAACATTATTTGCTGTATGATAACAAATTTTTATTTGTGAGGTATTTTTAAATTGAACTTTTTGGTTTTTTATTAACCGAATGGCAAGATAATAGCGTACCTAAAAAGAGTATTAAATCCAAGGCTGCAAATAAAATTTGTTTATATTACAAATGCTTACAAAGTATTATTAAGGAACAAGTCTAATGAAATGGAAACGTGATTCGCCGGTTGCAAATCTGCCATTACTTAAAGAAATCCGATTTTTCCAAAAATCGGATTTCTCATGCTTCTCTATATCCCTTTATTCATTTCTATTTTGAAAAATAGTATTTTTTATGTAATGCCCTCTAAAATAATGTTATGAAAAATGAAGATCGATTTTTGCCGGATTTTTGCGATGTTTATACCGTGTTTTTAACTATCATCGTGATGGAATTACTGGCTTTTGTTTTGGTATTAGTACCGCCTAGTCAAAGTGGCTATGGTTGGGCATACCTCACATCAGAATTTCTCCCGAACTTGGCAATGCTATCTTTAATTATACAATGGATTACCTTAGTCACTTTATGGCTTTTATGTTTAGTACGCCGCCAATTATGTCAATTAGAAAGTGATACGATTATCGGTTTGGTAACTTATTTACTGATTTTGATAGTGACTTATGTTGTTAGTGAATTTGCTTATGGATTACAGGAATATCTGTCTTATGCAAAAATTAAATGGAGTTATACCCATATTCAATTTTTACTAAAATATTTTGTTATCAGTGCTATTGTCAGTTCACTCATTTTAGGCTATCTTTATTACTATCATTTGATAAAAAAGGATATTGTGGTACTTAGTTATGTACTTATACTGATGGCGACTTTTGTTTTTAGTGAATGGATTTATTTTTTTCAAAGCGCAAATTCACCCCATGTTCCAAAACATCAATGGTTTTTAGGACGCAACTTGGCTATCAGCACGATTATCAGTATCATAGCTTTACGCTACTTTTATATTCAACACCATTGGAAAAAAGAAACCGAAGCCGTTGCCCATGCCCATGCCCAAGCATTACAGGCGCGTATTCGTCCTCATTTTTTATTTAATAGCATGAATACCATTGCCAGTTTAATCCGTTTTCAACCAGATAGGGCAGAGCAAGTGGTGTTAGACTTTGCTGATTTATTTCGTGTTAGTTTAGCAGATACAAAAATAGGTGTCACATTTCAAGAAGAGTTAGCATTATGTCGGCAGTATTTAAGCATTGAAGCTTTGCGTTTGGGTGAACGTTTGCAACTGGTTTGGGAAATTGATAACATACCAGATGATGCCCTGGTACCATCCCTTAGCTTACAACCCTTGTTAGAAAATGCAATTTATCATGGAATACAACCTTTTCCAGCTGGGGGAACTATTAGGATTATGGGGCATTTTTATGGTAAATATATTAAACTGAGTATTAAAAATCCTTTGCCAGATAGCCATTTTACACATCAAGGGCATCACATAGCACAAAACAATATCCAGCAACGTTTATTGGTTTTTTATGGTACATCGGCAAAGTTAAGTATACAAAAAGAGACTGACTGGTATCAGGTTAATCTTATTTTTCCTTACTTTGACAGACTAAAAAATGATGAAAATACTGATTGCCGATGATGAACCCTTAGCACGAGAACGTTTGCATGCTCTAATTAATGAATTGGGTATAGGTGAAGTTGTTGCCGAAGCTGCTAATGGTCAAGAAACCTTAGAACTGGTGCGTGTTTATGAACCGGATGTGGTTTTACTAGATATTCGTATGCCTGGTATGGATGGCATGGAAGTCATTCAGCAATTAGCTTTATTAGAACCCACCCCAGCGGTCATTTTTAGCACAGCTTATAGCAATCATGCTTTAGAAGCCTTTGAACATCAAGCGATAGATTATCTACTTAAACCGATTCGTAAAGAGCGATTAGAACAGGCACTTAAACGGACTTATAGCTTGAAACCGCTTAAATCTGCAACGATTTCCCCTGTAGCAATTCCCCGCGCCCGTACTCAGGTTAGTTATTATCAACGTGGCGTATTGTCTTTGGTCCCGGTGAATCAAATTTATTATTTTTATGCTTATGACAAATATGTCATGATGTGTTGTAAAGAAGGGGAAATTTTAATTAGTGAAACGTTGAAAGACTTAGAAAAAGAATTTGCAGGGCAATTCTTACGCATACATCGCGGCACATTAGTCGCCATCACACAGATTACAGGTTTAAAGAAAAGCATAGGAATAACAAGACGTTGTTATATTCTACTTAAAGATGTTAAAAAACCATTAGAGGTCAGCAGACGACATTTACAAACAGTTAAACAACTATTAAAAGACATGCGTCTTTAATTATTAACCATTGTAACTACTCAGGGCAAGCACGAGGGATTGCTCCTACGTAACAATTTGTAGGCAAGACTGAAGGTTGCCCTGAGTAATCACTAACCATTAACCATTAACCATTATGTTAACTTATCCTGAAATTGATCCCATTTTATTCCAAGTTGGTCCTCTAAAAGTGCATTGGTACGGCTTTATGTACTTAATAGGTTTTGGTTTTGCCTGGTGGTTAGGTTCACGGCGGACACGAGAGCCAAATGCAATTGTGACAGCACAACAGTTAAGCGATCTGATTTTTTACGGCGCACTCGGTGTGGTATTAGGTGGACGACTGGGCTATATTCTATTTTATGATTTACAAACTTATATGACGACACCCTGGGCTATTTTTAAAGTTTGGCAAGGGGGCATGTCGTTTCATGGGGGGTTCATTGGTGTTTTAGTCGCTATGTGGTTATATGCCCGTCAAATTAACCGACGTTTTTTTGAGATGACGGATTTTATTGCACCGCTTATCCCACTGGGTTTGGGAACAGGGCGCATGGGTAATTTTATCAACGGCGAATTATGGGGGCGCCCAACGGATTTACCGTGGGGCATGATATTTCCTCAAGCACTAGATAATCTCCCCCGCCATCCTTCACAATTATATCAAATGGCATTAGAGGGCATCGTTTTATTCATCATTTTGTGGCTATTTTCCAAACGCCCCCGCCCAATGATGGCAGTATCAGGATTATTCTTAATCGGTTATGGCAGTTTTCGCTTTTTAATAGAATTTGTTCGCACCCCTGATAATCATTTAGGTTTTATCGCCTTTGATTGGATGACGATGGGACAATTATTGACTTTACCTATGTTAATTGCCGGAATTATCTTAATGGGATTAGCTTATTCCCAATCCGTGAAACAGGCAACTGAAAACCAAACTAATGCCGGTTAAGGTGATTTAAAAGAATATATCTGTTTTGAAGAAATACTATTTTTTGAAAAAAGGGTATTTCTATAGATGTTCAGAAAAATAAATTCTTAGAAACCAAGTTTTTTCGATAGTTCCTACAAACCAGTGGAAATATTAGTTTTTGGTGGGCTCGCAACCAAATTTTTCGGGAAAAAATCTAAGGTATTACTGTTTGCTTGGATACCCTACATTTCATCACAATATTTTGTAACTTATTGATTTATAAGATATCCATTGGTTTGTAGGGACTACCAAAGCTTGTATAATGATAAATGATAAACCAAGTTATCGAACCGTTGCTGGATAAATATCCAAGTTATTTTGTGGCTGTTCCTTATTTAGTTTGGCAAAAAATTGATGCACATCTTCATGGATTTCATCAGCTATCTTATGTTCAGCTACCGTGCTACGTGTTAATTTGATCTGAAAATTGTCTTGTAAGCGCTGAAAAAGACAATCCGATTTTTTGAATAACAATTTTTTACCATCAACAACTTGAAAAACATTCGCTTTGACAGTTCGCCATGTTTGATTAGGTGGTAATGTCAGATTTTCACTGGCAAAAAAATCTTCAATCTGTTCTTTAATGGCTTTAAAAACCTTCCCTTGAACCTTTTGCTTTGCAGCACGTATCCAAGTGTCAGGAACTAATAAATAGTTATCAATATTTTTGCGTTGCCATTCATGTAATACCGGATTATCTGGTGGTGGATGATATGCATCATCATCATCATAATCAAAGAGTACTAAACGTTTGACATGAGGAATGATTTGTTTGATACCTTTGTAATGGCGATCAGCATTATCTTTCATCTGTTTTTTGGGACCACCACCCATAATGTGAAAACAAACTTTGCTAATACTTTCCTCTATATTCAATATCTTAGCCCAACAACGCAATAAACGTTCATCATCTTCACCTTCCACATACAACATCATTGGTGAATCAAGCAATTGAGTGATTTCTAAATTAGATACATCTGCCATAGCCGTTAAAATGGCAGGTGTCGCTTGGATACTTTGCGGTGCAAAACTGAGCAATGATATGATCTGGCTCACTTCAACGCCCTTAATAAATTCTTCAGCATGAGTTGCAATCAAAAATTGGACGTTTTTCTGATGTGATTTTTTATGAAAAAATTTAAAATATTCCAAAACAACACGCTGTAAATTGACATGCAGATGAGCATCGGGTTCATCCAAGAGGATGCTTGTCGGTTGATAACCATAAAGAAAGGCTAAAAGCGTCAAAGTTTGGTGAAAACCACTACCCGCTGCAATAATGTCATAATATTTTTTACCTTGTTTATACTCACAAATAATTTGGGTATCAACTCCTTTTTCATATTGTGGTGGTTTGAGTTCCACCGAAAACCAATCTTTGACAACCTGTTGAATCTCTTGCCAATCTTGCTGATTGGTTTCCCACACTCTCAAAAGTAAATTTCTTAAAATACTGCCCGGTTGTGCTTTACCAACCTGTTTGCGTAAAGGGGCATCATCGCGCCACTCTTCACGGTCTTCAAGTCCAGAAAATGGCGGCACATAAACAATAATGGGGAATAACTGATTTTTTTCTAATGCTTGAAATGTTTTCCAACCGTCTGCCGGTATTGCATAAAGCGTTTGGGGAGAGGCATAACGTAAATTGACTGCAAACGTATAAGATTTGCCATTATGTGCTATCCAAGTCACTTTAATTTCAATCAAAATACGTTCTTGCTTTTTTGTACCATTTTGAATGGGATAATGACGCTCTGTACATTCTTTCCAAAGCAAATTGAATTGTGGTACAGGTAAAACGGTAAAATTCGGCAAAACAATTTGTATGCTTTTACCTCGGTGTTTAGCACGACGAAACTCATCAAGACAAAATTGCCAAATGGATAAGGCTTGTAGAACGGTACTTTTTCCACTATTGTTGCGTCCAACTAACAAATCAAACTGATCAAATTCATAAATTTGTTCAGAAATACGTTTAAAATGGCGTAATACTAAATGGGTAATCACAATCTCACCTATTATAGCTTTTCAGATAAATATTTTGGCTTCAAGACCTGACAGGTTTTGGAAACCTGTCAGGTCTGAGAACTTTTATTTTTCTGAAAAGCTATAGTTATTATTATTTACTTTTAGTGAATTGGTGGGTTTAGCTCAATGCCATTTGCGTTAAGGGACATCGCAGTAAATAACTTACGCAGACCTGACAGGTTTTGAAAACCTGTCAGGTCTTTGAAGCCGCGTATATTATTTTCTACTGGCATTGTGGGTTTAGCTTCGCTGACTCAGCCAAAGCTGTTGCTTCGGTAAGTGTTTCCGGATGGACACTAGTCAGCGGATTCTAATATACCGACAATAATTGAAATAACCTCTTCAATATCTTCTGGTACACGATATGTATGTAAATCTCTCAAAATATTTTTTGCCCTTCGATCTAAAATCCCAAAACGCCAAAGTTCTCCAATACTCACCGCACCATACAAAAATTTTAGTGGTTCATTGTCGCCCTGATATTTGTCCATGGCAATCAATTCAGCTATCAGTTGGTTAAATCCCTTTTCTAGATCAGCTTTTTTAGCTTCAATGATAATGATTTTTTGTTCTGAGTGTATTAAATAATCTAATAACCCTCCTAATTTTTCATCAATTTCTATCGAATATTCCACCTTGATTTTGGCTTTGACATGACGAATTATTTCCCATAACAGTGGAGCAATCATAAAATCTCTTTTCGCCATTTCCGAGGTGAGAGTAATTTTTGGTAGATTTTCATAAAAAATATCTTGTAACTTTTTTATTTCACTTATCTCAAATCCATTTGTCTTAGTAAAACTAAGGGCTTGCGTTTCAAACCGATAACCAAATTCATTGGCTATTTCTTCTGGTGGATTATTAAAATAAAAGTAATCGCTAAAGGTATATTTCTTACCTTCTTTAAAATTTAGCTTACCCATGGTCAATATCTTATGCTTTATGGTTGAACAATTAAACTAAGCATCGTCATAAATTGAGTTTTTCTGTTATTTCGACGTTAGAAAAAACCGTTATATAGTTTTTCAGATAAATAATTTCACAAATGTAGGGGCAATCCCTTGTGGTTGCCCTTGTGTATATGAAATTATTTTTATGAACATCTATAGTTATCCAGAAAAGTTTTGTCCCGGCTAAAGACCTGTCAGGTTTTGGAAACCTGACAGGTCTCGGCTGAAATTTATCTGGACATCTATAACTACAAGGATTGTATATAAGAAGAGATGAAAACATTTAACTACAAGGACTGTACACGGGCACAACTTAAATTTTTATGTAGGGTGGGCAAGTGTTTTTTTGCCCACCTACCTCATTGAAAAAAGTTAAGTTTGTGCCTGCGCTGAATATAACCTCGATCCAATCCTTTATGATATACAATCCATGTAGTTAAAAATTTTGTTTGGAAATAAATAATATTAGCCAATTCTCACGGGATATTAACTGCTAACTTATTGATATTTAACAATAAATTGTTCCATCACTCCTTTTAACCGTTCAGGTAAGATATACCTAACTTGTTCTTGAATAAAAGCGGGAACTTCACCATAAAATGCTTGAGCAATTCCTCCAGTAATACAGGCAATAGTATCGCTGTCACCCCCCAAGGAGATTGCATTTCTGATCGCATCTTCATAGTCATCTGCTTCCAAAAAAGCAGTGATAGCTTGTGGTACTGAACCTTGACATGATACGTCAAATTTGTACGTTGGTCTGATTTTATCCAAAGAAACGTGCAGATTATAGCCAAAGGTAGTTTCAATATAATTTTTGATAGCCGTTTTATCATTACCCGTTCTGGCAAGAAAAATGGCAGCAGCAGTGGCTTGCGCCCCTTTAATGCCTTCAGGATGATTATGAGTCACTTCTGCGCTTTGTTTAGCTTTTTCCAATACTGTTGCTAAATTATTATAAGCAAATCCGACTGGACTAACTCGCATTGCTGAACCATTGCCCCAACTATTATAAGGCTCACTATATTCAGAAGCAGCCCATTTGTAAAAATTGCCTCCATAACCAGCTGTTGGAAAATAATGAAAATATTCTTTCAGCTTATTAACATAAGGTACGTTATTGAGGATACTATCTGCTAACGCTATTGTTAATATGGTATCATCTGTAAATGTACAATTATCCGAAAATAATGAAAAATCCTTCGTTTTAATATTTCTCCATTCGTAAATGGAACCAATAATATCACCAGCAATTGCACCGATCATTTTTTTTGTCTCCAACAATTAACCATTATTATCAGTTGGTGGGCAACAAAAACACGTTGCCCACCCTACATAAAAGTTATGCACGCGTGCAGTATAGAAACCAAGTCTTTTGAAAAAACTTGGTTTCTTCCATTAACCATTAACCATTAAGCTTTTTTATCAGCCCTGCGTAAAAGATAATTCAAGATTGGCGGTGTCAACAATGTCGTCAAAATCACCATGATAATGACTACCGAAAACAGTTCTTCAGAAATCACACCAAGCTGTTTACCTATCATGGCAAAAATCAGCCCGACTTCGCCACGAGGTGCCATACCCCAGCCGACAATATATTTATTGACTGGTCCTGCAACGATACCCGCCACCAATTTACCGATAAATGCCACCACTGTAATAACTAAAGCAATGCCTAATATTTTTGGATCAAATAACGTTTCTAAATTGACTTGCATGCCCGTTACCACGAAAAAAAGTGGTACTAAAAAATGCCCTAACGGTTCAATTAAGCGATCAATATGATGTGCAGTATGCTTGTCCAAAACTCGTTTGACTTCGCACTTGGTGTGCTCATCCGCTTTTTCAATAGCTTTCTCTATGGGCACTTGAATTTGAGGCTCATCAAATCGAGAAAAATAAACCGGTTTTAGCATTAAACCGGCAGCAAAAGCACCCACGATAGGAGCCAGTCCGACAAAATGAGCAAGATAGGCAAAAATCAGGCAAAAGCTAATAGCAATTGTGAACTTCATACCTACTCCGGTATGAATCCGAGAAAAGAATTGTCCTATGTAAGGGGCTAATAATTGTCCTAAAAACAGGGCACCCACCAGGAATAATATCGCCTTTGTCGTTATCAAACTGATGTCGCTGGTACTTACCACACCCGTTGTCACAATCGCTGAAACAACAGCTAAAATAATTAACCCCATGACATCGTCAATGACTGCCGCACCTAACACAATTTGAGCTTCCCGCGTTTGTAACTTGTTTAAATCACGGAATACTCGACCGGTGATACCAACGGAAGTGGCTGTGAGGGTGGCTCCTAAAAATAAATAGGAATTTGTATCCATTCCCGGCATTAACCACATACCGGCTACATAGCCAAGACCAAAAGGAACTACCACACCCACAATGGCAACCATAAAGGCTCGCATTCCCACCTTTTTCATTTCTTCGATGTGGGATTCCAAGCCAATTTGAAATAACAATATCACCACACCTAATTCGGCAAGAAATAGAATGATCCCGTCATCCTTGATTGGATCGAACACCCCAATTCCCATGAGGGCAAGATTTCCCAGTATAACCCCTAATACTAATTCGCCCAAGACAGCAGGCTGTCCAACTTTTTCAACTAAGCTTGAAATTTTTGCCATTACAAGCAAAACTGCAATCCATAAAAAAAGGTTTGCAAAATGATCAGCATTTCCACCACCGCTGGCGTATGCTATGGGAATTAAAAATAATGAAAGTAGTAATACCCATGTTCCTTGAAAACGACCATGGGAGCGACTACGTAAAGTTTTTGTCATTGACGAACTCCTAAAAAAAATTGAATAAAAATTTCCAACATTGAAAAAAATAATGTTATGTTAATATTTTAACAAATTAAGAAAAAAAATGGTAACGATTCAGGGCAACCACAAGGGATTGCCCCCCACGTATAAATATTGTTTGTGTTGTAGGGCAATCCTTTATGGTTGCCCTCTTACTAAGGAGATTCATGGAAAATCCATTGTTTAGTCAATTATTCCATAACACTTACGGGCTAGAAGATTTTATCACGGAAATTTTAGCAGGTGTATTGCGTTCTGATCCGGCTTTGTTAGATAGTTTCGTCAACAAAGTATTAGGTATCAAAGGGCGTGATTTTATTGTAGAAACTCAACGCATTTATAGTGATTTAACCGTCGATCTTGTTTTTTCCAATAAAAAGAATTTGTGTTTTATGGAAAATACCATTCAAGCGATTGTAAAAGAGCAACAGCATCATTTTGAAAAATGTCAAATTGTTTTAGAAACGGAACAGCAAAATTATCCCAATGTCTATTTGAGATATTGTTCTAAATATTACAATACCCAGGAAATAAAGGATATTGATTTTGCTCAATTTCGCATTGCGGATATGTGTACGTTTTTAGAGTCTTATTCAAACAATCCATTAGTGAGTGCATTTTTAGACTTTCTTGAGGATAACAATATGAAAGGTATAACGGAACTGAACACTGATGATTTAGTTGCCATTTCGACATTCACTGACACCATCAGAAAAATGGATGAGTGTTTAGACTCAATTGCCACAGAATTTACCATGCTGTTTGGTTATCCCACTCATGGTGCGCCCAGGGAAACGCAAGAACGTCTAAAAAGGCTACTAGAACTCAATTCGTATCGCATGATGAAACACGACATTCTACCAGGCGGTGGTGGATGGTCCGAGATAACCGTTTGTTTTGATTATGAAAAATTAACAGGCACTTTAACAAATCTAGCGGTTTGGTATTGGTGTGACAAAGCGCATCATCAATATGGGCTATTTAAAGATTTCTTTAATCAAAACAAGCATTTGTTTTCGATTCACCCTGGTTTTTTATTTGAAGAAAGACCGACTGGTTTAAGAATCATCCTTCAAAAGCCGCTCATAGAATTTGATCAAAAAGCTAATCGACTACAAACAATTCATGATTGGTTTGTTGAAACGTTGAAGATTTTTAGGCAGTTTGCTGATAAAACGCCTGAACTGAACTGGAATATTCCACTTTAATGATTAATGGTTAGTGGTTTAGAAATCCGATTTTTTCCAAAAATCGGATTTCTGAAGTTCTTTTTGCCGTAGATTGTTGGCGAATCAATAAAATTAAAATATTCCCTATCTTTAAATGTGTATCTGAAGATTGAGTCAACATTATCAGTTATCAGTTAAGTTAGAAGTACCATTTTTTCAAAAAATGGCATTTCTTTGTTCAAAACAACTAAATTCTTTATCATTAACAATACCTTCGCCAATTTAAAATTTTAGCCATTTCCAAAAAAATACTGTTTTTTATTTTGAGTAAAATCAATAAGTTACAAATTTACGGTTGCTTAAAATTGACTGTTTTTACAATTTGGCGAAGGTATTGATTAAGGAACGTGCATAAAATAACTTCGACAACTAAACCTGACAGGTTTTGGAAACCTGTCAGGTTTGATGCGATATTGTGGAAGTTATTTTGTGCATGTTCCTAACCATTAACCATTATTAACCAAGCGTTCTCCATAACGATTCATCTTGCCAATCTGACGCGCCGGCACACCAACCATCAGGGCAAAATCGGGAACGTCGCAATTAACCACCGCCCCTGCCCCAATAAATGCGTATTTACCTATAGTA
>Ga0233404_10000337_pt1 | contig 12775 bp, 12 predicted proteins | sample Na_oxic_2_MG_FD_179861 | JGI IMG/M metagenome (GOLD analysis project Ga0233404, IMG submission 179861) | Seawater microbial communities from Saanich Inlet, British Columbia, Canada - Na_oxic_2_MG | ecosystem: Environmental > Aquatic > Marine > Inlet | place: Canada: British Columbia | collected...
CGGCTCAAAGCGCAGCCTAAATCGGCAAAAAACAAAGCCTCCTAAGCAAGTAGAACCCAAGGGCCGCATACTGACCGCTTACGATGGTTTTGGCGATTTTATATTTGGCTCAGCCCAAAATAATCGAGATTTTCTGAGGCCTGACACAGGCTTTCGGTATAGCAGGTGTTATGAAGCAGAAGGGCTCACTCACAGTAGCTTCGCCATTGGTTTCATGTCGCTGTCGCTGGTGGCAACAAAAAAATCCGCTCATCTTGAGCGCGTCGTGGTGATTTACCCAAGTGGTTTATTTTGGGAGGTAAAAATAGGTGCCGGCGGTAGGAGAGGAGACTAGTGTGCCTGGCTTGCATTTAGCTATACGAATTTCTCGTTTGTCGTATGGATTCAGGTAGTAGTCTGTCTTTCCTGCGACTTTCGTCGCGGTTGGATATTGTGAGAAGTGAGGGATGTAGTATTTTTTTCTACCAGAGCCTAGTAGGATGCCTGATGGCTTGCCGAAGACACTCACGGGCTTGTTCGTGTAAGGGTGGTGAACGTAGGTCGATGAACTATGCACGCGTCGGGCGATTGGGTAATTTCCCTTCGCTCCTTCGTGCATGACGAGCTCTGGGATCACTTCGTCGTCACCTTCAGCTAGATCAACGGCGATGGCAGCAAGCGCGACGGCTTCCACGCAAGAGGTTAGCATTGTGAGAGGCAAAAGTGAGGTGAGACAGAGAACTAGAAGCTTGAATTTCATGGTGATTAAATTGCTGCGCGGAGAGTGTACTGGAAAGGCCGTAGGCGATAGACTTTTATTTGCTTCGATTTGGCCGAGGGGAGAAAAGTAAAAAGCTTCACGACCAGATGGTGGTGAAGCTTTGAAAAATTGAATAGAGAAACTAGGTTATTTAGTAGGCTCTTTGTCTAGATCGAAGGCGGCGTGGACTATGCGAGCAGCGTCTTCGATGTCTGTCTCATCTACGGTGACAGCGATCTTGATCTCGGAGGTTGTGATCATGCCGATGTTGATGCCAGCAGCTCCGAGAGCTTCGAACATTTTTGCTGCCACACCAGAGTGGGAGCGCATGCCGATACCGACACAGGAAAGTTTCGCGATGCCTGCTTCGGTTTCGAACCCTGCAGAATTCCCCAGCTCAGAGATGATGGGCTTGAGAGCGGCTTGAGCCTTGCCTAGATCGTTGCTGTGCATCGTCACTGAGTGGCGTGCTAGGCCATCGTGTGCGATGTTGGAAATGATCATGTCGATGTTTATCTCCGCTTTAGCTAGGCAGGAGAGAATGGCTGCGGACTTGCCTGGCTCGTCTGGGATGCCAGTGATAGTGAGGCGTGCTTGGGAGCGCTCTATTGAGACTCCTCGGATGACTACTGATTCCATGTTGTCGTGTTCTTCGGTTACTATGGTTCCTGGATTATCGTTCAAGGATGAGCGGACCTCGAAGATCACGCCATATTTTTTTGCAAATTCTACTGAGCGGGACTGCATCACTTTAGTGCCAGAGGATGCCATTTCTAGCATTTCGTCGTAGGACACTTCAGGCATTTTTCGTGCATCTTTGACGATGCGTGGGTCACAGGTGTAGACGCCGTCTACGTCTGTGAGGACCTGGCAGACGTCGGCTTTCAGAGCTGATGCTACTGCTATAGCTGTGAGATCTGATCCTCCACGTCCCAGTGTGTGGATCATGCCGTCTTCGCGTAGGCCTTGGAAACCGGCGCAAATAATGACTTTTCCTTCTTCTAAAAATCCTTGCATCATCGCAGGGTCGATCGCGTCGATCTTACCTCGTGTGTGTGAACCTGTAGTTCTAATGCCGGCTTGGCGGCCAGTGACAGATGCTGCATCAACTCCAATCTCGTGAAGAGCCATGGTGACCAATGCGATGGATTGCTGCTCGCCAGTGGAGAGTAACACGTCCATTTCACGTTCTGCTGGCTCACCATTTAGCTCATTGGCCATGGCGATGAGTTTGTTAGTGACGCCACCCATTGCTGAAACCACTGCAACTACTTGGTTTCCTTCGTCGCGGAGTCGCTTAATACGGCTGGCAACATTGCGAATACGATCGAGTGAGCCTACGGAAGTTCCGCCATATTTTTGAACGATGAGAGCCATGTTGTATTACTGGTTGTTGAAAATAGGTCAGTCGCGTTGAGGAGCGACAGCAAGGACTGAGTAATTGAGACTATCAATGATGTCTAGTCTAGAAATGCATGAGCTGTGTAATCTTAGTGAGATCTACAGGTGTAACGACAGTTGGGGATATGGATTCAAGTCCTGTGGCAGCGCTAACAGTAAATAGGTGTCGCATATTCTGGTGAAATAGGTAAGTTTTGGTCGGTAATGTTAAATTGCGATCGGATTAGTGCGATTGTGAGTTAGGAAACAAAGATATATTATATATGATAAAACAACTTTTTGGAACAGACGGAATACGTGGGAAAGCGAATCAATGGCCAATTACCCCAGAAGTGGGGATGCGTATTGGGCGCGCTGTAGCTCGGGTTTTGAATGCTCAAATGCCTGGACAGCATAAAGTCGTCATCGGTAAGGATACTCGACTTTCTGGTTATATGCTTGAAAATGCGATCACTGCAGGATTGGTGTCAGAAGGGGCTCGCGTCTTATTGACTGGGCCGGTTCCGACACCAGCTATCGCTTACCTTACTAAATCGATGGCGTGTGATGCTGGAGTGATGCTGACAGCGTCTCATAATCCCTACACTGATAATGGGATCAAGATTTTTGGACCAGATGGTTACAAGCTCAATGATGCGATGGAAGAAGCTGTGGAAGCGATCATTCTAGAAGAAAACTTGAGCGACCCAGAAGGAGAACTGGGCAAAGCCGTCCGGATTGATGACGCGACCGGGCGTTACATCGAATTTGCCAAAGCTTCGATTGGAGCGAAATCTCTCAAGGGGCTTAAAATAGTGATAGATTGTGCCAATGGTGCGGGTTATTTTGTTGGCCCACTGATCTTAGAAGAACTAGGCGCCGAAGTGATCTCCATGGCGGTTTCGCCAGACGGACGAAATATCAATGCTGGAGTTGGTGCGCTATACCCTGAGTTGGCTGGTGAACTGGTCAAAGCACATGGAGCCCATCTCGGGATCTGTCTCGATGGCGATGCGGATCGTGTGATTTTTATAGATGAAACGGGAAAAGAGGTGTCAGGAGACAAGGTTCTCTGTATGTGCGCTAAGGCTCTCAAGGCCCAAGGCAAACTCGCGAAGGGCACGCTTGTTGCTACGGTAATGAGTAATCTAGGTCTACATTCAGCTTTAGCTAAAGAAGGAATCAAGGTTGAAGCCACAGGGGTCGGTGACCGTCTGGTGATCGAGTGTATGCGTGAGAATGGCTATGCGCTCGGTGGCGAAAACTCCGGGCACATCATTTTTGCCGAAAGCGCAACCACTGGTGATGGCTTGATGTCTGCGCTCAAGGTGCTTGAAATGATGCAAGAATCAGGAAAGCCGCTCTCTGAGTTGGCTAGTGGGATGGAAGAATTCCCTCAGGAACTACACGGGCTCGATGTTTCGGAAAAACCTCCCATCGAATCAGTCCCCGAGTTGATTCAGGTGATCAGTGAAGTGGAAGATGAACTTGGAGCTGAGGGGCGTGTTTTAGTGCGCTATTCTGGTACGGAAAATAAAATTCGTGTGTTGGTTGAAGCGAAGTGCGCTTTAGCTGCTAAGTCAGCATCGGACAAAATTTGTGCGGTCGTTGAGTCCACTATCGGAATCAAATCACCAGCCTAGATGATGCAATTTTTAACAGCAAAACAGGGTGGGAATTGGTGGCCACTCGCAGAAGGAAGCGTTCCATCGGATCAATTTGTGGCAGGTGACACATTACAACAATGCCAAGGGGAATTCGCCCCGGCTAATGCTAGCATGTATCAAAACTCCTGGGTCTCTCAGGATGATTGGAAGCTGTTGTCTGCCGCTGGTGGTGGAGCCATTCTGCTGAGTCCGCAGGGTGAGAAGCTTGCTTGGCTGGACGATGGCAGTGGCATATCTCTGACTGCGAGCGACGATTCATTCTTTTTACTTTTCCCTTGGGATCTACTAAAGGTGAATGAGCAGATTGTGGGCGCTTTGACTGAGAACGTCCACATAGGTGAAGTGAGTCCAGCGGCAAACATAGAAGGAATCATTCACGTGGGAGCAGGGTCGCGGATCTTGCCTGGCGTCTTTATCGAAGGCAATGCTGTGATCGGCGAGAACTGTAAGATTGGACCGAATTGCTACATCCGTGGAAATACAGCTATTGGTGATGGTGTGCATATTGGCCAAGCCGTAGAGGTGAAAAATTCTATTGTTGGGCATGGTAGTTCGGTCGGTCACCTCAGTTATGTGGGTGACAGCGTGATAGGTTCCAAAGTGAACTTTGGTGCAGCCACAGTGACTTCCAATTTACGTCATGATGGTAAAAATCATCGGACGAGTGTCGATGGAACCTTGCTGGATACTGGTCGCCGTAAATTAGGCACGATCGTTGGAGATCATGTCCATACCGGCATTCATACAGCCATTTACCCAGGTCGGAAGCTCGGCCCCTATGCCACAACCCGGCCAAACGAAAGTGTCGAGAGAGACATTTTCGAATAATGAATAACACCAATAAAATTTAAAGATAGATGTGTGGAATAGTAGCATATGCAGGCGTGCGCGCCGCATCACCGATCCTTTTGCAAGGATTAAGAAAACTTGAATACCGTGGGTATGACTCAGCGGGGATGGCAATTCACCGTGGCTCAGCCATTGAGATTTATAAACAAGAAGGGAAAGTAGCAAACTTGGTGGACACACTAGGGGACTACCAAAATGATCCAGTTCACCAACAAGCACATGTCGGGATTGCTCACACACGTTGGGCTACTCATGGGCCGCCCACTCAGGCGAACGCGCACCCTCACTCCGCTGGTGATGGGCGCATAGCTCTGGTGCATAATGGGATCATTGAAAATTATCGTTCTCTGAAGTCAAAACTCGAAGCTCAGGGGCACGTTTTCCTCTCAGATACGGACAGTGAAGTCCTAGCACATTTGGTGGATTCTCATTATGAGGGAGATCTTTTTGCCGCACTATCAGCAGCACTCAAGCAGGTCAACGGAACCTACGGGGTTGCTTGTATTTGCGCGGATGAACCGGGTAAATTATTGGTTGCTCGTAGGGGCTCACCAATTGTTATCGGGCTAGGTGATGGTGAAACTATCGTGGCTTCCGATGCCTCAGCCATTATCAGCCACACTCGCCAGGCTATTTACCTAGATGATAATGACATCGCTATAGTAGAAGGAGGCAAAGTAGATGTGCGCACACTCGATGCTGTCCCAGTTCAGCGCGATCAGGCATCGATCGATTGGTCTGAAGACGCGGCTGAAAAAGGCGGCTATGACCACTACATGCTGAAAGAAATCTTTGAACAACCCGAGGCAATTCGTAATGCTATCCGTGGTCGAATTGATGAAGACCGTGGGACCGCAATCCTTTCAGGCTTGGGTCTGAGCCCTCGTGAACTAGTCGACTTCCAGAGACTGCTGATTGTTGGCTGTGGTACATCGCTCAATGCCGGACTTGTCGGTGAATATGCTGTCGAAAGCTTTGCCGCAATGCACGGTGAGGTGGAGCAAGCCGCCGAATTTCGCTATAGAAACCCTATCGTAGGGAGTAAAGATCTAGTGATTGCCATTAGTCAATCAGGTGAAACTGCCGATACCTTAGCAGCAGTTAGGGAGGCTATCGATAAAGGCGCGCTTGTGGCAGGATTGGTCAATGTGGTGGGCTCGACCATTGCACGTGAAGCCGGTAGAGGAATTTATTTACACGCAGGACCAGAGATTAGTGTGGCTTCGACCAAGGCATTTACCTGCCAGGTTTCAGTGCTCTTGCTCGTGGCCTTGAAGCTTGCTCGGGGTCGGAGAATGTCACGTGAAGAGGGAGTTAAAATTACACAGGAGATACTAGGGATTCCAGCGCTTGTGCAGCGAGTGCTAGAGAAGAATGATGCCATAGCTGAAATAGCCAAAAACTTTGTGAAATGCGAGCACATGTTCTACATCGGTCGAGGCTATATGTATCCAGTGGCACTCGAAGGAGCTCTAAAGATCAAGGAGATTTCCTACATCCACGCCGAGGCGTACAATGCGGCGGAACTTAAGCACGGACCAATAGCATTGTTAGATGAAAATATGCCGGTAGTGGCATTGATGAATCGTGGACCAGGCCAAGAAAAGACAGTGGGGAATGTGGAAGAGTGTCGCGCGCGTAAAGCACCAGTTCTTGGCGTTATCACAGAAGGAGATGAAGAGGCTAAAGTCGCTTGTGACTGGACCATTGAAATTCCAGATTGCCCACATTATATCGCAACAATTGTTGCCACTGTAGGGCTGCAACTCTTTTCCTACCATGTTGCGCGTCTGCGTGGTTGCTCGATTGATCAACCTCGCAACTTAGCCAAAAGTGTGACGGTAGAGTGACCTTCTGATGATTGACGAAATACCCATAGCCAGGGGTTGTGCTTCCTCTCGCGAAAACATCGGTTTTACTTACTTTGTTTGCTAATCGAGCATTGGCGGAGTTGAAGATCTGAGTTCACTGTCCCACTGATGGAATGGATACGTTCCTTCCTGTGATAGTTCTAGTATCCTGTTTCCCAGCGCATTGAATCCGGTGAGGATAGTGTGAGGTGCGCCTTCAATGACATCGATTTTGGCATGCAGGTGGTAAACTTGTGTAAGGTCTATCGAGTATTGCTCTGAGCCTGCGTGGAGGTATATTATTCCCCAATGTGCCGACCATGAGCTGAGCTGAAATTCTTGTACGGAATGGGTGAATAGACCAGCATGAATGAGTTTGAGGGGAATGTCATCCTCCATCTGGATAAGAATTCGATACAGTGGATGGACGGAAAGATCTCTCCTAATTTCGTCTTGCTTCTCGATACAGCAGGGACAACTAGGAGGATAGTTGTCTCTGAGACTTTGGTGTTGGTGAAGGGGTAACACATTTCTTACCGACTTTGTTAGTTCGTCGAGGAATATCTGATTTTTTAATGTGAGGTTAAAGCAAAGACACAGGGCTTCTGAGGTTTCTCTGAAATGAATCTCAATACAGATGTCTCGGTGGCTCATAATGCCTTCATAGAGGTAAATGTCGTAGCTGGATTTCTGCCGAAGCGTGATGCCCAGTTCTGGAATGCAGAAAGTGTCGCCAATCTGGAGTGCCTGTGTTCCATCAACGGATTTGCTGCTCATTACTCCATTGGCATGCAGCATCAGAGTCACTTGCTCTAGTGCTATCAATTGCTTGAGTAGCTGACCCAAGTTTGTAGAGATCTGCCAAACTTCATCTTTCAGTGATTCTAGTAATGTCGCGGATATCATGGTGGCTATGCGATGAGCTTGAGTGTGGCTTGCTGAAGGTGGTTTGCATTATAGAAGGCGGTGTGAACTTCATTGCCGATTCTTTGAGTCTTAATGTGCGAGATCGGCCGAGCAAAGAAGTCGAGAGTTTTGCCTTCCTTACAATAAATTCTCACATGCTCACGGTGGATGCTTAGGTCAGCAGCTGTGAGTGATTTAGAAATCAGGCCTCCTTCAGTAATCATGTCGATTTTGAAACATCTAGAGCGGTTGGCTCTAGATAAAGTTTGCTCACAGATATGCGCGAGTGAATTTAATGGCACTGAGTGGTCGGCAAGTTGGGCGTCTCTAATAGGCCCCTCGTGGGGCGAGTTCACACTAAATAGCTGAAGCAGACATCTCAAGCAATCGTCGTGCTGCGCTTCTAATAAGCGCAGGCTGTGGAAGCTGGTATTCCTACTCGAGAGAAAGCTAAACTCAGTTCCTTGTGCCGACCCTTCTTGTTGGCTCTTCACACACCCACGACGCCAATTGAGAAAATTCCAAAGTATTGAACCGTCAATGCTCTGGCTTTTACCTTCGTCTGCAGAAGTGATATGTTGTGGGTATCTACCAATTTCTGTGAACTGACTGAGTGAATTAGTATAGGAGCTTTCGACTATACCGAGGGTGTGAAGCCGGTGAATGATACGGGCCCAGCATGGGTTAAGGGAGCTTGATTGCATGCTGCATAGTTGAGCTCTAATCAGATTTTATCGCTAACGCCAGAAACTCTATAATTAGCGATTACTTGTCATTTCAAAAGGACGCAATCGGTCGCTACTGTATCACATCCAACCATTAGCGAAATTTATAAAAGGATTTAGGGTTACAATATGTCTGATGCTAAAAAAATAGAGATTAAGGTGCCACAGTATGGAGAATTGAGAGAGTCGGTTAAAGATCGACTCAGGCGTGTGCGTGAAGCATTCAGTGAGGCGCGCACCCACAAGGATAAGCAAGTAGCTCTAGATAAGTTGCTCAATGGCCGTCGTAGACCAGCTTATCTAGCTATAAACTCTGATGGCAGGCAGCCTTTCTCTTCTTGGAAGGCTTTTGAGAAGTGTGAGAGCGAATTGTACCCGACCTCCAAGGCTGTTTCAGTGACGTTGTAGTCGCCAGCTTCAAGTAGTTTCGCGGCATGATCAATTCGAAGTTCTCTGAGTTTTTGTTTGAGGGTCATGTCTGTAGATTTTTTGAACTGGCGGCTCAAGTAATGTGGAGCACAGCCAATGTGGCTGGCCATCGCATTGAGGTCTAACGGTTGGTCGAGGTGCTCCTTGAGCCAGCTAATAGCTCGCTCAGCTCGCTCGCGAGTATTACGTTTTACTTGGCTACAGAAGGGGTCCGAATTCGCCAAGTTTGGGGAAGCAAACAAGTGGTGAGTGAAGATTTCTAGAACCTTAGCTAAATACCAAAATTCTTTAGCAGCTGTTGCTACTGGAGGACTCACTAAGTCTGCAGTAATTTCTTTTTCAGCTAGGGACATACTCCTAACTTTTCCAAGTACTTTACTTGTTGATGGACTATTAGTGAGTATGGCTAGTAGGATAGGGTGTAGGGCGTTTCGTCGAAAGCCAAAGGTACGAACTATCCATTGGTTTGTAACACTGAGAACTAAAAAATGATGGGCCTCGCCAATCCGGTGAGCGCTCAAATTCTCATCCAATGCTCGGTGGAAAACGACCATTGTTTTGGGGCTCAAGCTCACTCTCAAAGAATTACTAAACACAATTCCTGAACCTTCTATGTTGAGGAGAATGTGTAGAGCTCCTTCAGGTAATGAACTCGAAAATTCTTGAGAGCTTCGACAACTACAGAGCTGTAGACCCTCACTCTCGTAATTTCCATATAGTATCTGCTCGTTGGTCATCTTAATGTTCCAACTTCTTATTCAGCTAATGAGTCTCAATAGCAACAATAATTGTGTGATGCCTATTTAAATTTAGATAACTGGAAGATTTTTTCGAAATCCATGAGGCCCCATGAGGATGTGAAGACGCTACGATGTCTCGCAATCTATCCGCATTCGATAGCTGCAATCTGCTGTACCATAGGGTTTTAGCAGGCTCATCAGATTTATTCGATCCCAGGCCACCCCACGAACTATCGCGAGTAGACGTGAAAAACTGTGAGACCATCCTACTACTACTTGACCTTGAAAATGCATCAAGACGTACAGAAGCAAAGCTGCCCATAGTTGCCAGCGTATCGCATGCTTACAGTGCCCGAGGAAGTCACAAACTTGTAGAGTCTGCTTGATCTGCTTAAAGAATACTTCGATGCCCCAGCTAGTCTGATAGAGATCTCCCACACTGCTTGCCGCCCAGTCTGTGTTGTTGGTGATAAAGACCATCACCTTTTGCTTTCCGTCAACGATTACAATCATCTCGACTCGGCGCATTAGCGTCGGGTATTGTTCCTTACTCTTTGGTGTTTTCAAAAGGATGAGATCGTCACGCAAAATGTTACCCTTGGCTTCTTTAGCAGCTTTTTGGGCACTGTGTATGCCATGTTATCCTTGGCTCTAGTCAGCCAGAAGACTCCCCGTTGGCAAAGGCCGTAGAGGTGAGTAAAGTTCACATAGGCCTTGTCGAATAAAGCAATCTCGCCTTCCTGAAGCTGAGCGCAGAGCGCTGGCGCGCGGGTGTCATCGTGGTGGCTAGCCTCTTCGATAAGAGCAAAAGACGGCAGAAAGCTCTGTAGGTTCAAACGAAGGTGGAGCTTCGCGGCTGCCTTGCGGCGGCGATGCTTCGCCCAACTCATGCAGTTTGCTACCAGAGCTATCGTCGAGGAGTCGACCGCGTAAATCGCCTTTTTGAATCTTCTTGGTAAGCCTTTGTATCGAAGACCGAGCCCTCCAGCCATCTTGTGCTCAAGATCGGAAAGTACTTCCCAGAATAAATCCTGGATCATGTCGCTGTTGCGAGTTTTGTTAGCATGAGAAAGCGTATTTCGAATAGGCGCCACGGCTCCACGAAGGCTACCTAACCAACGTGAATGAATGCGCAGGGTGTCGCAAACATCATTGAGTCCGATGGAGTGTGTGAGCTGCGAGAAGATTAAGCTGACGACATGACTCCATGCAGTAAATGTCCGAGCTTGTTTATCTATGCCATGTTTGCGAGCTAGTTTACTGACTAGAAGTGGAGGAATGAGTTTGCTGAGCTGAGTGAGCACAGGCAGCTTGTCTTTGGCTGGTTTATAGTTCATCAGGTCGATCCTAAGTGGGATCGGCCGCCAGCGACCTCTTAAAAATTGATCAGCCTATGGGATGGCTGTGAACTGAGGAGTGTGTTTTTGACCGTAGGTGTGGCACCCGTTCTCGATCATGTGGTGTGATGATTGATCGATATTGTTAGGGTCACTGGGAGTTTTCGTTTAGATAGAGTTTCCAGTCATTGAGGCTGGATATTTCGCCGGCCTTTGTCCAACCGTAGCCGGCTTTATAGCTGACCGCGCCTTCGCTATCTGTTTGTAGCACGATCAAGATGTGGCTTTGGTCGTTGGTGTTGGATTTTACGGTCTTTATCTCTTCAATCAGTTTCGGATCAACCACGACTGCCGTGCCTAGTTCGCTATCGGCAATCTTCTCCCAGCACGCGATCCAGCCCTTTTTGTTGTTTGAAGAAGGCTGAGCTTTACCATCGTGAGTGGTCAGTCCGATACAGACCGGCAGTAGGGGAGCGATCTTGCCATTTTTGGTGAAAACGGACCGGACCTCGAACAGCCGCTTGCCTAGCTCAATGGTGATGGTTTTTTGCTCGCCGTATTTCACGCCATTGATTTCGTGCTCATAGGAGAGCTTAAACTGCGATCTTTCTGGCGAGCACTCAATGACTTCTTGTTTAGTATAAGTTTCCAGCGGCTCACGCTTTCCGTCGAGCCAGATGCCGGTTCCACCGCAGCCAGCCGAGGAGCCAACGTGGTATGGGTCAAAGCCTTCACCCCAGTCGGTGTGATAGGATTTTGTTTCCATCTGGCCGTACCACTTATCGATGATCGGGTATTCCACGCGCTTCAGCCAGCAATCTATTCCGCTGTTTTCGGTTCCCTTGCGAAGCTTTGGTCCGTAGACACGAAAGGCGATTTTGTCGTTCTCCCAAGCAAAATCATCGAGTCGTTCAGGCACATGGCGGCAAAAGGTTTCAGCTTTTTCAGCCACAGCTGGTGTGGTCAACAAACAAGCGATGCCTGTTGTTATACGAAGTGGCCGCAGGGCTCTATGAAGTTGTTTGGCTAACATGATATGGTGATTTCTTTAGTGTGTTGATTAGCTGTAAAACAAAAAAACTAGAGTGGTGTGGGTAACCTCGTTTCGTTTGATCACACCTTCCTTGATAGGGAGGAACTAGTGTTTTATTTTTCCTAAATGGATGGCATCTTGGACTGTCATGAGTTCCCCATTTTTCTCAGCGGATTCGATGGATTTGATCATGTTGTTCCATGGTTTTTCGAATCGTCCTTTGATGTCCATTTCTTTGAGTTTTGGCAAAACGGCCTGGGCATTGGCACCGTATTTGGGGAGGACAGCCATCAGCATACGAATTTTGAAGCCGAATTTACCGGCCTTTGATTCTAGGGTTTCGAGTGCGTATTCGATTCCACCCTCGATGTTGAGATTGGCGAGGAGGGTGATGCCGTTGGTTTTGGGTCCTAGGTTGTGGTAGGCGTGGTAGTAGGTCCGGTCCTTGTCTTCGATAATGTAGATAACCTTGTCGGCTACGCGGTGGAAGTCCTCTATCGGCATGTTGAGAATCAAGCCGGTGCCTGCGATTCGACCGACGGCGCGGCGGTGGTCGAGTAGCTTGAGCACCGCGGCGTAAAAGAGTTTTTTATCAGTGATTAGCCCAGCCTTGAAGGCGTTGGGGAAGGTGGAGTTTATCGTGTTTCCGAGGAAGCCATTGCTGTGGCCGAGCGGGTCCTGCGGTTTGTCTGCCACGATAATCTTGAGCATGTCGTTAAAATACGGATGGGCGTCTTCACCGAGCCAGCAGAGGGCGCGGGCGGCGACGGCGCGGATTTCTATGTCTTCCTGCGGGTCGCGCATGATGGAGGCCAGTTGGTTTTTGACAGGTAGGACTTTTTCCTTCGGGCAGCCGTAGCCAAAGTAGCCGATTGCGCTATTGCGTTCGAACTCAGTGCCCTGTTTGAGCATTTTAACGATTGATGGCATCAGTTTGTGATCCCTGTCGCGTAGTGACCAGACGGCTTCGAGGCGGACTTTCGGCATCGGGTGGCCAAAGCTGGCGAGGAGCTCCTCGTCGCTCATGCTTTTGAAATCTAGTGTCGGTAGGGCGATGATTTCTTCGACTTCTTTGCCTTTGAGGAAAATTGACGAGTCGGCATCACGGCCGGTGATGTGG
>Ga0233404_10000339_pt1 | contig 12727 bp, 4 predicted proteins | sample Na_oxic_2_MG_FD_179861 | JGI IMG/M metagenome (GOLD analysis project Ga0233404, IMG submission 179861) | Seawater microbial communities from Saanich Inlet, British Columbia, Canada - Na_oxic_2_MG | ecosystem: Environmental > Aquatic > Marine > Inlet | place: Canada: British Columbia | collected...
CTTTGACTGTCGAGAAAGCCGGAAATGGTGATGGTAAAATTAATAGTACCCCACCGGGTATTGATTGCTCCGCCGATTGTAATGAGGTTTACCTTGATGGCACAAAGGTAACTTTAGTCGCAACCCCAGATTCCGATTCAACTTTTATGGGTTGGGAAAATGGTTGTAGTGGCGATAATCTCTCAACTACAGTTACCATAGATGCGGCTAAGACTTGTACGGCAAAATTTGCGGCAAAAATCCCTTTGACTGTCGATAAAACCGGTAATGGTGATGGTAAAATAAATAGTATCCCGCCGGGAATTGATTGTGGCACAGATTGTAATGAAGTTTACACTGACGGTACTAAAGTAACTTTAGTCGCAACTCCTGACTCCAATTCAACCTTTACCGGTTGGGAAAATGGTTGCAGTGGCACTAATCTCTCAACTACCGTAACTATAGATGTTGCCAAAACCTGTACGGCAAAATTCACTTCAAAGTTCCCTTTGACTGTCAATAAAACCGGTAATGGTAATGGTCAAGTACAAAGTACACCGGCAGGAATAAATTGTGGGATTGACTGCGCGGAAATATATGCCGACACCACTGAAAAGAAATTAACGGTAAAATCGGATAATGGTCAGATGAGTGGTACCACAAACAGGCTCAATTGTGGAATGGATTGCACGAACAGTTACACCGACGGTACAAAGGTAACTTTAACGGCAACCCCTGATTCAAACTCAACATTTGCGGGTTGGAAGGGTGCTTGTGGTGGTAATGATGTCTCAACCACCGTAACTATGGATGCTGCTAAAACTTGCACCGTTGTCTTTGACAAAATTGAAAGTTGTAAAGAACTACCAAAGATCGATGTCGGTATGACATTTAGTGCTAAATTTCCAGATAAAGCCGGCAAATACTATATCGTTCCAGCTGAAGTTGTCGAATGTCTCAAGCTGATTCAATCAAGTACGGTTTTGATAATTGAAAAGCCGCCAGAATGCGAGCCAGCCGGTGAATCTCCTAAGCCAAATGTTGAATCTTCTGGACAAAAATAAAATTTCACGAAAAACCTCGGAGGTTTCCAAAACCTCCGAGGTTTGGCCCCAAACATCTTTCACGAAAAACTTTGGAGGTTTCCAAAACCTCCGAGGTTTGGCCCCAAACATCTTTAGGTAAATAATGGAAGTTCCCACTCATCAATCCGTTCAATCCCCAGATCCGTTGTACTAAAGGAAGCATTGATAATGTTTATCCGTAAACTACAATTAACTAATTTTAAAAGGTTTACTGATCTAACTATTGATCTGAGTGCTCAAACTCTATCTCCGAAATTAGTTTTAATCATTGGTATCAACGGCAGTGGTAAATCAGGGATTTTTGATGCGTTTGAGGCAGTTTCATCTAAAGTTAAAGATGACACCACGTTGCCATCTAGTTATTACCGGAAAAATGCCCAAACTGATTTTCAGGTAAGGATAGAATTAACTGATAACACGCTAATAGTCAGACATGATAACCAAAAATGGCCAGATAATATAAGTCCAACAGCATTTTATGGTAGAAGCAGTTTAAGGCAAGTACCTCAATTGACTAGAACCGCACTTGGACAAGGCAAACCAGTTAATTTTGACAAAGACTCTGATCGTCCGAAAATGTATATTGAAAGAGACAACAGTTTTGAAAATGATCTTGATAAAATAACGGGATTAATCTTAAAAGACATTTATCGTTCATCTGATCAACTAACTTCCCAGATTAAGCTAAAATATATCAATCCCATTAGTGAAGCTTTTACACGGATATTTGGAGAAAACAGTGCCACCCAGTTGACGTTGCTTGAATTAATTCCACCCTTAGACGATAAAGTCGCTGACATTATCTTTAAAAAGGGGGAATCAGAAATTCACTATAATTATTTGGGAAGTGGCGAAAAAGAAGTCTTTAATATTCTGATTAATTTATTGGTTAGAAAAATTTTTTATCAAGATACGATTTATTATCTTGATGAACTTGATTTACATTTGAATACCAAACTTCAGTACCATTTGCTGAAAGAAATCGTTGCAAACTGGATACCGGCAAATTGCCAGTTATGGACAGCAAGTCATTCGCTTGGCTTTATTGAATATGCTAATGAGGTTGATAACGCTGTTATTATTGATTTTGATGAGTTAGATTTTGACAAACCCCAAACGTTATTTTTTCAACCTAAAAATCGGTATGATGTGTTTGAAATCGCGGTGAGTAAAGAATTTTGATAAATTAAGCGAATGCAAAGCGCGTGTCAAAGACGAGATAATTTTTGGAATACTCGGTGCGAGAAAAGGTTATCCTTTCTTTAAAGAGAATCAACATGCTAAATTGAGGAAGCAATTTACGAAAAATAAAACCATTGTAACTTTGTTGCAAAGTGATGATTTTGAAACGTTTTATAAGGTATTTCCGGCTAAGAACTATACTAGGGATTTACCGGAAAGGCAAAATCTAAACAAAGAGCAACTGTCTCAAACTAATTGGTTTAAAACCCAAATTCAAGCCATTTTTTTTGGTGCATAATCTGGTTGAAATAAACTACAAGGATTGTATATAAAAAGGGATTTATAAGAAGGGATTTATAATTCTACTATCAAGTTTTTTTACAATCACACCAATCCGGTCACTCCCCCGATCCGTTGTACTAAGGAGACGGATTAGTTCTGAGGCAATTTGTTTAGGTTATTTTTTTTACAAGTGCTAAGTATTTCATTTCCGTTATTGATAATCGAAACAGTGAATGACGCATAAGCAGCGAAGAAATCCTTTCTTATATACAATCCTTGTAGTTATTGTTGGTATTGAAAAACTTGAACATTGAGCACATAGGAAACTAAACACTATGAAAGCTGTTTTACTAACCGCCGCCGGTGGTACAGAAGTCCTGCAAATGAGCGAGGTGGAAATTCCTCAATTACCCGAAAAAACCTTTATACGAGTGCGTTTACACGCCGCTGGTATAAATCCAATTGATTATAAGCTACGCCAAAAAGGAGGTTTTGCTCCCGATAAATTGCCTAAAATTCTTGGCTGTGATGGTGCCGGGGTTGTCGAAGCAATAGGGGAGGCAGTGACTCGTTTTAAAGTCGGTGATGAAGTCTATTTTTTTAACGGTGGTATTGGCATGGATGAGCCCGGCAATTATGCTGAATATACCGTTATTCATCAAGACTATGCTGCTCATAAACCCAAAAGTCTCTCAATGGCTGAAGCTGCTACTTTACCATTGGCATGGATTACCGCTTGGGAATCATTGGTTGATCGCGCCGAATTGCAAAAGAATCACAATATCTTAATTCATGCTGGTGCTGGTGGAGTAGGATATTTGGCAATACAATTGGCAAAAGATTTAGGTGCGCGTGTTATAACTACAGTCAGTAATCAAGAAAAAGCCGCGTTTGCAAGCGGGGTGGGGGCGGATCATTGTATTGATTACACCAAAACCGATTTTGTCCAAGCCGTTCTTGATTTGACTGATGGTGTTGGCGTTGATGTGGTTTTTGATACGGTAGGTAGTGATACATTTTGCCGTTCTATTGCAGCCGCTCGAATTTATGGAAAAGTTGTCACTCTGTTAGAGCCAGTTTGTGATAGCAACGCTATTAAAGTGGCAAAGCTACGCAATCTCAGCCTAATTTATGAGTTAATGCTAACCCCTATGCTTCAAGGAATGCACGATGTACGGATGAATCAACGCGGAATGTTAGAAGAAGCCAACCGTATGGTTGAAGCCGGTAAATTGCCGGTGAAAATCAGTCAAGAATTGCCTTTGGCACAAGTTGCAGAGGCTCACCGATTAATTGAAACTGGGCATACCAGCGGGAAAATTGTGCTGATAATTGACTGAAGTTTTAAAGAAATCCGATTTTTCAAAAATCGGATTTCTGGCGGAGTTAAATCAAAAGATGAATCCCCTTACTTTACACATTTTAATTCTAAGTTTACTTAGCTTACCTGGATTTTTCTTTGTATTTTATTGCAAGCATCTATATTCTGATTGGCAACAAGTCGATTCACAAAGGGAATGCAAACGCAAGACTGAACTAGCATTTGGCTTGGGTATAGATAATTTCCTCCCCAAAATTTTCCTCCCCTCCCCAAAATAAAAAATTTTCAACTTCGATTGAAAAAAAAATATTAATCCTCAAGATCAGCACCGAAATCGCCCGGATGGCCATTATTGGGGAATGCGTACCTAAACAAATTTGATATTTAAATTAAAATTTAAACATAATTATTTTGACTAATGTTCAATTAATTATTTGGTTATCAAACAAAGGTTAGCTTGCCTTTAAAAATAAATAATTCGTTGAAAAACCGTAGAGCGTTTCCAAAACCTCTCCGGTTTGGCGGAAAATCCTTTGGAATGACTCCAAATGCAATATAAATACAACTCACTTGAGTTAAACTCGGAGGCTAATAAAGTGGTTAAGACTAAAAAATCGCTCATTTATTTTCCAATAGCACTATTGGCTTTGCTATTATCCCCGAATATTCACGCGAATATTGGGGTAAACTGGCTCATCAATCAAACCCATACGGGAGGCATCTCAACGCCCAATGATATTGCCGCCAATCATCAATCCACCAGTGAATCGCTGCGTGCCTTTCATGCCCTTGGTGAAAGTCAACCTTGGATGTCACAATTTGTCCAAATTCTCAATGCCAACCATGATGTCAGTACCGAAAATTTCTCCCGGCAAATCATCGTCTCAATTGAAAATGGTAATGATAGTTCATCAATTGTTAATGAATTAATCACATTACAAAACGCCGATGGAGGATTTGGCGAGGTAAAAGGTTTCGATAGCACTGTCTTAAATACCGCTTTTGCCTTAGAAGCCCTTGCGCTTGCCGATGTCAAAGATACGCCGGCAATTGAGCGAGCCATTAATTTCCTGCTTGAGCATCAAAACAATGATGGTAGTTTTGTGTTGAACATGGCTAATGAAAGTGCCATTTATGTCACAGCAAAAGCCTCCCAAGCATTACAACGGTTTTTATTCAATGCCAATGTAATTGCTAATGTGGAAACCGCTAATAATTATTTGTACCAAAATCAGGTTGAAGGGGGAGGTTGGGCAACCGATTGGGAAACCGCTCACGCCCTTTTAGCTGTGGCTTCGGCAACCGCTGATACCAGTCTCTACACCCCAGCTACTCACATCCTCCGTTCTCATCAAGCCACCAATGGTGCTTGGGGGGATGATGCCTATACCACAGCATTGGCCCTAAGAGCCTTGCATTATGTCAAACGCATCCAATTTCCGGTTGAGGCCGATAAAGGTATATTAATGGGAAGTGTGATTGACAATAATACCGGGCTCCCCCTCGCAAAGGTGGTAGTTTCATTAGAACAACTTTCACAAACCCAAACTGTTACTAAAAATGATGGTAGTTTTAGCCTAGCGAGCCTTGAGCCCAGTGACTACACCATCAAATATCAACTAGCCGGTTATCAAAGTGCGAGCCAATCCGTTACCGTGTCAAAAGGACAATTTGCTGAATTAGGGACGATCCGTTTGGCCCCTCTACCCGATGTTGGCATTATTTCCGGGATTGTTATTGATACGACAACCGGTCAACCCCTTAGCGGTGTTTTGGTCGAAGTCAGCGGTATTGTAACGGCGGAAGCCCAGACTGATGCTGATGGCTATTATTCAATTGTGAGTCCCCCGGGGCCAGTGACTGTTACTCTGTCAATGAGCGATTACGATACCATCAGTGGCACCGGTACAGTGGCAAAGGGCACGACTTTAAGCTTTTCTCCCATCCTTAATCCCACCGGCACCACTCCTTCAAACCCAGAAGTTACCATCCAAGGCATTGTTGTCGATGGCGATACTGGCAGTCCATTGGTTGATGCTTTAGTCACAGTAGTTGGAACCAACCATAGTGGTCGTACCAATAGCAGCGGTGAATTTTCTCTAGCCGGGGTTACACCGGGTGAATTAACCATTACCATCTGGACAGACGATTATCAAGCCGGCAAATTTACCGCAATGGCTCCGGCCGGTGCCGTTGTTGATTTAGGCACCACGCATTTGCCAAGAGCTGTACCAATCCCCACCTCAACCCTCATTGGCCATGTACGCGATGCGAATACCGGCTCCGCCATTGTTGGTGCCAATATCAGCATAGAAGCTTCTGGTAACGCTGCGCTCGCCACCGAAGATGGCAGTTATCGCCTTGAAGAGATTGAGGTTTTAGAATTTAAGGTTTCTGCCAGTGCCATCGACTATTTGACCACTAATTATAATCTAAGTGTCAAACAACCCGGGGTTATGACATTTGATTTTGACTTAATCCCAGCGGCAGAAAGTGGTATTGAAATCGCTTCGCTCAATACTGACCAACCCAGTTACGATGCTTTAGCTGGCGTACAAATGGAACTAGTCTTAAATAATAAAGAAGCAACCGCTACCCCAGTGCGTATTTTAATAAAGGTAGTCAATGAAGCCGGTAAAATCGTTGAGCAAGTCTCACCGGTTATCAATAGCCAAGTCACGGTAGAAGCCAATGGGCAATTAAACACTACGGTTGAATGGCAAACCGGGCGGAATGTCCCCGGCGTTTACGATGTGGTTGTGCAAGCTTATGATAATGAAAGTGGGCAACTGCTCGCCGAACGCCAAACCCAAGTACCGGTCAAACCAACCATTCGAGTAGGTGGGCATGTCGCTTTTGAGCCACCCATTACCCAATTAGCCGCGAAAAAACCGGTCAAAATCACCGCCAAAGTCTCTAATCAGGGTAATCAACCGGTTGAAGCAACCACCCTCACAGCAAAACTTTCGCTTAAAAACCAAGGCTATCAACAGCATAAAAATGAGGTTACTGTCGAATCCTTTGTTTTTGATAATGAATTAGTCAAATACCCTCGTGGAATTGAAAGAGATGATGCCGGGAATTTCTATATGGCTAATTACAATAACCATTCAATCTCAAAAATCACGCCGGATGGCACCGTTTCTGATTTTGCCACTGATCTTTACCTTCCAATTGACGTTGATTTTGATCACCAAGGTAATTTATATGTGTTAGGTCGTTATAGCTGGCATAAAGGGCTATTTCGCCTCGGGGCTGACGGTTCACGCACCGAGTTTAAAATAAATAATGTGGGCAGTTCACAGGCCATAGAAGTTTTAGAGGATGGGCGAATCTTGGTTGCGGCGGGTAACACTTTGTATGCTGTAACATTGGATGAAAACAATCTTAGTGCCAATGCTACTAAACTTATTGCTGGAGGCTTAAACGCGCCTTATGGTATCGTTGGTGATAGTCAAGGCAACATTTTTATTGCGGATAAAAGTGGCAATGCCGTGATTAAGTTTGCCAATGGTCAATTATCAACTTTTGCCACTGAAATAAATCAACCTTATGGCATGACAATTGATGACAACGATAACCTCTACGTTACCAGCTTTGGTGACAATAGCTTACTCAAAATCACGCCCGAGGGCCAGAAAAGTACCATCGCTACCGGTTTAGCCGGCCCTTATGATGTGAAAATCGCTACTGATGGCAACTTTGTGGTTTCCAATTATAATTCCCATGAGATTGTTACCATCACCCCATCCGGTGAAATTTCCATTCTCGTTCAGCCCACTATCCACGCTCCCACAGCACTGACTTATGATGCTTCTGGTCATCTTTACGTTGGTAATTGGAGTCGTAGAAACATTGTCAAATTAGCAACTGATGGCGTGGCAACGAGTTTCTCAAGTGGCTATCCACGCGATCTTTTGGCGACAAATGATGGTAGTCTTTATTGGTTAGAGTCTAATTTCCTTACTAAAATGGGGCCAAACGACAGTACTAAAACAATACTGACTTCCAAATTAAATCGTCCTTACGCTTTGATTAATGCCCCCAATGGCAATGGTTTTTTCGTGTCCGAGCAATACGCCCATCGGATTAGTCGAGTATCAGAAACCGGTGAAATCACACCTTATACGACTTTGACCTTATTTACTTATCCTCGGAGTATTCGTCAAGATAAGCAAGGTAACCTTTATATTCTGAGCGACAGTGGCTACATCACCCAGTTCACGGAGACCGGTCAAATTAACCGTGTCATCTCAGACCTAAAATATCCCAGAGGTTTGGCCATTGATAACGAAGGTAATCTGCTGGTCTCTGAATACCATAATAAGCGAGTGTTACGCATTGACCAAAGTAACAATATTGAAGTTGTCGTTGCTAATCTTTCCTTCAGGCCCCAGGCCATTGCGGTTAATTCCCAAGGGGACATAGTAGTAACCCCTTTGAATAGTGATACTCTCTATTTAATTAAAAATGGAGAGGTATCTGAATATGCTAAACTCAATAATGGTAAAACCGGTTATGATATGCTTTTTGACTCGTCTGATAACTTATGGATATCTCAATACTACCAACATCAAGTGCTTAAGTTGCCAGCCGATGGTAGTTCAGCCGTGAGTTATCCCCTCATCAACCGCAGATATTCTCCTCAAGCACTATCCCTTGATGGTTCCGGCGGGGTATTTGTCAGTGGTTATCATTATATCCAACAGATTGATAGCATCGGCAAAGTAACCGAACTAGTTTATGGAGAAGCGATTAGTCGTCAAAACGTCCGGGGAATAGCCCTTGATAAGGCCGGACGACTTTGGACGGCTGATGCGAGTAGTGGTGTTTTGAGTCGTTTAAATACGGATTATACCTTAGATAAACGCTATGCTTCTATTTATTATCCAAAAGGCATTGCTTGGGTAGATAATAGCTTAATCGTTGCCAATAGCAGCATGAAAACTGCCATATTACGTATAACCAATCCAAGTGCCCTACCAGAAATCATTCTGGATGGGAGTTATGAACAGATTGAAGCGATAGATACACAAACGGTGTTACTGTCCAACCCGGCTAGTGTCAGTCGTTTTGAGCTCAACACCAAGGAACTCACCACTTTAGCCTCTGGTTTCTTTGATATCGAAGCATTGACAATTGCTGCGGATGGTCATTTTGTGGTTGCTGACTATCATTATAAACGTAATGAATTGGCTTTCTTTGAAAGTGATGGCACTGCTCGCGATAGCTTTATCGGTTTGGTGAGTCCAAAAGGACTCTTATTTGATGCCGAGGGACAATTATTAGTTTCTAATGCATTTCCGAATGGCATTGCCAGAGTACGAGCGGATCGCCACCTTGAATCGTTTTCTTCTGTGGGAGGCATTATTTATATGTGGCTTGAAGCCGATGGACAACTTTTGGTTTCTCGGGGTAATTATATAAGCGAGTTATCCAAGACTGGCGAGCTTTTAACCAACTATAATGTTCCCTACGCGAGAGGATTGTTTCAAAATGATGAGGGTCAGCTATGGGTTGCTTCTGAAAGTCATGGGGCACTATTACAAATGGCTACCGACGGTTCTTACCAAAAAATCGCCAGTGGTTTATCCCAACCCCGAGACATCGAAGTGGATTTAGAGGGAAATATCCACATCGCGGATTATAGCCGAGGAGTTGTGACCCGGGTTAATGAAGATAATTCCTTGAGTCTAGTTGCGGCTGATTTGCCAAATGCTGAAACGATGACTTTTACCTCTGATGGCACTTTGTTTGTTGCTTATAAAAGCACTAAAATAGCTGCCTTTGATGCCAATGGTGAGCGCACGGAATTGCCAACTGCGGATGTCGTCCCTAAATGGATAAGTGGATTAACCAATGATAGCCAAGGCAATTTGTACCCGGTTATAGCCGAAGCTAATAAGGTGTTAAAAATGACTGTGTCTCAACCAGCAGACACTAAGGTGGAGCCGGGCGAAGTTATTTATACCAAAACCGTCGAAATTCCCAAACTGAGCCTAGCTGGAGAAGCGATTTCAGTCGATTTTGGTGCTTGGACACCGACTCTAAGTGGTGATTTTATGGTCGAAGTGACAGCAGCCGCCCCAACCACTGCCCAGCTTAACAATCATTTACACGTTGGCCCCAGTGCAAATGGCACGTTGAGTCTGGCTCAAGCGCAAGTCTTTCCCGGGGATCGAACCATGATAGCCACTCTTTCGATCCAAGGAGCTGATTCGACCAGCATTACTCAAATTGATGCCCAAGGTACAACCCTCGCAGCCCCGTCTGGCACTGGAGGTTATGGTATCGCCGCTGATAACCAAGGTAATATTTACTCCGTTGATCGTGGCCGCAAACGGATTGTCAAAATAACGCCGGCTGGAACGGTGAGTGACTTTATCACCAACCTGACGATTGGATATGGTCTGGCTATTGATGCGCAGGACCATATTTATGCGATCAATGCGAAAAATATTCTTAAAATAACACCACCATCAGAAGACGTAACTACCCCCCAAGTGACAACGCTAGTGACTTTGAGTGGTAATGTTGGAGCCGTAGCCGTTGGCTATGACAATCAAGTTTATGCCGTTGATTCTTCTAACCGCCTCTCACGGATTGCAGCTGATGGTTCGAGCGAAACAATTACCACAGTTGGTATTAACTCAAGTTTCGGGGTTCAATTTTTAGTAGTAATGTATTTATTTTCAAAGTAAAAACAACTAAATTGTGCTTCCAAGTCGTTAACACTTATGTTTCATGTGGCTATTTACCCTTTTTAGTCATCAAATCCATCGCAGTATTTGCCTTCAAGTTCCATTGTGAAGGTGTCAAGTTGTAAGGCCCGTACCCAAAAATCTTGTACGCTCTTTTCAATAACAGACATGACCGTATCTACTGCTGAACCTAATTGTTCTCGTACATCTTCTAAAGCACCACTGATAAGAGTTTGGAACAGCCCCCATAAACGTTTAGCAAAGTCTACGGTTTCGAGTTGTGTGTTAAGATAATTTCGTACCTCACAAACGCGACTATCAGCATGTTCCAATTTAGCTTGCACGAGTATGAGATAACGTATTGCCGTCAAATGGATAGAAGCTATATGGTTCGCTGCCGTTTCAGTCGGATCGATCAAAAAACCTAAATGTTGTTTTGCCTCTTTAAAATATACTTCAATGCCCCATCGCATAGCGTATATTTCGAGGATTTTAGCAGCTTCCATTGTTATATCCGAAGTCAAAAAAATGGCCCAATCTTTCTTACCAACCGGTGGCTTGTCTCCTTCACATTGACCACGTACAAATAATAAGCGTGCATTTATCCAGTCTGCTTTCTCTTTTTTCTTAGTAGCCAGGTCTAATTCAATATCAACTGTTTTACCCTGATAGTCCAAACCAGCTATCTTTTCCCATTTCCCTCTTACGACCTTTTTATAGAGTTCCTCAGCCGTTAACATGAAATTTTTTCCCTTAGAGTCAGTGTAGCGGTACTTTGTATTGTTTTTTTTCATTCTCAATACCGGTATAAGATTGTTATCTAAGGCAGTTTTTATAGTTGCCTTGGTACCAAACCACGCATCACCAAGTAGATAGGAAGCACCAACACCTTGATTTAACGCACGTTTAATCATACTACTAAGTATTTTTGGCTTGGGTGTTTGTGCTTCTCGATAACGGTTGGCTACTACACTACGACCATCTTTGAACGGTTTTTTTAAATCTTGAGCTTTGACACTGCTTATGTAAATCTGTGAATCAATAGGCAAAAATGCTTCCCCAGTTGCTAATCCCAAAGTTAGCACTTGTTGCCCCATACAACTGCGTCCGGTCAAATGATCAAAGTGTCTAGAAACCCCTTCCATTTTTTTCCCTCGGCGTGGCTTCACAGAATCATCGACAACAAGTGCTTTGATTTCACTGTTTTGTATTTGAGGTTTTTTGTAAACTTGTAACGCTACTTCCAAGTTTAGTTTACGCCAGTTCAAGTCTTCACGTTTTAGCGTTTCGTAAATCGCATCCTTTTTTGCATTTGAGAAAGTTTTCAGTGAATTTCGTGAAAACAGTCTAACCGAAGCACTCAACCAAACCCATAATAACAGCAAAAAGACAACCTCGCTTATTGGAGTACCAGTTCGCTTTTTAAAACCCACCTTATTTAGCAAAGTCTTTATTCTCAGACTTTTCCACATATCGGCAAACCGGTTATCAGCACAAACTTGAGGGTCTGTTAAAATGTCTTCTATTAGAGTAGGTAAACTTAGTTTTGTTGTATCACGTTTCATCTTTCCACCTTTAGTAATTTTATCAAGAAAACGACATTATACATCTTTGGAAATATTATAGCATCTTTTTAGTATCGTTACCTTAAAAAATTGTTCTTCAATTAGAATACTGAAACGTGAGTTAAGCCTTACAATGAGGCTCAAAGCCAATAACTGTATGGTATTGACGACTTGGAAGCAAAATTTAACCATTTTTACTTGAAAATTCAATGTGTTAATCGTAAAAATTGAACCCCGAAATGTGAGGAATAAAATACCACTCGTTTTATCGGATGTTTACGTTCTTTGCTCGTAATGGTTTTGCCGGCAGAAAGCATGTCAACCGCCTCTTCCCAAGAGGTTGGAATAAAATATTCTGTTGCATTACTGAGGTTGAGGTTTTCATTCTCTGCTTCTGTTGGAGTATAAAGCTCAATAATTCCGGCGATTAAACCAGCCTCTTGAATTAAGGGTTCAACCTGTTGTAAACGTTGATTTCGAGTTTGGTTTTCAAATTTTTCTGAAACTATCGTCAATAGCACAAAATTTTCTGCGCCTACATCCAACTCAAATTTATCAGAAAAATTTTTAGTCAGCAATTTCCGAAGTTTTGTTGCGGCTTCGTTCATAAAA
>Ga0233404_10000340_pt1 | contig 12723 bp, 5 predicted proteins | sample Na_oxic_2_MG_FD_179861 | JGI IMG/M metagenome (GOLD analysis project Ga0233404, IMG submission 179861) | Seawater microbial communities from Saanich Inlet, British Columbia, Canada - Na_oxic_2_MG | ecosystem: Environmental > Aquatic > Marine > Inlet | place: Canada: British Columbia | collected...
TAACTTGCAAATCACATTTGCGATAAAATTCAGCATCTTGTTTGGGAAAAAAGTCATAATCAGTTTTGCCAGCAAAGTCTTCTATATTAATGTTTACCATATCAGCCAATGTTTGATTTGCTGCCACATATTTTAACTGGCGATCCTTGAAGTAAACAAAAGCTGGAATGGAATCCAACAAAGCTTTTTGGCGTTCTGCCAGTTCTAATTGTGCTATTTCAGCTTGTTTACGTTTCGTTATATCCTGAACCGTGGCAACAAAATAGTCAATTGCCCCGTCTTTTTTATGACGTGCCGTGACAGAGAGAAATCCATAAACAATCGAACCATTTTTGTGGATGAAACGTTTATCCATCGTATAGCTGTCAATATCACCCGCCAAGAGCCGTTCAAATTGAGCCACATCGGCGGCTAAATCCTCCGGATAAGTCAACTCAGCCCAAGATAATTTTTTCAATTCTTCCAGTGAGTAACCTAACATGTCACACAAACAATTATTAGCATAAATCCAGCCTTTTTCCAATGAAGTAATAGCAAAACCCACCAAAGCCGATTCAAAATAGCCCCGAAACTGTTCTTCACTCTTTTGAAGTTTTTCAAGAGAAAGGAAGAATCCCAAACTATCACCAATGTGTTGCCCAAAATCACGGCAAAGATTGAATTCGTTTTCTGTCCATACCCTAGCATAAGAACACTGATGCAATCCAAATAGCCACGGTTTGCCAATTTTGGGATTGATGGCTAGACATAGCTGGGATTGAACCGAAAACTGCTCGGCAATCATTGGGGGCACTTTATGTTCATACTTATGCCCGAAGGCAATCGGACCAATCGCAGACAAAGTGTCTCTCATAGCCTCAGATACTGCCGGTTCTATCGGAATGTCTGTATTTAAAATGTTAGCACCGGGGTATTCTGGCGTTGTAACCTCTACTGGCACCCGCCAACTGGGTGCAGTCGGATCACAAGGGTATTGGAGCCAAGCGCGATCACATTTGAACACCGACAATGTCACCTTCATGGCATTATCCATCATTTGAACCATATTATGTGCTTCATTGATGGCTTTTCCCAGAGCTGCCAAACTTTCCAGATAGTAAACATAGTCTTGCAATTGGGCATTTTTGGCTTCGAGTTGTTTTTGCAAATTGCTGATAGTCAAATGTTTGTTGACACGCGCAACTACCTCCGCAATTTGGAAAGGTTTGGTAATGTAGTCAACGGCGCCGATTTCAAACCCTTTAACTTTATCAACTGATTCAGTTTTGATGGCAGTTATAAAAATAATGGGCGTATCTTTTGTCGCTTCATTCTCTTTCAAGCGACGGCAAGTTTCAAACCCATCTATTCCCGGCATTATCACATCCAACAAAATGAGATCCGGTTTGATATCATTAACCATCTCAATGGCTGTTTCTCCATTTTCAGCTACCAGTATTTTAAAGCCGGTTTCGCGCAAATAATTACGCAGTATGTCTAAATTGTTTGGCTCATCATCAACGATCAAAATTTTATTGGTCATCCGTCATTTCTCTTTAATAAGTACTAAAGATAATAATGTAGGGTGGGCAACGTCTTTTTGTTGCCCACCAATCGCTGATAATAATGTAGGGTGGGCAACGTCTTTTTGTTGCCCACCAATCGCTTAAATATCCAAAAATTTATATTTCAGTACTTAATGGCAAATTCAGGATAAACGTTGTACCTACCCCGACTTCACTTTGAACATTAATCGTTCCTTTTAATTTCTGCGTCACCAAATTAAAAACTATATGTAAACCTAAACCAGTGCCACCTTGAGCGCGAGCCGTCGTAAAAAACGGCTCAAATATTTTATCCCGATTTTCTGGGGGAATACCACAACCATCGTCGCTATATTCTACCATTAAACATTTTGAATCCAATTTGAGTTCAAAACGCAAGTTTCCCGCCTCCCCTTTTGGATAAGCATGGCGCACGGAGTTCATCACGAGATTAGTGATGATTTGTGAAAACGCACCCGGATAACTATTTATTTCAATCTGCTCTTCTCCACTCACCGTGATTTGATGCGGCGTTTTTTTCAGAAGCGGTTTTAAGCTAATCAAGATATTTTGGATATATTTCTTCATGGCAAAAGAACGTTTATCCAAATTGCTTTGATCAACCGCCACTTGTTTAAAACTTTGTATCAAATCCGCAGCCCGATTTAAGTTGTTTAAGACTAGGTTACTACTGGTTTGAGCCATGTTGAAATAGGCTTTTAAGGCAGAACCCTTCAATTGCCTATTATCATAAGCGGTTACCGTCTCAGTGGTTCGATCAGCTAAGGTAGAAGCCGCAGTGACACCAATACCAATCGGCGTGTTAATTTCGTGGGCTACCCCGGCGACTAATCCGCCTAAGGAAGCCATTTTTTCGGACTCTACTAATTTGCTCTGAGTCGTTTTGAGATTGAAGAGGGCCTCAGATAGTTCTTGGGTGCGCTCGGCGACTTTTTGTTCTAAGTTATTGTATAACAAAGAGTTTTCAATAGAAATAGCAATTTGCGAAGATAAGAGGTTTAACACCTCTAACCTTGCTGGCGTAAATGCCTCCGTCGTCAAATTGTTTTCCAAATACAAAATCCCGGTGAGTTTCCCCTGATTAAGAAGCGGCGTACATAACACCGACTTGGGGCGGTGTTTAATAATGTAGGCATCACGGGTAAAACTACCTTCTTGGGTGGCATCGTTTAAAACCACGTTATCGAAGGTACGAGCCACATAATAAATAATGTTTGCCGACACCGGTTCACTATCTTCAATGGGTAATGAGTGTAAAACGGTAGTATCCGAACTATCCATAAGCCTTTGTGCTTCAATAAACCAACCGTCTTGTTTTGGCAACAGCAAAAAACCGCTTGAAGCTCCGGCATTTTCAACCACAATGTGCATCATTTTTTCTAACAATCGGCTCAACACCATTTCCCCAGATAAGGTTTGAGATGCCTTCATGATACTGTTTAAATCTAGCCATTTTGAACCGGTCGAAGTTGAAGCCATTCGCGTTGCTAAAATAGTGGCATCCGTCTCCATTGCATGGGCAGTTTTTGGAACCAAAAATTGTGGATATCTGGTTTCCAAATTTTTAACTTTTGCCAAAGCCCCCCATTGCTGATAGGCGTAGTGAGCTTCGTGTAAACAAACTTGGGCAAATTTGGTTTGTTCTTTAACCAGATAAAATTGACCCGCCAGTTCATAAGCTAAAGCTTCCTCATTGAGATATTCATTCTCATGGGCAAGAGCGATGGCTTTATCATAAAATTCTCTGGCATCACCGTCTTTGCCTAACACGCGAGAACATTCCGCTTCAACTAAATAAAATTTATGGAGATAATTCATTGGGGCATGTTCTGCCCACAATTGCATTTTTTGTTGGTTAGCGGACACTTTTGTTAAAACCGCCTCTTGTTCCGGCTTGGGCAAACTCGGATACAACGCCAACCGGGCCAGAGAATCGTAAAAATTAAAAATAACTACCGCTAACAAACCGGTAACACCATCTAAATACTGTTCTGCTATCTCAACATTTTCAACAGCTTGTGTATATTCTTGAAACAAATAATGCAAGATACTTATGTTGAGATGCAAATAATGAATTGCGGTTTTATCATTCGCTTGTTGATGGAGTTGTAACTGAATATTCTCATCATAAACTTCACCCATCAAACGACACGGATGGTTAGAATGTCCCATTAAATTTAAAACAGCTTGCCAAAACATGTTATTCCAACTAAGGACACCTTCTTGTTTTATCCGAGCAATTGCTTGACTATACCGAGCCATTTCTGGTTCTAGGGTGACAAGTGGCTTACCGATAAAATAAGAATAGTAGGGATAAACATGGATAGAATAGGCAGCAAATTCTAAATCTCCAGTTTCCAAGCCAATTTGATAACTTCCTAACAAAGGTTGTAATGTTTCTCTAACATGTTCTTTCCATGGCCTTACAAGGCCATTAAATAACATAATGCCCCTCGCTTTAAATACCTTTTCACCCAATTTTTTCAATAAATCTAAAGCCAATTGGCCAAATTGATAGCCAGATTCAATATCAGAAACTACGCCACAGAGAATAAATCCGTAACAGGCATAAGAAAAAATTGATTCAGAAACATTGCCATATTCAAGTGATAAATCAACTTGTTTAAGTGCTAATAAAATCAGCAAGTTAGGTAACACATGATAAGCGGCCGGCGTGACTGCTCCCATGACGCGCATTGCCAATATTATCTTGGGATCCGTCATTATTGGTAAGTCAATGAGAGATGGGATGGGCTTACCCAATAGAGAAATTTGCATTTTCTGGAGGGCCAACCTAACATCTTCTTGGCTTGGTTCTTCTGGGAAGTTGATATTTAATCGTTTTAGAAAAATTAAGGCGGTTTTAATAGCCTTTAGTTGTTGATTTTGAGCGGAATAAGCCGGTATTTGAGTTTCATAAACTTTCGCTTCATCCGATAGCGTTCGTGCTTGTTGTAATACCACTTGTGCCAATTGTTCCATCTGTTTAAAGTCCCCACTGAGGTAAGCTGCTTCTGCGGCTTCTATAAAGAGATTGAACGTCAAGTTGTATGCACTTTCCCAACTCGAATCGGTTAAGCATTCCCGACCGACTGTCAAGTAGTTGAGTGCCGCTACATGAGCCATTGCCATCTTTGCCTTTTGCCCCGCCAGCAAATTCAGCCCCGCTATTTCAAGTCGTTCAACCGGATTATTGAGCAATTCAATACTGTGATTAAAATGTCCCACAATATCAAATACTTTTTCTTCCAAAACATTGGTGGGTGTATTTTTCAAAAGCAAACGACCGATTTGCAGATGCACTGCTTTTTTCTGAGCATCATCAATTAAGGCGTAAGCCGCTTGTTGGACGCGATCATGTAAAAATTGTGAATTGTGAATGATGAATTGTGAATTGTGAATGTTATCACCGCTCATTTCCAGTTCGGATTGGGGCAAGATTAAACCTTCCGTCAAAGCCGGCATTAAATCAGCAAAAGTATCGATTGCGGATTTTTCATAGATGACAGACAAAGTGTCCAAATCAAAATGATTACCCACACAAGCAGCTAGACGTAAAACCTGTTGGGCGGATTCCGGCAATTTTTTCAACTTACCAATCATTAAATGAACGACATTATCAGTAATATTGAGAGTTTCAATTTGGTCAATATCCCATATCCAGCCAAATGCTAAAACCTCCGAGGTTTCCAAAACCTCGGAGGTTTGAAACGTCAGCAAATCTTCTTCATACAAAGTGTGTAGAAATTGATTGACAAAAAATGGATTGCCACCGGTTTTACGCATGACTAAATTCGTCAATGAGCCAACCACTTCCAAGTTTTGATGCAAACTCTCGGCAATCAGTTGATTAATATGTTCAAAAGCCAAAGGCTTTAAAGTAATTTGGTTAATAGCAACACTTTCTTGCTGGAGTTTATCAAGTGTTGTCATTAAGGGATGAGTCGCATCAACTTCGTTATCCCGATAAGCCCCAATTAAAAAGAGGGCAGTGTTATCCTTATCTGTCGTGACTAACTCTAATAATTTCAGCGTTGCTGAATCTACCCATTGCAAATCATCCAAAAAAATCACCACAGGCCGTTCTGGTTGACAAAACACTCGCATAAAGTCTTGAAACACAAGATTAAAGCGGTTTTGCGACTGGTTGCCCCCAAGTTGAGGGACTGAAGGTTGTGGGCCAATAATTAATTCAATTTCGGGAAGAACATCAATAATCACTTGTCCGTTAGGCCCTAAAACGGTTAAAATTCGCTCTTTCCATTGCGTTAATTGGGTTTCAGTTTCAGTGAGCAATTGTTGCACTAATTCGGAAAAAGCATTGACAATCGCACTATAGGGAATATTGCGCTGTAATTGGTCAAATTTACCGGTGATGAAATAGCCCTGTCTTTCAGTAAGCGATTTATAAATCTCTTTTACCAATACTGATTTACCAATACCAGAATAGCCAGCAACCAGCATAATTTCTGTCTTTCCAGAAGCCACTTGTTCAAAGGCAGATCGTAAAGTATCTATTTCCGGTTCGCGTCCATAAAGTTTTTGCGGAATTTGCAGCTTGCCGGAAAAGTCGTTTTGGGCTAGTTCAAAGTCCAAACCTCGGAGGTTTTTAAAACCTCCGAGGTTTTCTTGGAGTCTCTCTAAATCGGCTTTAATACCCCACGCACTTTGATAACGCGCCTCGGCGGTTTTTTCCAATAATTTCAAAATAAGATTAGAAATTACCGGGGGCAAATCCGGGTTGATTTGGCTCGGGGGCATGGGTTGTTTAGCGATGTGGCAATGAACTAATTCCATCGCATCTGTCGATTCAAAGGGAACTACCCCGGTGAATAATTCATAAAATGTGGCACCGAGAGAATAAAAATCAGTGCGATAGTCCAAAGCCCGATTCATACGTCCGGTTTGTTCCGGGGACATGTACGCTAGTGTACCTTCTAATACATCCGGGTTTTTTAGCGTCAGGTGTTGCTTTGAGAATTGGGTGGAAATTCCAAAATCAATAATTTTCAGTACCCCAGTTGTGGGATTGAAAACCAGATTGGCGGGGTTAATATCCTTATGGATAATATTTTGCCCATGAATTTGACCCAAATTTTCGGTGGTGCGGATGGCAAGCGTGAGTAATTCATCTAGGGTAAAAGTGCGCCGCTCTAGCCACATTTTCAGGGACTCGCCACCAAAATCCTCAAGATATATCACCAACGTCTTTTGGTATTTTTCGAGACTATAAGCTTTGACAACGCCCGAAAAATCTGCCAAACGGCGCGTGATGTCATATTCTTGCCGATAGCGCGTTAATTCTTCGGGTGACGGATAGTCTTCTTTTAAGACTTTGAGGATAATCGGTTGATTATCTTCATCTCGCAAACCACGATAGACTAATGAGTTAGCACTTTCGTAAATTTGTTTAGTAATCCGATAGTTATGGATATTTATCATGTTTGTATCTAAAGCTTGCCTACAAGGATTGTTTATAATAAAGGATTGGATCGTGTATATTCCACCGATTTCATCGGTGGCTATTCACATTTAACCCCTTCGGGGTTGGAGCATCTTCGCCAATTCATAATTGCAAACCCCGTCCGGCGGCACCCTTCATATCCCTATAAAAGTAGTGAACAGTTGTTTCGTTCATTGCACGAAGTGGATTTCCCGAAACGAAAGCCAAATGTGGGTTTCGGGAATGGAGCGGAGCGGATTTCCCGAAACAACTGTCAAACCCCGTCCAGCAATTAAGAACGTTACGGACGGGGTTGCAAACCCCGTCCAGCAATTGAACAGTTGTTTCGTTCATTGCACGAAGTGGATTTCCCGAAACGAAAGCCAAATGTGGGTTTCGGGAAATCCGCTCCGCTCCATTCCCGAAACAACTGTCAACTACTTTTGAAGGGTGCCCGTCCAGCAATTAAGAATTATCGTTAGATGTTGTTTGCCAATAACCTATTCTTACATAGTCATGTATCCCATTCCAACTTTTTATGGGTATATGAGGATGATTTTGAATGATTTTGAACCTTTCAAAAAAGGCATCAGTCGTATTACAACCGCCTTGATTTTCTCCTATATAGATTATGGGTTTTTCGGTTCCCCAAACTTCACTGGCTTTAACTATGGCATTACAGCAGTAAGGGGGCCATGAAACGATTAAAATATCAGCGTTGATATTTATAATTGCTTTGGAAGCCTCATAATTGGAAATGGGAAAAACCGGTGCAATTTTGGCGTGTTGTTCTTTCTTCCATGAAAAGTCATCAGTGGCTATAATATTTACACCACACTGTTTCAAAGCTTTTGCCAACCATCCAGCACCCGCCATAATTTCTAGGCATTGTCGGTTACCTATCCATTTAGCGAGTTCCTTTACCCACTCATGGAAAACAATGGCCCACATTCCTAACTCATTACATCTCTTTCGAGCTTGAAACATTTTCAAAAACTCTTCACAATTCAAATGCCAGCCACCTTTACTGCTTCCTTCGGGTGCTGATAATGGTATCTCTCCGTTATTAATGCAGTCTATAAATTCCTCTATAGGCATAGTTCCGCAATCTGATGTATCTTCTTTATGTAAACCGGCTTGTCCCCAATACATTTATAGCCCTAAGTACATAATGTTTTCAGAAGTCATAATGTTTTCCTCTTGACATCAATTTATGGTTGAATATTATGGAGTCCAAAAAGTACGTCCAAATCTGAAGGTTTGGAGTCCAAAAAGTACGTCCAAATCTGAAGGTTTGGACTCCAAGAAGGATGTCCAAATCTGAAGGTTTGGATTCCAAGAAGTACCTCCAAATCTGAAGGTTTGGACTCCAAGAAGTACCTCCAAATCTGAAGGTTTGGATTCCAAGAAGTACGTCCAAATTCGTTTATTTCTTAATTCGTTGTACTAAACGTTATTGTTATACGAAAATTTATGCTTCAGTACTTATTATGGAAAATATTATTAACCCAATGATTATGGAGCCTAGCGCACTGATAAGTACCGCGCCCGCCGCCACATCTTTGGCTTTTTTGACGACGGGATGAAAGGCTGGATGAGTGACATCACATAACAACTCAAATGCCGTATTCAACGCTTCGGCAACCCAAACAGAAACGATTGCGACAATAATTATTACCCAATGGAGGGCGGATATATTAAGTATTATGCCGGTTAATATAACGATAACTGTAACGGCTAGATGTATCCAAGCATTATACTGAGTTTTCAGCAGTATAGATATACCTTCAAGCGCGTATTTAATACTCCTAATTCGCCCATTAAAGCTAAAGTTATTTTCCATATTTTTTATCCTAATGGAATGCAAAGTACGCTTGGAACGAAGGTTCGCCGGTTGGGATCGAGAAAATCCTTGTAGGGGCGATTAAATCCTTTATTATAAGCAATCCTTGTAGTTATCAACGGTTTGAGTAAATACCGGATTACCAAACCACAGATTGCGTATCAATTTCCGAGCTAAATCCACCGGTATAAGCAATACCGCAAACATCACCATATACAACCATTCCAGCGGTTGCAAAGGTACAGTGCGTAACACTTCGCCGCCTATATAAATGAAAGTTGTTTGCACAATAAAGATTGTGGCAATAATTCCCAAGAAAAGTTTGTTTGCCAAAAAGTGTTCAAACAAATTTAAGCTTTGGGTACGAGCATTAAAAGTGTTGAAGGTGTGCATGAACACAAAAAAGCCAAAAAATGCGGTTAAAAATACCTTCTCTGCTTCCTGACTATCAATCGGCAACCCGCGTGAGAAAAGTTCCCGGATAGGTTCATAGTTCAGGAAAATCAGACTAGCAATCGCAGCAACGCCGCCGTTGACAATAATGCTTGCCCACATATCGGTACTGATGAGTGGTTCATCTTTGGGAATAGGTTTTTCGAGCATATAGCGTGATAACGCCGCTTCTCCGGCAAAAGCTAACCCGGCGAGGGTATCCATGATAATATTAATCCACAATAATTGCGTCATGGTAAGAGGTAAATCGAAACCAAAAAATGGTCCCAAAAAAGCTACTAAAATCGCGGATAGGTTTACTGTCAACTGAAATACTAGGAATTTGCGAATGGATTTAAATAAAGTCCGTCCATATAACATCGCTTTGGTGATAGAGGAAAAGTCGTCATCTAAAATCACAATATCGCTGGATTCTTTAGTCATTTCCGTGCCACTACCCATCGCAAAGCCAACATCAGCATTTTTTACTGCCGGAGCATCATTAACACCGTCACCCGTCATCCCTACAACCCACCCTAATTCCTTAGCAAGCCTGACTAAGCGACTTTTGTCAGTGGGAAATGCTCTAGCAACCACGTATGTATGGGGCAATATTTGCTTGATTTCAGCGTCAGACATAGCTGCCAGTTCCGTTGAAGTGATAACTTTCGCATCTTTATCATCGGCTAATAACCCAACATCGGTACCAATGGCTTGCGCCGTTTCTTTAGCATCGCCAGTGATCATTATTACTTGTACACCGGCATCTTTGGCAGTTTTAACCGAGGCATAAGAATTTGTGCGTAAGGCATCGCGCATTCCAAAAATACCAAGTAAAGTCAAGCCTTTAGGTAATTCATTGTCACTGATGGGTGTATCAGTCATCGCTATTGCCAGTAAGCGCATAGCCCGTTTTGACAAGCCAATCATTTCAGCCTCTAACCTTTTTTTATCCGTGAGTTCAAGAGTATTACCAAAGGCATCAAGATAATGAGTGCAATTCTCTAACACGATTTCGGAGGCACCTTTAATTAGAGTAACTGCCTTCTCACCTTCAACTTGGATAGCAGAAAATTTGCGGTTGCTGTTAAAGGGAATCATCTCGACAATTTCAATATCACCATCTTGGGCCAAAAACGGCTTCATAAAACGTAGCATGGCTTGTTCTGTCCGGTCAGCCCCAACCATTTTAGGGTTATTGGGATCACTGGTATCAATGACGGCACCGGTGTTATTACGCACCGCGAAGGCAGTTGTCTTGCGAAGTGTCGCCGGAATGTCCTCAAGTTTATGACAATGTAACGAATCACCGGTTAAAAATTCCTCTACCACAAGTTTTCCTTGAGTCAAAGTGCCGGTTTTATCACTAAATAGCACAGTTAAACTGCCGGCGGTTTCTATGCCCAACAGTTTACGCACCAATACTTTTACCGATAACAATTTACGCATGTTTAAAGCCAACACCATTGCAATCATCATAGGTAAACCTTCTGGTACCGCAACCACAATAATGACAATTGCCAAAATCAGGGCAGTGACGACATGGCTGAAAATGACACTGGACGATTGGGCAAAATAGGCGGATAAGCCCCCATCAGTTTGAAGGAAAATGTGGTTAAGCATAAAAGCGACAAATATAAAAGCCGCGCCAACATAGCCAAATGTGCTTATGTGTTTACCAAGCACCATGAGTTTTTCTTGCAACGGCGACAAACGAGCCTCAGCCGTAATAACTTCTTGCATAGTTTTGCCATACTGAGTTTGGTCACCAACCGCAGTTGCTTTCATTACGGCTTCACCATCTTCAACTAGAGCGGCCCTTAACAATTTATTTTCTGCACCAACAGTTTTATTTTCCTCACCAACAGTTGCATCAGAAACACATTTTTCTGCTGGAGCCTGTTTACGAATTGGCTCCGATTCGCCAGTCAGAGATGCTTCATTTACATCTAAATGGCCGGCGACTAAAACACCGTCTGTGGGTATGGTATCACCCGGTTGTAACAGAATGTGATCGCCTACGACCAAGTCGTTGATACTTATTTCAACTAAGTGACTGTTTCTAAACACTTTGACTTTAATCATTGAGGCTTCTTCCAGCAATTTTTGAAATTCGTTTTCATTGCTGTGTTCAGACCATGTTGCAACGAATGTTGCTATGAATACTGCCGCCGCAATGCCAACGCTTTCGTACCATTCAGTGTGGCCAAAAATTGTCAGCACCACGGTAATACCTAAGGCGAAAACCAAGATAATAATTAGGGGATCTTTAAAATTGGCCCCAAGTTTATCCCAAAATGTTTCGCGATCAATAGTAGTGATGACATTGGAGCCGTATTGGTTACGGGCAATTGTAACTTCTGACTCAGTTAAGCCGGGACAAATAAATTTCATTCAGATTCCTTGGTGTTAAAAAGGTTTTTAGTTAAAGTTAATTACAATTAAGTACAACGGATCGGAGGAGTGATCGGATTGGTGTGTGATGTATCTCTCGTTATGAGCCTGTAGGGGTGCCTCACTACCATTAAGTTAAGCCTTGGAGTCCAAACCTTTAGATTTGGAAGTGCTTGATTTTAAACAATATAATCCAAATCTGAAGGTTTGTATTCCAATAAACATTTCTTAACTTTTGGAAGTGCTTGATTTTAAACAATATAATCCAAATCTGAAGGTTTGTATTCCAATAAACATTTCTTAACTTTTGGAAGTGCTTGATTTTAAACAATATAATCCAAATCTGAAGGTTTGTATTCCAATAAACATTTCTTAACTTTTGGAAGTGCTTGATTTTAAACGACATAATCCAAATCTGAAGGTTTGTATTCCAATAAACATTCCTTAACTTTTGGAAGTGCTTGATTTTAAACGACATAATCCAAATCTGAAGGTTTGTATTCCAATAAACATTTCTTAACTTTTGGAAGTGCTTGATTTTAAACGACATAATCCAAATCTGAAGGTTTGTATTCCAATAAACATTTCTTAACTTAATGGCATTGAAGGGGTGCCTCACTACCATTAAGTTAGGCCTTGGAGTCCAAACCTTTAGATTTGGACGAATTTGAATTGCTCACAACGAATTTACTATGCAATTCACTTATACTCCAAAGGGCCTTTGGTATTAATTCGTTGTGAGTTTTTAGAATTCGTTGTACTAGAGCCTAAAATCATAGTATTCAAACAATCAATTAAATCATAGTTCAAAATTTTGCTATCACTTCAATTTAAATAAGTATATAATTATCCACTGGTAAATTTTTCGTGAGGACAAAATTTTTATGTGGTCAATTTTAACAGCCTTTGCAATGACATTGTTACTGTCATTATTTTCACTACCAGCACACGCGAGTGAACGCCCCGGCAAGTTAGGTGAAGGAATAAATCCGGGTACCCTTGAAGTTGTGCAAATGGGGAGCGAAAAACCAGCCCAAAAACTGGAAATGCCCTTGAAACACACTGAT
>Ga0233404_10000341_pt1 | contig 12716 bp, 13 predicted proteins | sample Na_oxic_2_MG_FD_179861 | JGI IMG/M metagenome (GOLD analysis project Ga0233404, IMG submission 179861) | Seawater microbial communities from Saanich Inlet, British Columbia, Canada - Na_oxic_2_MG | ecosystem: Environmental > Aquatic > Marine > Inlet | place: Canada: British Columbia | collected...
CACTTCAAATTGCGCTTCAGGGGTGAGCTTTCTAGCATCTCTTCTATTCATACCTTGAGAGCGAAACCACCTCAAAGTTCTGTCTAAATATAGCGCGAGTTAATAGTAGCCTTATTTTGAGTATTTAAACTCATATATGGAACGTGCAGCAAAAAAAAATCAACTCTTTCCAACAAAGCTATTGATTGACAGCCTAACATTGCAGACTATTCAAATCTCACACCTAACAAGTTATCTATGCCAAGAATCACTATCACTGAACCTGGGAAACCACCACAACCCTACCGCCTAGAAGTTGACCGCGCTGAGACAAAAATCGGCCGGGGAAGTGACAACGACATTCTTATAGAAGCTGGATCAGCCTCCACCCACCACTGTGTTATGAGACGTGTCAGCGGAGGTTTCACTCTAGAAGACCTTGGCTCAACTAACGGCCTTAAACTAGATGACACACTCTTTCGCGTCATCGATCTAGAGAGTGGGATGTCTGTCAAAATTGGTGATGACGTCTCCCTTGAATTCACTCTTACTGATGAAGAAATTTCCGAGCTGGGATCGGAGGGATTCGAAAGCAAGCAGCAAGCCATGCTTCCAGAGGTGAACCAAGAACCTGCAGATACGCCTGTTGAGTATGTCACAGAGGAAAAACCTGAAGTAATGCAGAATCCTGTCGTCAGCCACGCGCCACCAACTGCGGCTAAAAGCGGAATGAACACCTTTTTCTTCCTTATCCTCGCCATACTCGCTCTTGCCCTAGGCTTCTACATTCGCCACTACCAAGACGTTCTCTCGGCCCCAGCCAAAGAAGCGCCCGCCGCTCCAGCTAACACAACTCCAGCTGCTGAGTAATTTAGAGACGCTTTTGCGTCCACGCAGAGTTTCCATAACGCTCTCGCGCCACTTTTGAGACATCACCTAGATCGGTGATGTCTTTTTCTTTTACCTTGCTTGCCAGAGAGCGAGCCAGCGCCACCTGCCAAGCCTCGCTATCAGCCACCCCTTGCACACTCCCCTGATGGAGCAAGCCGTGACGAGAGCGCCTCTGTCCAGCGCCAGCCAATTTTTGGCCACTCGGCCCTACGATATCAAATGGGACAGGCTTCACAAAACATGATCTTGAATCGCTGTCAGCCACCTCCTCAGTAAGCTCACATTCCACCCCACAAGCCCGCATCGAATTTACTAGAGCGCGATGAATGAGAGAGTAACTCGCACTGCCGCGTTGCCGCTCCAGCTGATGCCCCTTTGGAATACTCAGCGTGTAAGTTAAATCCACGCGATGATCCACAATCCCACCACCAGTCCAGCGACGCACATACTCTATTTCCTCACCGGGGAAATCACGCATCGCGTCACCCAGTTTTTCAAAATAACCAAAGCTAACAGCGGCATGGCACCACTGGTAAATCCGCAGCAGAGGAAGTTCACCACTGCGAATATGAAGAATTTCATCCACCGCCATATTCTCGGCTCCACTTCGCGCAAGTGGATCAACCCATACTTCTAGTTCTGAAAATACTGCCATCCACTACAGCCTGTAGAGAGATTTCTATTCTACCACAAACTAATACTTGAAACCTCGTCCGATAAGAGCACAGTCCTTCGGCGTGAACCATTCTCCAACTGAAGACTTACGCATCAAGGCCATTTCACCTCTAATTTCACCGGCGGTGCTGTCCTACTACCTTCCGATCACTGAAAAAGCGGCCGACACGGTAACCAAAGCTCGTCAAGAAGCTGAGGACATACTCCTCGGCAAAGACGACCGCATCCTCGTTGTCGTTGGCCCATGCTCCATCCACGACCCGAGCGCTGCGATCGAGTACGCTGAACGCCTCAAGGCGCTCGCTGATCGACACAAAGACGACCTCTGCATCATCATGCGCGTCTATTTTGAGAAACCTCGTACCACTATCGGCTGGAAAGGTCTCATCAATGATCCACACCTCGATGGCTCATTCGACATCAACCGTGGACTTCGCATCGCACGCGAACTCCTACTCGAGCTCAACACCATGGGCATGCCAGCTGCCACTGAGTTCCTCGATGCTATTTCTCCACAGTTTATAGCCGACCTCATCTCATGGGGAGCTATCGGAGCACGCACCACTGAGTCACAAGTCCACCGCGAACTCGCATCCGGCCTCTCCATGCCTATCGGCTTCAAAAATGGCACCGGCGGCTCTATCCAAATCGCACTCGACGCGATCCAGGCAGCCCAAGGCTCACACCACTTCCTTTCTGTGACCAAGCAAGGCGTCTCAGCTATCGTCACCACCTCGGGCAACAATGCAGGCCACATCATCCTCCGCGGCTCATCAGACGGTCCTAATTTTTCTAAAGATCATGTCGACGCCTGCGCCGCTCGCCTCACCGCGAAAGGGCTCCCTGAGCAACTCATGGTCGATGCTTCACACGGCAACTCGAAAAAAGACTACCGCAACCAACCCGCAGTGATCGAAGACCTCTGTGCTCAGGTCGCCGCTGGCTCCAAAGCGGTTGCCTCAGTGATGATCGAGTCCAACCTCATCGAAGGCGCCCAAAAACTTGGTAATGACCCATCAAAGCTCGTCTACGGTCAGTCCGTCACCGACCAATGCATCAGCTGGCAGAGCACTGAGGACGTCCTCGAGGCGCTCTCCACAGCAGTGAAAGCACGCAGGTCTCTCTAATTTCGATTTGAAACCACTTTAAATCCACAGCCGAGCGGGAATCACTTCCCTCTCGGCTGTTTTTTTCTTCGCAGCCTCCCCCTCTAGGAATTCAATCCTATTCTCCGTAAGCGTCCGCCTTGTTCTCAGATTATAAATGGCTTATAATTCATTTACATAAATCCGACCATCCAATGTAATCTAGCCGCAAACCACAAACTAAAAAAACTCCTAATACCATGCAGTTTTTTGTTGCATCTAGAGCCGACTGAGCGTAATTATTCGCCCGCAGCCGCAAGGCTACAACTGATAGGCCTATAGTGTAATGGTAACACTCCGGATTTTGATTCCGTCATTCCAGGTTCGAGCCCTGGTAGGCCTACCATTTTAAACAAACGAGCCGCTGATTTATTTCAGCGGCTCGTTTGTTTTACCCACTGGGGTGGTAATTGACGATGCCGCAAGGTCGCTAGCCAGTACGTCGGTATGTGAATCACGTAGAGCTGGCGTTCCGCCAGCTTCAAAGCCACACCTCGTAAACACGCTCAATCTGGTGCACACGGAAACAGCACCTATTGAAAATTAGCCCCTTGGTTGGAAGACCAGCTCAGCTGGCGACTCACTGTTATTTCTTTCCGCCCATTTTTTGTATTTCTTTCAGAGATGGCTGCACCTGGAGAGTCGCTCTAGAGTAGGGCAAGCTGTCCTTCTCGAAAGCGCTCAGTGCTTTTGCTTTCACTGAGTCGATTTCCTTCAAGGCTAGCGACTTCCCATTAGAAATAATCACGACGGGATGAAAACCATGACTGAGGAATTGTTCAATATTGAATCTTAGGTGCGCATTATCGCGGCAGTGACAGTCTAAAAATGGCTGCACATCCGAATCAATGCAGTCAATCGGCGCTATAAAGGCTGCAGAATACTGAGAGCCTGAATCCCTCACCTTTTGCTTCCACTCTTTACGAGGCGGACTTAGTAACTCAAGTAATTCAGCCGTGCTAGGAAAACAGGGCTGGGAAAATGTTGGATCTTCTTTATTCATCGTTTTTTCAATTTTTTGTCAGAGACAGTAAGCCCCGCTAACCACTAACTACTTGCATCACCTCACTCCAAATTCCGATAGTCGACTTTCTTTTTGTCGCTTGTCTTTGCGAGGCGCTGTATCTCTCTCTGCTGGAGTTCTTCGATTTGGTCACGGAGGTGGGCGGCTCGCTCGAACTCAAGTTTCCCTGCTGCTTCGCGCATTTCCTCTTGGAGCTGAGAAATGAGTTCGAGCGCGTTGTAGGTGACTTCGTCCTCAGCAACTCTGAGCATTGGCATAGAACTATCTGTGTCATCGCCCCCTTGTTGTTGAAGACTTTGCTGGACTGAGCGGATGACACTCCTCGGCTCAATCCCGTGTTTATTGTTATGCGCTATCTGTACCTCTCGGCGATATTCCGTAATGTCCAGTAATTGCTTTATAGAGTCGGTCACCTTATCGCAAAAGAGAACGCACTCGCCGTTGATATGCCGCGCTGCTCGTCCTGCGGTCTGAACCAGACTGGTCTCGTTGCGTAAAAAACCTTCTTTATCTGCATCCAAAATACAGACTAACGAAACCTCTGGTAGATCAAGACCTTCACGTAAGAGGTTGATGCCGATGAGGATGTCAAACTCGGCAGCTCGCAGCGCTCGGAGAATTTCCACCCGCTCGATCGCATCGATGTCAGAGTGCAGATAACGCGCCTTCAGCCCCACTTTCTCCAAGTAGTCTGCGAGATCTTCCGCCGTTTTCTTGGTCAAGGTAGTCACCAACACGCGTTCGTGCTTCTTTACCCTGTCGTGGCAGAGCTCGATTGTTTTGTCGATCTGTCCTTCTAGCGGAAACAAAGTGAGCACAGGATCTAACAACCCAGTCGGTCGGATAATTTGTTCCGCCATCAGGGTGGCTCCTCGCTTGCTGACATCGAAGTCCTCGACAGATTCTGATGACGGACTTGGCGAGATCTGCTTACGCAGCAATTTGATTGCCTGATTGGCCGACATTTCCCCTTTCACCCACGGAATATAACGCTTATTTCCCGGGCGCGAGTTTATCATCTCGAACGGTCCAGGAGTCGCCGAGACGTACACCCGCTGGTTGGTCATTTCCATGAATTCAGCAAAGCGTAATGGTCGATTATCTAAGGCACTGGGTAGTCGGAACCCATGATTCACCAACATCGTCTTACGGCTCTTATCGCCCTCAAACATGCCACCAACTTGGGGGATGGTCGCGTGGCTCTCGTCAGCTAACAAAAGGTAATCTTTAGGGAAGAAATCTAACAAGGTGTATGGTCGCGCCCCCGGCTCCCGTCCTGTGACATGGCGTGAGTAGTTCTCGATCCCTTGGCAGAACCCCATTTCATTCATCATCTCAATGTCGTACTCAGTGCGCATCCGCACCCTCTGAGCCTCGATCAATTTCCCTTCTTTCTCGAAAGCTGCGACCGTCTCTTTCATCTCCTTGCGGATCGCTTTGATCGCCTCCTTCATCTTTGGTCCAGACGAGACGAATTGTTTTGCTGGGAAGAACAAATAATCCGGCATCTCACCACGCTTCGTTCCACTGGTTGCTGTGATCTCGGAAATGCGGTCGATCTCATCGCCGAAAAACTCGACCCGAATCGCGGTATCCTCAAGGTAAGCTGGCCGCACCTCCACCACATCGCCGCGGACTCTGAAGTGACCGCGCTGGAAGGCAATGTCGTTTCGTTCAAATAAAATCTCGACCAATTGTGCCAAAAACTCATCCCGCCCAATCTCCATCCCGACCTTGATAGGCAGCATCATATCCTTATAATCATCTGGTGAACCGAGACCATAAATACAACTCACCGAGGCAATCACGATCACGTCCTTGCGGGTGATCAGGCTCCCCATTGTGCTCAGCCGCAGACGCTCGATCTCTTCATTGATGGCCGAGTCCTTCTCAATGTAGGTATCCGAGGCTGGAATGTAGGCCTCTGGCTGGTAGTAGTCGAAATAACTGACGAAGTATTCGACCGCGTTATTGGGGAAAAATGTTTTAAACTCCGAGTAGAGCTGTGCTGCTAGAGTCTTGTTATGACTCATGATCAATGTCGGCTTATTCACCTGCTGGATGATGTTAGCCATGGTGAATGTCTTACCTGAGCCAGTGACACCAAGAACCGATTGGTGGCCATTTCCCGCACGCAAGGACTTGACCATTTTGTCAATCGCCTGCCGCTGATCACCTTGCGGCGTGTATTCACTCGCTAACTCGAACATTGCTCAATAACATAGTGTGCAATTGCTCTTCAGCAACTCACTTTCGACAAAAAAGGCGCCTCGGGTGAGACGCCTTTTCAAACTTGTTTGGATGACTGTCAATCAGACAGTCATGACTTCAGCTTCCTTCTCAGCTGTCGCTGCATCGGCCTGCTTGACGTACTTGTCTGTGAGTTCCTGCACCTGAGCTTCGAAATCGTGGAGGCTATCTTCGGTGAGGAGGTTCTCATTTTTCAATTTCTTACCATTGTCCATTCCCTCTTTACGGCAGCTTCGAAGACGAATTTTGATATCTTCGGAAATTGTCCTCACGCGCTTCACCATTTCGCGGCGACGTTCTTCAGTGAGTTCTGGGATTGGCAGACGAAGCACCTTGCCTTCGTTGACTGGGTTGAAACCGAGTTGCGCCTCACGGATACCGCGGTCGATGTCTTCGACTGTGCTAGCATCGTATGGCTGGATCATGATCTGCCGTGGCTCTGGAGTCGTGATGACTGCCAGCTCGCGTAGCTTCATTTTACTACCGTAAGCCTTAACCTCGATAGTGACATTCTCAACGAGTGCTGGAGAGGCTTTACCTGTGCGAACTGAGCCAAACTCGGAGGCCATTTGCTCAACGGATGCTTCCATTGACATTTCGATTTCTTCAAGAACTGATGTTACGTTCATAGTGATGTGGTTAGATTGGTTTGTTAAAAAAATTAGCCTTGGTTACTGACGACAGTACCAATCGGAGCGCCCTTGATGACGTCCGCGATGTTCCCGTGCACATTGAGGTCGAAGACAATGATCGGAACATTGTTGTCCATACAGAGTGAGAATGCTGTGGAATCCATGACTGCTAGTTCATCTGAGAGGCAGCGCTTGAAGGAAATAGTCTCGTAGCGAGTCGCAGTCGGATCTTTCTTAGGATCCGCATTGTAAACACCGTCCACCATAGTCGCCTTTAGAATTGCACATGCCCCCATCTCGCTTGCGCGGAGTGCTGAGGTGGTGTCGGTTGAGAAAAATGGGCTGCCGGTACCAGCGGCAAAAATCACCACGGTTCCTTCTGAAAGGTGGCGTGTGGCTTTACGGCGAATGAACGGCTCAGCCACGTTTTTCATTTCGATCGCTGATTGAACAACACAAGGAACGCCTTCAGCTTCGAGAGCGCTCTGCACAGCAAGCGCATTCATCACGGTTGCCATCATGCCAACATAGTCTGCAGTCGCGCGGTCCATGCCTCGGGCGCTGGCACTGGCTCCACGCCAGAAGTTACCACCACCAACAACGATGGCTATTTCAATCCCAGCCTCATGGCCTTCTTTGATCTCAAGGGCAATGCGGCCCACGATCTCTGGTGAAATATTATCTTGGCTACCAACTTCACGGAGGGCTTCTCCGCTCAATTTCAGGACTACTCGTTTAAAGGATCGTTTTGTTTCACTCATATCTCAGCTGTTATTTAAGAAACAAATTGTGCCAAATCATGCAATCTCAATCCCCCATAACACACCGAATAATATGGATTTTTGAAAGACTCGTGGAGAGTTCTCAGTTTTTCGGCTTAGCGACAAAGTGCACATCGAGCTTTTTCAGCTGCTCAAGCTGCGGCCCTTTTCTATCACTCGTGACAACAATAGAACAAGCCATGCCCTCCTGCAGATACGCAGCACTGTAATGCTCGAGTGTCATTTTCAGCGCATCGATACTCAACTTCACCGCATTAAAGAGAGAAACCTCCACCTCTTTTGGCACCGTCGCGCCAGAGATATTCACAGTAACTAACAGCCCGTCGTCACCGAGCTGGGCGTGGAGCTTTATTTTACTCAGAGCAATGAGGTTAGCCTCCTTCTCGTCGTACCTCCCAATACTCGCCAATTGATGCTTTAGAGCTACAGCATACACTAAGTCCTCAGGTAATGCGCCAGAAAGCACAACCGGCCGTGACATCAACACGGTGTAATCAACACCAGATTCTTTCCCTATCACGCTAGAAACATCAGTCCCGTGAAGTGAAATGGGCTGCCATACACGGTAAACTGATTTCGTGGACGAAGATACTATGCCGCTACTAACGAGCATGAGAACGAGAATTCTTTTGATCATGCCAGAAACTATCCGCGAGCCCCCATCAATGACCAGAACAAATGCGTTCTCACTAAAATCGACAGTCACACAGCCCGAGCATCTACTTCCGTAATTGTTTAAAACCTGCCACCTCATTGGGATTCCTTATGACCCGCGGGTCGCTGAGGACTATTTGCTCTAGAGCATTCGGCTGTATTCCATCGGCGACCAAGCCACGGGCTACAGCATTGTTATGGTAATCCATCAGGCGCTCGTCTGGCGTATTACCATCTAGTGTCTCATGCGAGTCCGTCACCAACTTAGCAAACTCTGGCCCAAATGTTTTGGCTAGATTGTAACTCCAAGTAATATGACGGAATGCATCATCTGGATAGTTAGCATCTAGCTTCTTCTTTAGCTCAGCATCCTTCTTAGCCTTATGTGAGATAGCCATCAACATTGGAGCTCGAAGTGGGTACTCGGATAAAATCTCGAGCATAGCATCACTGATTCTAACATTTGCCTTTTCAACGATCTGTTGAAGATCCTCACGCTTGAATCGAAGCCTACGTGAGCCCCCTTCCAGAGACTCCGTGAAGAGCAGAGCATCCACACTTACACCCTTCTGCACCAGCACGGATACATAGCCAGAAAAGTTGAAGTCAGCTTTCACCTCGTTCTCATCAAACAAGGTCTCAAGTCTTCCCAATGAAGTACGCATAGCCTGGTCGGGACTCATTACTGGGAAGGGAGCACTAAGGAAAGAACCTGAACGAAAGCCGTCGAACGGGAAATCGTTGGGCACATCTTCTGGGTGAAACTTGAGAGAGAAATCTTGTAGCTCTATACGCGCCATTGGTGGGAATATCCCTGCGGCCATAAGTGCAACGTTTTGCGATTCAAAGCGAGAGCGCACCTTATTCTTATTAGGCACTCCAATGTCAAAGTCTGCTGTAAACTTCTGCACACTAGCTTCCAGCGGACTGGGGATTTCAATCTCTCCAGAATCTAGATCCACCAACTCGACCCCCATCGTTTTAGCTTTTGATGCCACCTTTACCAGCGCCTCATCAATCACAGCATTGGCAATAGCATGACGCGAGAACCACAAAACGCCACCTGCTATAATAAACAAACCGCCAACGGTAATCAGCAGCTTCTTTAAAAATCGTCTCTTACTCTTTGATTTTATTCTGTGTGGTGTTTCGTCGCTCATATCAATTCATAAAAACATTCAGACTCTTGCTCGTCTTAGTAGCACAATTAGAAAAAACGGTCCCCCAATCAACGAGGTAATGATTCCGACTGGCAGATCAGAGCCAATGGTAACACTGCGAGCGAGTGTGTCACACCAAACAAGAAAGATTCCCCCTAACAGGAAAGTCATCCAAACTAGCTCTCGATGCACGACCCCAAAAAGCAGACGGCAAAAGTGCGGGACCATTATCCCAACAAAGCCGATCGGGCCGCAGACGGAAACCACTCCAGCCACCATCAGTGATACTGCAAAGAAAAGTATTCTACGCACTCTTTTCACCTCCACCCCACGACTCATTGCCAACTCATCACCGATAGAAAGTAAGTCGAGCTCCCTTCTGTATTGCACAATCAGCAGAACACCTGATACGACAAATGGTAATACCTGGAGCACGGCATCCATATCAGCTTGGCCAAGACTCCCCATCGTCCAACGCATCATCTTGAACATACTGCCAGCATCGGCAAAGTATTGAACCAGCATCGTGAGACTTGAGAAAAAGAAACTGAGTATCACCCCACCAAGTAACAAACTAACGGTAGCCAAGCCACCAGAAATTCTTGCTAGGTTGTAGACTAAGGTAACAGAAAGCAGCGCACCCACCAGAGCTGCTAGAGAGATTCCTGAAATTCCTAGTACTGAAAAACTGAGACCGCAATTGATCCACAGAGCCACCGAAAATGTAGAGCCGCTGGCCACTCCCAATGTGTATGGAGTCGCGAGAGAATTACGGAACATTGCCTGGAAGACCAAGCCTCCAAGAGCCAAAGCTGCGCCACACAGAAATGCTAACAACACCCTTGGAACCCGCACCTCCCAAAACACCAAGCCGTCAAGACCAGCAGGATCAGCCCCCAGAATGAGGCTTTCCCCAAGGAACGGAGCACCTAGCAAGGTCAATACCGAGCACGCAATTAAGATCAACAAATGACGCTTCATATGCTTTCCTCCTTATATTTTAAACCCACAGCCTCACCAAACAACCTGCTCACTCCAGAGCCACTATAAAAATCAACCGTCGCGCCATCGTAATCGACAACACCATCACGCAATGACAACAAGGACTGGAAATTCATTTTTGCCCAATCTAAGTCGTGCGTCACCACCATCACAGTCACCTCCCTGGGTAACTCACGAAGTACTCTTTGCACTTCCATACGTTGACTAGGATCAAGATGGACTAGCGGCTCATCTAGAATCAAGATCGGCGCTTGCTGAGCTAGAGCTGCTGCTATGCAGACCCGCTGGCGTTCTCCTCCACTCAAGGTCGAGACCACACGATCAGCAAAACACGCAACCCCAACAGCAGTCAAAGCGCTTTCCACAGCCGCATCTCTCGGACCTCCGCCGTAGGCATACCTGCCCATTGCAACAAATTCTCTCACATTGTAGGGGATTTCTGCCGCTAGCAACTGAGGCACATATGAGATCAATTTTGCAATCTCAGCTTGTCGCAAGCTCGATAACTCTCGGCCACCTAGTAAAATGGATCCTCCCCGAATGGTCAGGCTTCCTAGGATAGCGCGAAGTAAAGTAGTTTTACCTGCCCCATTGGGGCCGATGATCACCTTGTGCTCACCTTGACGAAGTGCTAAGTTCACATTTGTAAGCAATGACTTACCACGTATACCAACGCAGACATCACGGCACTCTAGCAGAATAGGATTTTCACTCATCGCCCCCCCCTTCTTCTTCGCAGTTCGCTATCCACTCAAGGGTGGATACAAATCTTGGGCCTGGCACGAAATGCGCGTCACCCACTAGCAAAAATACTTTACCATTCTTCACCGCAGACAACTCCGGGTAGGAACTCCAATCTGCCATGATATTCTCGACACCATTTGCCTTAGAATCGCGGAGATTGACCATATCAATAATTACCTCTGGATTCATTCTAAGCAAATGCTCACGTGAAAGCTGCGGGAAATTCTCAGCACCACTATACGCATTGGTATAACCAGCAATCTCTAGGAGTTGTTGGTGGTACCCGCCGGCACCAGCCGCAACGACTCCAGTCACCTTCCCAACACCAAGCTCACGACCGATCGATAGCAGCAGCCTCTTGTCCGGCTTTGCTTGAGCACGTATTCTAACCGCGTCGATTCTAGATTCTAACGACTCACGAAGAGCCCTCGCCTCGTCCAGCTTATCGAACCGTTCACCTACCGCAGAAACTGAATCTAGAATCCCCTCCACCGACATATGATCCAGCAACAAGGTCGCCATTCCTAAGTTTTCTAATTGCTTCGCCAAGTCAGCTTGCTCCTTGAGCAAGACAACGACATCCGGCTTGAGCCGAACAATCGCCTCGAGATCAACATCTAGATAGCCACCCACCTTAGCAATATCCGCCACTTCTGGTGGATATTTTGCAAAGCGTGAAACCCCCACTAACTGATCACCTAAACCTAAAGCAAAGACTACTTCGCCTGAGCTCGGAGCCATCGTCACTATTTTAGCGTCAGAGCCTACAGTCTTAGATTGCCCCTCATTGCCTCGACGCAGCCAGTAGCTACCTAGAAAACAAGCCACAATCAGCAAGCTAACACCTACGACTTTGGTAAATTTCATCGCAATTCCTCCTTCAATTGTTGGTGTAACCATGCAGAGGTATCGAGCAAGCTTGGGCCGTCTTGGATCATATTCTCTCCCATTTTCACGGTCGACATGATCACAGGGATATCGGTATCCCAGCCACGTTCATGAACCAATTGCTCGCCATCGACCAAGAACTCAGGCTCATAGAAAAAGACATACACATCTGGCCGTTCCTCGGGCAAGGCATCCAGATCGTTTTCAAAATACCCCACAGCGCGCTCGCCAAACACTAGACTGCCACCAGCTAATTCCACCAAATCACTGATGTAGCTCAGCCCGCCAACAGCGCGTCTGTGACGGCCGAGCCAGAGCTCAACATACACACGTGGACGATCCGTGAATCTCTGGACGTTACTGCATTGGCTAAATTGTTCGCGCATCCTCGAAACGAGTTCGCGCGCTTCAGGTAACGCATTGAGCAAGCCACCTAACAAGGCAACATTTTCGAGCATCCCAGCGAAACTGCACGGGAGGTTGAGATTATAAATTGGAACCCCCTCGCCTGCCAACTTGAGGCTTAATTTCCTCTGAATACCAGTCGTTAGAAGTACTAAATTTGGTTCCAACTCTTTAATTTTCTCAAAATCTGCCGTGATGTACTGTCCAACCACTGGGATATTGGTGGTGTCGACATAGCGATCACAATACTCAGAAACCCCGACAACCCGATCCAGCAAGCCCAGCTTATCCATCACCTCAGTTGCCGACGACACCAAGCAGACAACCCGCATAGGATTCTCCGGGAGCTCGAAGCGGTGGTTCAAATATTCGTTATGGATACTGCGCATGACCAACTTCATTTCAAACATAGTAACAAGAAAGCTGCACGACCGAAATCGCGCAGCTCGCTATAATGAATAACAGTAAGAATAATTTAGAAGCTC
>Ga0233404_10000342_pt1 | contig 12709 bp, 8 predicted proteins | sample Na_oxic_2_MG_FD_179861 | JGI IMG/M metagenome (GOLD analysis project Ga0233404, IMG submission 179861) | Seawater microbial communities from Saanich Inlet, British Columbia, Canada - Na_oxic_2_MG | ecosystem: Environmental > Aquatic > Marine > Inlet | place: Canada: British Columbia | collected...
ACTAGATTGCCATAAAGCAATATTGGTTGCAACACCGGAAGCGATTGAATCCGGTTGGGTACGCGAAGAATATGAATGGATGGTGAACCGTCAGCAAACCGATCCTGATTTTACCTTTATGCCGGTGCTTAATGAGATGTTATCAGATTTTCCTTTTGTATCTGATGATAACGCAATTAACTTTAGTACGGAAAATTATGTTGAAGCATTTCATCGTTTGGTATCTCATTTTGGTGAAACAACATTGAATGAAAACGAGTTGGAACGACCGCCCAAAAGCATAGCCACTGCGGCGGCACCCACTCACAATACCCAAGAATTGATCGAAAACTTGTTTATTCAGTTTGAACAAAGTTCACCACCGCCGCTGATGTTATTAACTCAGATGGATCGTCATCAAACACCGATGGTTGAAGTCATATTAACCCAAGCGCGGAAACGCTATCAAGAAAATCGTTGCTTGCATATTGCACTGCCGTATAGCACCGATACGCAAGATTCCTTTCCGATTTTAGCTCAACAATGTGGATTCAGTGAAACGGTCAACAATGGGATCGAATTTGAACAAGCATTGCGAGCTCGTTTGGATTATATGAATCCATTGTTTTTATTAATCAGCCGTTTTGAAAACGGCGCGCCTTCAACCCAACAGCAATTAGCCGCTATTTGTCGGAGTTTAAATGAAACTTACGCTAACCAGATATTAATGATACTCTGTGGTGGTGAAAAGTTGGTCAAATTTAAATATCAACACGATAGGGACTCTTTATTAAATATTGCTCAAGATTACCGTTGGCCCGAGTTAGAACGAGCAGATGTATATGCAATGCGAGACAATTGTTGTCAAACATTGCCATTAGATGATGAAAACGCAGATAAATTGTTGGCATTAAGTGGCGGACATCCGATTTTACTGCAAAAATGTTTGCAGTTATATCAAAATGATCCCGCCCCCACCTGGCAAGATTATCCTGCGATTTTAAGTCGCGAACCGTTAGTGGTGCAATTGTTCGCCTCTTTCATGCAGAACCCGACTGAAATGGAACAGATGCGAGAATGGTTAACCAAACGAGAAGATATTGCGCCATCTATTTACCTATTTTCTTCCAGCCATCAGCGTAATGAGTTATTACAGCATTTGTATTGGAAAAATCTACTGGTTGAACGGCGTGTCCATGGACATAAGCGTTTATGTTGGCGCTGTGAGGCACTACGCTTGGCGGGAAAATCTTCTGGTTCACACGAAGCTTAAAATGTATCTTCTCTAAATTCGGTGGAAAAAACCTGACAGGTTTCCAAAACCTGTCAGGTTTGGGCAAGTTTACCCACACTTTTTGATAAGATACCTTAAAATGGTTTTCAAAGAAATAATTGGGAATTAGAGGGGTAAATTAATGAAAGGGCGAACACTAAGAAATGCGGATTTAATAAAACCCGAAACTAAACCTGACAGGTTTTCAAAACCTGTCAGGTTTGACAGTTCAAGTTTTGGAAGTTATTAAAACTTCACTTCTAATCTAAAGTAGCAGTTCCTACAGCGAGGGCAGCTATAGTTTTTCATAAAAATAACTTCCGTTCCAAACCTGACAGGTTTTTGAAACCTATCAGGTTTTCTAAAGTTATTTATCTGAAAAACTATATAAAGAATTGCCCCAATTGAATATTGTAGGGGCAACCCTTTACGGGACCTGAGTAGTTATAGTTATCCAGAAAAGTTTTGTTTCGGCTAACAGACCTGACAGGTTTTGGAAACCTGTCAGGTCTTTGTTAGAACTTATCTGGACATCTATACCAAAAAAACATGAGACGACTAAATCAGATTATTAATTATTAATTGTAATTGGTAATCTAATTGCTAATATTCATAAGATACATGGCAAAATTAAATAAAATTTAATTTACTTATAAATCAAACAGTTAGCCTTAAAAACTCACTTAATTAAAAAAAATTGCAAAAAAAGCTTGCTTTTTTTTTTCAAACCATTTACAATGTGTTTTCATCATTGACAAGGGTCGTTAGCTCAGTTGGTAGAGCACCGGACTTTTAATCCGTTTGTCGTGCGTTCGATTCGCACACGACCCACCATATTTGGTTTGCATCTTTCCTAAGATGCTTATCCTTATCATACTATCATTTCCTAATTTCCCCTTGCAACTCTTACCTGCCATTATTCCTTTCTAAAAATTTCCAGGGCTAACCACTTTAAAATTTCATAAGAAAAAATCATTAACATAACTGACTTTTACCTTCATATTATCAATAATACTACTATATAACTTACATTTAGCACTTTTGAAAATGGATTTTTTGATTTATCAAATGAGCTAAAATCTGTAGTAGAAAACAAAAACAGATGAACTCATAAATCACTTTTTCTTCATTTTGGTAAAACAATCCATGAACCAAAAATGGCGACAAAAAAGAACTTATTTTATAAGTGTTTGATTTATAAAATGTTTTAATTAAATAAATGCCATTTTTAAGGTGCGAGATGTAAGATATAATTTATCACAAATAATAATAATAAAAAAAAGCAAACAATCTAACTCAGCTTTGGAGTAAGCTAAAGATGTTGATTGAAGACCAACAACCCCCCTTAGTACTAATCGTCGATGATGATATTTTTGTGCGTAGTATGTTGGAAAGCCTTCTTGAAAAACAAGGATATCGTGTCACTACGGCAAGCAATGGCGCGAATGCCTTGGAAGAATTTCAACGCTGTCATCCAAATTTAGTATTAATGGATGCCGTCATGCCGGTTATGGGTGGCTTCAAAGCTTGTGCTGAATTGAAAAAATTATCAGATGCTGATGTTCCCGTTATTATGGTTACATCATTGGATGATGAGCAATCAGTTAATGAAGCTTTTGAAGCGGGGGCAGTAGAATATATTACTAAGCCAATACATTGGGCAGTATTACGCCACCGTTTGGCAGTCATTTTACAAACACGGCGCACCCAGTCAGCCCTGAGAAAAAGCGAAGCCCGTTTTCGGGGTATTTTTGAGCAAGCCGCGATAGGAATTGCCTTAGTTAATATGGATGGGCAATTAATTGATAGTAACCCAACTACGCAAAAAATGTTAGAACTTGATGAAATGAATTTACGTGGCAAATTATTTCATCAATTTTTCCATCCAATTGATACTATTCCTGAATTTTACCAACCAGTTTTGGAAGGTACACGTCATTATTATCAAATAGAAAAATCCTTTTTCCGCAAAAAAAACGCACTGATATCGTGGGCGCGTTTAACTACCTCACTGGTTAAAGAAACAAATGGTACGCCACCGTTTTTTGTTTGTATGATTGAAGATATTACGGAACATAAACGTGTTAAAACCTTGTTACACCTCGCTGCTAAGGTGTTTGAAACCACTACAAACAGTGTTATTATTACTAATGCAGAAGGGAATATTATTGATGTTAATCAAGCCTTTTTGCTCACCACAGGTTATAGCTATGAAGAAATGCTGGATAAAAATCTTCGCCTTTTGCAATCTGAGCGGCATGATCAAGCATTTTATAAAACGATGTGGGAAATTGCACTTGAAACAGGACATTGGAGTGGTGAAATTCATAACCGTTGCAAGAATGGGGAGATTTATTCCGCTTGGATGTCACTGAGCATGGTACAGGATGAGCATAATAAGGCGATTCATTATGTTGCCGTTTATTCTGAACTGAATGCACTTAGACAAAATGGGCAACATAATGGTGCAAGAAATACTATTTTTAAAAAATAGCATTTCTGATGATAGTATATCAGATTTTCACGAAACGGATAACGAATATGAAACTCATTACACCTATTATCACTTTATGCCTCTTACTGAATTTATCAGGATGCAGTACATTTACTGACCCAAAAGAGGCAAATTGGCCTGCGGCACGTTTTTACTCTGAAGCAAAAGATGCCGCTAAGGTTGGCGATTATGATACCGCTATCAAGTATTATGAATTGCTAGAAGCACGTCATCCCTTTGGTAAATATGCCCAACAAGCACAACTTGATATCATTTATGCCTATTATAAGTTTGAGGAACCCGAATCAGCCATAGTAGCAGCTAATCGGTTTATTAAATTATATCCACGCCACGCCTATGTAGATTATGCTTATTACCTCAAAGGCTTAGTCCATTTTGATTTAGACCAGGGTATGTTAGCTCGTTTATTACCACTGGATCGTTCGCAACGTGACCAAAGTGCAGCAGTGCAGTCATATCTGGATTTTTCGGAATTAGTTGCCCGATTCCCTAATAGTCAATACAGCAAAGATGCCAGACAACGCATGATTTATCTGCGTAATATGCTCGCGGAGTATGAATTACACGTTGCAAAATTTTATATGAAACGGGGTGCTTATGTAGCTGCGGCTAACCGTGCTAAAACAGTAATTGAATCCTATCAACGTACCCCGGCGGTACGTAAGGCTTTAGTTATTTTAGCAAAAGCCTATAAGATTATGGAGCTAAATGATTTATCAGATAGTACTTTAAAGGTGCTAAAATTGAATTATCCTGAGCAAATTGCGGAGGTAGAAAATTTAGTCGTGAGATAAAAGAAGCATACTCAAGTCTAGCACACACCCCGTCATATCCCGCTCCTGCATTAAATAACTTACGCAGACCTGACAGGTTTTCAAAACCTGTCAGGTCTTTAAGCCGCGTATATTATTTTCTGCCTTGTCCCTTACGCCCATGTCGATTGATATGGAAATGAAAGATTTAAGTAACTGCTCAGCATTGGTAGGGTTGGCAAGTCTTTCTTTGCCCACCAACAGTTAAAAAAAAAGTCCACAATTTACCCGTTAGTAGTAGAATTACACTTTTGTTAAAGTGTAAAATATATTTTGTAGCTTGTTATTTAGCTGATTCCGGCACCTTTTTTTGATCAAGTGGCGATTGCTGCTTTGTTAGCCAAAATGTTGAGTGAACTTTGTCAACTTTACGGTGTCAAACTATCCGATCATAAGCTTAAAGTGACAGTTGCTTCGGTTCTTGGGGGGCGCACACTCAGATTGGATAACTTTTTATATTAGCAAATATAGATGTTCATAAAAATAATTTCTCGATCAAACCTGCTAGGTTTTGGAAACCTAGCAGGTTTTGTGAAGTTATTTATGTGAAAAACTATATCTATAGATGTTCATAAAAATAATTTCTCGATCAAACCTGCTAGGTTTTGGAAACCTAGCAGGTTTTGTGAAGCTATTTATGTGAAAAACTATATCTATATAAAATGGCACCGGGAATTAACGTGGTGGGTTCGGTTATTACCAGAACTATTATTTCTGCGGCAATCACTTACGCGATAGGTAAGCTTTTTGTTAAACATTTTGAGTCCGGAGCATGGTTAAAATAAGATTTGTTTCTAAATAACATCAGTAGTTGAAATATAACACAAAAATTCATTTTTTTCATTGGTAACGACAATTGGAGGTATTTATGACAACTGAAACCACCCCTACTGGCACTGAATCAAGTCACATAGACAAAACCACAACCCTTTCCCTGGAAGGGAAACTTCAAGAACGGGTTAATAGAGCTGAAGAAGCCCATAAGACGGTCAAAAAATACGTCTTGGGTACTATGGCACTAGCAGTAGTGCCATTGCCACTGGTGGACCTGGCAGCAGTAACGGCTGTCCAAGTCAAAATGGTACATAGTATTGCTAATCAGTATGAAGTACCATTTTCTGAAAATGTGGTGAAATCACTGATAGCTGCTCTAACCGGTGGTGCGTTAACGTTCACAACGGCTACACCGATTGCCAGTTTGGTTAAAGTGGTACCGTTCATTGGACAAGTTGCAGGCTTTATTGGTTGTGCTGTAATGTTCGGTGCAACCTCTTATGCCATTGGTAGGGTATTTATTGAGCATTTTGAATCAGGTGGTACTTTCCTTGATTTTGATCCTGAAAAAATGAAAGTGCATTTTCAAGAGCTTTTTGAAGAAGGACAAAAGTTAGCAACGGCTAGCAAATAAACCGTTATGGACTCCCCGCTTTGCAGCGGGGACTTCGGCACTATCCCAAAAATAATATTACTTATCCCAGTTTTTCAAAAAAAACGTAACTACTCAGGGCTTGAGTAAAGGATTGCCTCTACAGCAATATTCATAAGTTTCGTTCCGAAAATATTCATACGTAGATGCAACCCCTTGCTCAAGCTCTGAGCAGTTACAAAAAATCAGTTTTTCAAAAAAAATTTTAAGTCCTGATATTTTGTATGTTATTTATTCCGCTAATCTGCTAGTCCATGTGACATCTTCAGCCTTCTCACCATTTTGTGAAAGATCAATTTCATGAATTTCAAATCGAGATTCGCTATCACCATCAATTGACGAATTGTTTATATCAATTGGGTGCAATTCCTCTCATCTCCTATTAAGATAAATATCTAATAATTTCAATTAGTTATAACTTTTGCGTGAAAACACAGAAATTAATAACCGATTGATTTACAAGAATTTTTTATTTAGCGGGAGATAGGAGTATCTGCACCCAAATGATTATCGTATCCATTGAAGAAAGGTGAGTTTTCTACCCACCTTACGCTTGCTAAAACCTACATCTGCCATTTAGTTAAGGAAAAAGTTAATATTAATCAAAGAGTTATAAATGTAGGTCGGGTTAGCTTATCTCGCTGTGCGAAATAACGTAACCCGACTTCATCAATAAGAAGGAGGGTTGGGTTACGCTTCGCTAACCCAACCTACATCTTTGTTGGATTTTATGTCAATAGAAACTAACTTTGGGTATACTTTAGAAATTAGAAAACAACAGATTAATAAAATCTATCCAATTAGAAGGAAAAAAAATGAATACATTAAAAGTCAAGTTTGAGTTGCCAATAATAATTGCATCACAAGTTGGCTTAAATTTCGATAACATAAGTAAAGAAGTTCAGCAAATGTTTGCCCTATTTCTTTATGAACATAAGCGAATTTCCCTAAGTAAAGCCTGTGAAATAGGTGGTTTTAGCCAATGGGAATTTTTTGAAATGAATCGGCAGCTTTCAATACCAATACATTATACTCAAAATGACTTAGAAAAAGATATGGAGAGGTTGTCAGATGTCTAAAATAGTCATAGCCGACTCATCTTGCTTAATCGGTTTAAGCAAAATTGGGCAATTGAACATTTTACCTCAACTATTTGGAAAGATTATCATTCCAGAGGCGGTTTATTATGAAGTAGTCATACGTGGCTCAGGGAAAGCCGGTGCTGAAGAAGTTAAGAATGCTGATTGGATTGAAAATCAAAAGGTAAAAAATGAGTTAGCGGTTAAAGCATTTAGAATAAATTTAGGTTTTGGAGAATCGGAAGTTATTGCCTTGGCAAATGAATGTCAAGCAGATTTTATAAGACTTGATTTATGTCAAGCACGCCAAACCGCAGAAGAACTAGAATTGCCTGTTATTGGAACAATAGCCATTTTACAAAAGGCGATAGAAAAGGGAATTATTGAAAATTTACCAACGGTTTTAGAAAATTTACGCAATGCTGGCTTTAGGTCTTTGCTTTAAGTAGCGAGCGTAGGGTGCGTCCCACGCACCTCATCAATCCAAGTAATGCTCTCATCTCAGCGCGGGAGTATCACTTAACCTATTTTCACTTAATTCACCTATTGATGATATATAAACATCAATAAATAGTAGGTGGCTCCGATGTCCAGTTTTTGCATAAGCTCAAAGACGGGACATTTTTTCGCTTTCCGATTTGCAGGGCGAATGGTTTTTATTGACTGATTACAATTTGAAGGGGGGTATTTTAATGGATGCAGTAACGGTTAATCATGCGACACAAAACCTAAATCATCTGATAGGACAAGTCATTTCTAATGTTGAACCAACCATTATTTGTAATGATAAAGGCGAAAGAGCCTTATTAATGTCAATGAATGAATTTAATTCATGGCAGGAAACACTTTACTTGTTATCTAATCCGGCAAATGCTGAACATTTACGCGAATCAATTGCCCAAGCTAAAATGGGGAAAACCCAGGAAAGGGAGTTAATTGAGCCATGAAACTAACTTTCACTGAACGTGCTTGGGAAGATTATCTTTGGTTTCAAGCTAATGAACGTAAATTGTTAAAGAAAATTCATACGCTCATCAAAGATATTCAAAGAGAGCCTTTTGAAGGTTTAGGAAAACCTGAAGCTTTAAAGTCTAATTTATCGGATTATTGATCAAGAAGAATCGACGGTGAACATCGACTGGTTTATGAAGTTAATGATACCCAAACTAAACTGGTTATTATTTCTTGTCGGTATCACTACCAAAAGTGAGCAAGCGTAGGTAGAATGAAATGAGACGAAGTCAGCGAAGCTAAATCCACCATTCATCTGATAAGGTGGGTTTGGCTACCCACCCTACGTTCACTAATGAATGGTGGGTTGAACCTAAAACGGTTACTTCGTTGCGCTATCGCTCTACCCACCCTACGCTCCAATGCCATTAAGTTAAGCTAGGGCGAACACGCAGGTTCGCCCCTACAATCACATAATACGTGGGGTTTTGTAGGGGCAGACCTGCGTGTCTGCCCTTAACTTAATGACATTGACCCTACGCTCGCTGTGTGTTCGCCCTCGTTGTGAAACGCAGTAACCGTTTTAGGTTCAATTATTTTTCTGAATGTCTATAGGCTGAAACTTATCTGGACATCTATATCATTCATCATTAACTGGAAGACGCACATAAAACCGACTACCTTTCCCAACTTCACTCTCAACACCTATCGTACCGCCACATTTTTCAACCAGTTCTTTACACAATACTAAACCCAAACCGTTGCCTTTTTCACCAGCTGTACCAAAAGTCTGAGCTATATTGGTTTTAAACAGCTTGTCAATATTTTCAGGTTTGACACCAATACCAGTATCTATAACTGATATTTCAACTAAGTTGTCTTTTACTTGTTCAGCAGTGATTCGTACTGTGCCAGATTTTTGCGTGAACTTGATCGCATTTGAGATTAAGTTTCTGAGTACGGTATCTAGCATGTTTTCATCGGTAAAGACTACTATGTCTTCATCAACAAGTGCAATAACATCGATCTCTTTGCGTTCTGCTTTGTCGAGTTGCAACTTAATATTCCGAAAAATTGAATCTTGCAAAACCAGTGTTGTTGGGTTGGCTTGCAATCTACCTGTTTGTGATCTTGACCAATTTAGTAGGTTTGTTAGTAAGTCATAACCCTGAGTAGCGGCTTGCTTAAGCATTTGAATGTTTTTTCTCTTGCTTTGACATCCAGTGGCGGTTTTTTATCCACTAATATTCCGGCTAAACCTTGTAACCCGTAGAATATGTTGCCTAAATCGTGCCCAATAATGGAGAAAAGCTTGTCTTTTGTGGAAAGAGCTTCATCTTTCTCTACAAGAGCTTCTTGCAAATCTTTTTTTGCAGCTTGGAGTTCAAGATGCGTATTGACACGAGTGAGCAATTCTTTTTTATTGAAAGGCTTAGTGACATAATCTACTGCCCCTAATTCCAACCCGGCAATCACATCATCTTTTTCCGTCTTGGCAGTGAGGAAAATAATTGGAATTTCTGCCCATTTAGCGTCTTGCTTTAATTGCCTGCATACTTCAAAACCATCCATATCTGGCATCATAATATCCAGCAAAATTAGGTCAGGATGTTTCTTTTTGACAATATTCAATGCAAAAGCACCATTTTTAGCAAAGTACAGGCTACGATTACTTTCAGCTAGTACAGTGCCTAAGATACTTAGATTCTCTGGGTTATCGTCTACAACTAAAATAGTTCGTTTTCTTTTCATAATTTAATTAATGGTTAGTGGTTAATGATAAATGGTTAATGATAAATGGTTAATGATAAATGGTTAATGAATTGATTTTTTCTGGTTCCCACGCGCCGGCGTGGGAATCCAGTCTCGACGCGCCAGCGTCGTTAGTTTTTGATAGTTGTTTCGGAAATGGAATGAAGTGAATTTCCCGAAACTAACATTTTGTTTTAACAAAAAGGGACGCTGGCGCGTCCCGACTGGATTCCCACGCCGGCGCGTGGGAACCAGAAAATAGGTTCCATTAATCATTAACAATTAACAACAAAGCCGGTAATTTTTCAAGTGCTGTTTGGATATAGCTTATTTTAAAAGTTTCACTGCTTTCTAATAGTGGTTCACCATATTGAATAAAAGCTGGAATGTTGTATTCGTTGCCTAGTTGGATCATTTTTTCAGCTAATTCGGCAATCATTTCCATTTCCATTACAACTTCTACCTCTTCCAAAAGTGGTATTACTTCTTGTTTAAGTCGGTTTTGCAATTCTGGGAGGTTGGCAATTTCTGCTGGATTTAGCCCGTTGTTAATGTTATCAACTTTCTCAATCACAACTTTAGGAACATCGGTGATAGCTTTCTTGGTATGTTTGAGATAGCTTGATAGTTCACCTAGCAGATCAGAAATATTGACGGGCTTGGCTAAATAACCATCAAAGCCGTGTGCTTCAATCTTATGTTTTTCGTCCAAAGCAACTGAGGCAGTTAGGGCAATAATTGGAATATCAGCAGTATTTGGACTATCTTTCAAACGCTTAGTAGCTTCATATCCATCCATTTCTGGCATCCGAATATCCATTAAAATTAAAGCTGGATGGTATTCTTCCACAAACAGCAATGCTTGTTGACCATTTTCCGCACAAATAACTTCTAAATTGACTTGTGATAAGTATTCTTTTATTAAATCACGATTGGATTCAATATCATCCACTACCAATACGCACACTTTTTCAAATGTAATTTGATTGGGGTCGAAAGTATTGTCTTGTTTTGCATTTGATAAAGTGGCAGCTACTCTAACTTCATGCAGTGCAATTTCAAATCGACTGCCTTTGCCGAGGCTGCTTTCGACGGAAATCTGCCCGTTCATCATTTCAACTAAATGTTTTGTGATGGCAAGCCCTAACCCAGTTCCCCCATATTGACGAGTGCTTTGTCCATCTTGTTGGCGAAATGACTCAAAAATGAGGGCTTGTTGATCAACCGGAATACCAATACCCGAATCTTCCACTGCCATAATCAAGTCTACTTTGCTATGATCATCCTCAGTGTCTATTTTATTGGCACAGAGTTTAACATAGCCACTATCAGTAAATTTAATTGCATTACCAATCATATTAAGTAGCACCTGTCGTAAGCGAGTTTCATCTAAAAACATAGCCAATGGCAAGTTTTCATCAATTTCCATTATTAATTCAAGATTTTTTTCTGCTATCTTGAGACTGAAAATTTGTTGTAATTCTGTGAAAATTTGTTGTGGATTCACTGGTTCATACTGAATTTCTAGTCGCCCAGCTTCAATTTTGGACAAGTCAAGTATGTCATTGATTAAAGTCAGGAGAGTTTTACCACCGGTTTGAATGGAATTGAGATAATTTTTGTGCTTTTTATCAGTTATTTGGGAAGCAAGTATATCGCTAAAACCAATCACTGCATTCATTGGTGTACGGATTTCATGGCTCATATTGGCGAGGAACTCACTCTTGGCACGGTTGGCATGATCGGCGGCTTCTTTGGCTGCTATTAATTGAGCTTCCATACGTTTGCGTTCCGTTATATCGTGCAATGTGCAATGAGAACGTACATATTTACCTTTACTATCATATTGTACTCGACCGTTAATAACAATGGTGACTTTCTCGCCATTTTTTTTCAGAAGATGCAGCTCATTATTAGCAATTCCACATTGTTTGAATTTACCAAAAGCATTTGGGAACATGTTGTTGGTTTCTTTGTCCCAAAAATTCCCAAAGGGTTTACCCAACATTTCATCTATGTGATAGCCCAGTAGCCGTTCCATTTCTGGATTAACATCAAGAAAAAACCCGTTTTCATCAAGTGATTGGTATGCCACTGGAAATTTTTCAAATAAAGCACGAAAGCGTTTTTCACTCTTTTCTAATATTATTTCAGCTTGTTTGCGTTCAGTTATATCATGGGCAGTACCTTGAACACCACAAATATTTCCAGCCGAATTTTTTTGGAGCCGGGCATTTACTAAAATGTTTATAGCTTGTCCAGATTTGGAGAAAAGTACAGAATCGTGATTAAGCAGTTCTATACCAGTTGTTAAAATTTCTTGAACTTTCACAATATCTTTGGCAGCCTGTTCTGGAGACTGAAAATCGGTAAAGGATTTGCCAAGCATTTCTTCAGGTGTGTAGCCCAACTGACTTTCCCAACTGGCATTCAAGAATGTGAAAAGTCCATTCAGATCAAATTTCCATATCAGATCGTTCGAGGTTTCAACCAAATCACGATATTTTATTTCACTTTCCTGTAACGCAATTTTAGCTCGTTTGCGTTTGGTTGCTTCCAATGATACAACTAACAAATAATCAAGTTTGTCTTCATCGTCATAAATCGGAACAATAGTAGATTCATACCATAATTCGTTCCCATCAACACTTAACAACGAAGCTTCGTGGGTAAAACTTTTGCCGGTTTCCTTAGCTTTTTTTAAATCACTGCTCATCGGAATTTTGAAGGAATCAGGATAAAAATGTAAGGGATAAGGTTTCCCATAAAATTCATTGATATTTTCAATTTTTAGATCTCTGATTCCAGAAGCACTCATAAATTGCAGATTAAAATCCAAATCAACAACCTTAGTACAAGCTGGAGAATTCTCAATCCAATCTCGTCGTGTTTTTTCACTTTCCTGTAACGCAATTTCCATTC
>Ga0233404_10000343_pt1 | contig 12706 bp, 10 predicted proteins | sample Na_oxic_2_MG_FD_179861 | JGI IMG/M metagenome (GOLD analysis project Ga0233404, IMG submission 179861) | Seawater microbial communities from Saanich Inlet, British Columbia, Canada - Na_oxic_2_MG | ecosystem: Environmental > Aquatic > Marine > Inlet | place: Canada: British Columbia | collected...
CTGTTCATCAGCTACTGTTTGCATAAGTTGTTGACGTAAACTCATCAAACTCTCATCCTGTGAGTCTAACTTCTCAAACCGTTCTCGCAACACCCGTTTCAAAATCTTGCCGGTTTTCCCTTTGGGTAAAGACTCCACAAACTCAACCACACTCGGTAGTTTAAAATGAGCTAACGATTCTCGGCAAAAATCAATAATCTCATCTTCAGTCGCTGTTTGATTAGCGTTTAGCACAATGTTAGCCCGTACTTCCTCACCTAAAACAGCATGAGGCACACCATAAACCGCCGCTTCTGCTACTGCCTGATGACGATACAGCACTTGTTCCACTTCGGTTGGGTAAACCTTCTCACCGGCCACATTGACCATATCTTTGCGTCGATCTACGATATATAGGTAGCCATCTTCATCAAACCGTCCGATGTCCCCAGTATGAAACCAACCATCTTGTACCGTCTGCTCTAGCTGGTTCCAATAGCCCAACATGACACTTGAACCACGCACTATCACCTCGCCTAATTCGCCAGATTTAACCTCTGCTCCGGATTCTTCGTCAATCAGTTTAATCTCAACCCCATCTAGCGGCTTTCCAACTGAACCCGGTTTGTGCTGATTATTAAAGCAAATTAACGATGTTTCTGTTGAGCCATATTTTTCATTAATCACCACACCAAATTTAGCTGCCCATTGGCGACCAATCTCATCAGGCAGCGTTGCCGCACCTGAATAATACCGCTTAACCGATTGCATCTGTTCTGCTGTTGCTTGGTCTTTCAACAACGTATAAATCGTTGGCACTCCAAAAAATGTCGTGATTTGATGATGTTCAACCGTTCGAGCCACAGTACGGGTTTCAAATTCCGCTAAAAGCACCAGAGTTGCTCCGGCATAAAGCGTTGGACCTAAGACCGCCGTTTGCCCAAAGCTATGAAATAAGGGAAGAAAATGCAACACCTTATCCTCGGCTTGCAGACCAAATGTCTTAATCGTTTGATTGACGACCGATATCACATTTTGATGCGATAAAACTGCTCCTTTCGGATTTCCTGTTGTGCCAGACGTGTATAAAATCAAAGCTGGGTCGTCATTTGAGAGGGACACCGTTTGCAAACTTGCTCTATTCCCATCGGTATGTTTTTCAACCAATACTACCTGCTCTAACAGTGGTAAATCAGTTGCCGAAATCTTCTGCTGCAAGCTTTGGTTGGTGATGACCGCCTTGACCTGACTATCTGCCAAAATAAAGTTTAGTTCTTCCGTTTTCAAATCTGAATTAAGCGGCACCACCACTGCCCCAATTTTTAACACTCCAAAATAACTGGTTACAAATTCGCTACAATTCGGCAGACATAACGCCACTCGGTCACCAATTTTAACCTCCAAGTTATGCAATTGTTTGGCAACTTGATTGATTCGCTTTTGTAACTGCTGATAGGAAACCGAAATGCCATCATATATCAATCCGATTTTATCTGGATACTCGGCACAATTCTGTTCTACTTGCTGAACAATATTGACACCTTTAGCAACTTCTCCCGTTGAAGTCACATCCAGTGTTTGCCAAAATTTCTGGAAATATTTCCGGTCGTTCATACGGGGAAATGGTTCATCAATCGGGCAAGGTAGCTTCAAAAAATCACATAACGGTTGCCAGCCATCAGCCACATCAAATATCAACAACTTATCCGCAGGAACATTCTGTCGTACTGTTTTAAGGTGGTTTTCATACACGTTTATGGCAAAGTCTTTATCCTCAAATCGTCTCTCAAAATAATCATCCCACAATATCTTGCCTATTAATCTTCCTAATAAAACTTTATTTTTCCGCAGCGGTGACAATGGATAGCGTAACCACCACCAAGCAGTTTCAACCGTTTTTTTGGCGTGGGCTTGGTATATTGTCTGTTTTAGACTTTCATACCATATTGAAGGGTCACGGGTAGTTAGGATGACCTTAGCTGCCGGGTATGCCTGCATCAACTCTTGATAATAGCGTTGTCCTGGAATATCAACTATCGCTTGATAGCCAGTGAACAAAGCATCCCAGTCAATTGCTTGCCCCTCACTCACCGCCAGCCAATCCTCCACCTGGGATAGATTCTGCATCAAATCAACTATATGGTAACACTGATTATAACCCAATTTTTCAAGAGCTACTTTCAGACTCATTGTACCAGTACGGGGCATCCCCGCGCCGATTAGTTTTAAGGACATCTCATTTATCTCCTAAAAGTTCAATGAAAGCAAGACAAAAGTGTCAATCAAAGCTCGACTAAAATCTTGCAGTTTTCGGTGATAATCTTCTCTGGTGATTGTAATAATGATTGTAATTCGGTTAAACCATGGACTACATTGGTTATAATCGAATCAAGCGGTATTCGTCCCTGCTTATACAAGTTCAAAATATCAATGAACGCTCCACACAAATGTCCCCGTGACCCAATAATAGAAATAGCATTGGTTATCATGTGGTCGGTAGCATCTAAAACTAATGGCTTACCACTACGAGCTAACAACACAACTCGTCCATTGCCGTTAATCCGGCGAAAAATCCTATCGACATTGCCTAACACTCCGGATGCTTCAATCACTACATCAATAGTTATGGGTGGGTTGGCAAAAAATTCTTCAACATCATAAACTGCATCAGCCCACGATTGGGCAAATTCCCGCCGCAAGGAAACCGGCTCTATGATATGCACTTCGGAAGCCCCAAAAACAGTTTTTGCTAACATAGCACAGTAAATCCCAATTGGCCCTGCTCCAAAAATAACCACCACATCTCCCCCGCTGATACGGGTATTTTGACAAGCAACATAGGCCACGCCAGCAGGCTCTACACAAGCCAATGCCCGAATATCTTGCTCCGTTTTAACTAGTTTGGTCACATCATGACTAAGCATGGCTGGGACATCAGCTATCGTAGCAAATAAGCCATCCTGTTCCATGCCTAACAATTTCGCTTTACGACATTGGTTAAAGTGCCCTTTACGGCATCTGTTACAATAGTGACAAACGATAATTGATTCAAAGGTGACATAATTACCGGGTTTAACATGTTGTACATTGGTACCGACTTCCAAAACTTGTCCAACCCCTTCATGCCCAATCACTCGACCTTCAGGCGGTATTTCAGAAGCGGCGGAACTGCGAATGTAGCCGGTTTCTGGATTGGTTTCCACAAGGTGAACATCAGTGCCACATACACCCGCATACAACATCTTAACCCGTATATTATTTGAATGTAATTCTCCTAATTGTCGAGATTGAATAGCGACACGGGGATGACGATATAATTGGTGAGGGCCGGGAAATGCTACTCCAGCCATTGGTTCTTTGTCAGCTTGAACGACGATAGTTTCTCTTTGCATTATATATTTTCCCCCGGACATGAATTCTGAGCTTGTCTAATTCGGTTGCCTAAATGAGTTCAACCGCTTCAACTTATCTTGAGCCAAAGGCAACATGGCATTGCCTACCCCAGCTACAACCCCCAACAAATTAAGGACAATGCTATAGGCTAACCCGAGATGGAAGAATAATATTCCCCCCACACCTAAGAACATTGGCATTAGCACAATGGCAAAGTTGGTATTGGTGTTATGATGAAATGATTCAGCAAACTCGAATAGGGTGGGTAGATGGCTCAATTGCTCATCCATCAAAATAATTTGAGCTGTATCCACCGCTACTGAGGAGGCCCCTTTCAGTGAGATAGAGACTTGAGATTTTTTCAGGGCTATTGAATCATTAATCCCATCCCCCACATAACAAACAAAACTGCCTTGCTGTTGTAGTTGCTCGATGAGTTCGGCCTTTTCCTCCGGTAGGGTCTCGGCAAAGTAATGGTCAATCCCCAAATCATGAGCCAATTTTTTTGTCGGGACCTCGTGGTCACCAGAGATAATGTAGATAGCGTTAATCTTGGGGTTTTGGCGTAAAGTCTGAATCACCTGCTTGGCATCCGAGCGGATAGTGGGTAGCAGTTCAATCCCGCCCACGACCTTATCATCAACCGCCACCATCACCAACGAATGGCCTTGAGCATGACAGTGTGTTTGTATCTCGGCTAACCGATTCGGGATAGATAACGCCGACCGTTCCATAAATCGATGGCTTCCGACCCTGATTCGTTGACCATTGATGGTAACGGTCAAGCCATACCCCAGTTGATATTCAGCTTCCTCAATCTCTGGCAACGTGAGTTGACGTTCATCAGCCGCTTCCACAATTGCTCTGGCAATGGGATGGCTTTGTTTTTTCTCAGCAGCAGCAGCATAGATCAAAAGTTGGTTTTTGGTTAGGGTATCATCCACACTGTAAATCGCGCCTATATGGGGTTGCTCTTGGGTCAAAGTGCCAGTCTTATCAAACACAATTGTATCAACTTGGTCAAGCAATTCTAAGGAACGACCGTCCTTAATCAAAACCCCTTGCTCTGAAGCTAATCGCAAATAGTTCATCAAACTAATTGGGGTAATAAAGTTCATCTTATATTTGATATGGGTGTTCAGCAAAGCCAAAGAGCCAATCGGCCCGATGAAAGGTAAGGTCAAACCGCCCACGATTAGGGTTGGCACCACGGTGTTATTGGCTAATGTTTGGGTACGCAGTTGCATGGTCGATTTATAGTCAATGGTTTTATTAAGCACTTCGCCAATTTGGGCAGCGGTGGTCTGTTGGCCGGCTTTTTCCACTTGAATATCAATCCGACCAGCTAACACCGTAGTCATGGCAAAGACTGAATCACCAACTTCTTTTTCATCCGGTTGAGCCTCACCGGTCAAAATATGTTGGTCAATACTGGCCCGACCCGCACTAATCGTTCCATCCACCGGAATGATTTCCCCAGCATTAACTATTACCGTTTGGCCCGTTTTAATCTGCTCTAATGGGGTATCAATTTCAATTCCATCTATTATTACCCAGGCTGATTTGGGAAACTGCTTAAATATATCAATCAATTTTCCTCGCGAATCCTCAGTAACATTGAGCATCAGCCGCATTGCCGTTAGGGGAATAAGCATGGTGAGACTGGCCAACCAAAAGTTGCCTGTTGCCAAACAACCAAACACGGTGATGGTAACCATCGTATCAACCGTTACTTTTTTCTGCTTCAGTTGTTGATAAGTACGTTTTAAAAGAAAACCACCGGCATAAGCAACCAACGGGGCACTAACAAAATATAACGGCCGATAGAATAATATCCCCAAAGTGGCCGAAACGGTACCAAGAAAGACGATGGAAAGGGAACGGTCGATATTTTTCTTAGCCAGCTCATGCTGTTTATTGCTTTCAGCCGATGAGGTTGGGGGCACTACTTGGTTCGTTGGCGATGATTTTTTACTTATTAATCTATCAGTTCGATTTGGACGAGTTTGGTGACGTGTTAGCCAGTAAACCGCTGCACTGCTGAATAAAGCCAGTTCAATTAACATGAGAAATCCTTTAGGATCGATGAAAAATTAACTTTCCCATAACCACCACTAACCCCTCCTTAATTAAGGAGGGGGACTCAAAACGGGAAGTTATTTTTGAGCCGCTCTTTAGCAAATATTGAGACTGCTTGTCAGCCAAGGTTTTGACCTCAAAACGAGTCATCATATTGAATTTATAAAAGTAAAAATAGTAAAAATAGCACTGTTTTCCCCAACGGAGCGCATTCTCATTTTCCATTTATAGTGTATGATGCGCCCGGCGATACATTTGAGTTATTATGAAAAAGTGTTAATTTTCTTTTTCATCTTGACTTAACGCTTGATTTATAAAAAAATTATTATAAATCAATACTTTGGGTAAAACAGGATCGCACAAAACCGATCATATTGGCACCCCTATAAACCAAGTTTTTTGGAAAAACTTGTTTCTGGATTGGTTTCCACAAGGTGAACATCAGTGCTACGTATACCCGCATATAGCATTCTAACCCATATTTCATTTGAATGCAAATCTCCTAATTGTTGAGATTGAATGGCGATATGGAGATGATGAATAATTGGTGAGGCAGGGAAACCGAAACCTGACAGGTCTTTAGACCAAAATATTTATCTGAACAGCTATACTCAACGCGGGAAGAAACTTAACTTTTTTCAATGAGGCAGTCATTACACAGACTTTAGGGACCCTAGTACACTTGTTTGGAAGTTCATCCCTCCCCATATTTAATTAAGTAGGTACGCATAAGTCTTTTAACATTTTGAGGGTGTAAAAAATACTATTTCTTCAAGATACGAAGTCAGCGAAGCTAAATAGTCTTTTTAAAAAAGTTAAAATATTTTTGCGTACCTACTTATATTAATCTTAATAATTATACTTAAGTCATATATTGTTGTCAAGAATATTTTTCAACCGCTTAATTCTACTTTGTTAGATTTATAGATTTCCTTTAAAAAAATCATAAAAATCAATAAGTTATTTTGAATCTAACCAAGTAGTATACCTGCTTGCAAATTCATCCCCCCCTTCCATACTTATCTATCATTGGGTTACAAGTTTCTAAGGGGGAGGAATTTACGAACAGGTGTACTAGATAAAAGGTATAGCGTTTCCCGATTGAATGAAGTACAACCTCCCCGATCATCCCCTCCTTAATTAAGGAAGGAACTTGTACTTGATGCAATCGGGAACCGCTATAAATGTCGGGTTACGTTTTTTTGCTGCGCAAAAAAATCTAACCCGACCTACCTACCTGGTTAAAAGTTTAAATTATGCCCGTATGCAGTATATACTGTACATGGGCACAAACTTAACTTTTCTAATAAGGTTGGTGGGCTGTGAAAAAAACTTCCCACCAACATTTAAAACTTATAAAAAAAGTTAACTACTCAGGTAAAACTTATAAAAAAAGTTAACTACTCAGGGCAACCAGGGGGGCAACCACAAGGGCTTGCCCTATCCCTATAAATATTGTTGTAGGGGCAATCCTTTATGGTTGCCCTAAGTAGTTACTAATTTTTTACGTTTTTTATGACCGGTAACCATCAGTAACTTATTGTTTTATAATGAAAATTTTTTATTTAGCGCGATATTGCATTATTTCAGGGTGGGTAAGGGTTTAACATCACTTTGCCTAAGATCGTCGCGTGTAGGGCATTTGAGAGAGTTGCTTTAAATGCGAATACGTTTTATCGTGATATAATATTGAGATTAGGTGGGTTTTCTACCCACCCAACGCTTGCTGATGATAGGAGAACCCACTTTTTGGAACAATTATCGCTTTAAAATGTTGGAGTTCGCAAGCGAACGAAAACCTATGTGCTTGCTAATAAAAATGCTGCCAAGTATCGGAATCGGTTGTGATACAAGGATATAATCAAAAAAGGCATCCCCAAATACATGGGAATGCCTAAGAAATTAAGAAAGAAAGTATGTGATAATGAGCACTTTAGAAATCAGGTATCTTCTTTCTATGGCATGCTTTCATAAAAAGCTTTCCACCTTTCGCTTAAAGCTCTTCCTTAAAAATTTCGACGATACGATTTTACTCATTTTTCATTTATTATAGTCCCGGTCACATGAAAAGATACCTAAATATTTGACTAACTATATGATAATCAAAATATTTGTTAGGATAAATTCGTCTCAATTCATCTGACCTGGACTATAGTATCTTTTCTAAATTCGGTGGAAAGAACCAGACAGGTATCCAAAACCTATCAGGTTTGGGCAAGTTTACCCACACTTTTTGATAAGATACATTTATTATTTAACTTTATCCTATCTGTCCGATAGTACACTTAAGGCAGCATGTGTCATTTTCTATTCTCCACATTAAAGCATGACATTCTATTTCTTCGCCGTTACTTGGTGCATCTATAACTCCTTCAGTTCCCGCCTTGGTACCTGTTTGGACGGTAAAGCCGGGTAATACCACATCCTTTCTCGGGGTAGAGAATTTAGGAGTGGTTGTGGATAGCTTCTTTTCTGCTTGTTTCATAGTAATTTCCTCACAATAAATCCGACGAATTATGCAGTCTAGAGATTATTAGACTGTGAGCATTATATTCCCCTTTGCTTTTATTTGTCAATCGTTTTTTCCTGTTTTCGTAAAATGAACATGGTTTGACATAATGCACAAACAATGCAAATTGATATTTGGGGGGGGGTTTATCAATTGTGTAAAGTATCCCGCGACATTCTCGGCGTAATGAACTCACGATGACAGGTAATGTGCTAGGAATAGTGGGGTTGAAAATTTCTTGGTTTGCGGCTCATAAAGTCTTTACCAAGGGGCACAATTGTTTTTTAATTGTGAATTAATACATTACTATGAATTAAAAATGGTGCAAGGTATCGGAATCGGTTATGATACAAGGATATAACAAAAAAAGGCATCCCAAATACATGGGAATGCCTTGGAAAGAAAATATGTGATTAATTAATGAGCACTTTTAGAAGTCATGTATCGAAAATTGCTGCCTCCTTTCATTTTCTTTCAAATCTTTTAAATGCAATTTCCACTTTCTAATCTCCAAATTTCATATTGACAGTCTCCACCACAATCTGTACCTATCTCCCCCCATTCGCACGGCTCTACACCCGCCTTAGTACCTGTTTGGACGGTAAAGCCGTGCTGGTATACCACCTCTCGTTTCGGGGTGGAGGATTTAGGAGTGGTTGTGGATAGCTTTTTTTCTGCTGCTTGTTTCATAAATTTTAATTTCCTCAGTTAAAGAAGGTTAGTTTAAAAAAAACAGTGAACATTATATTCCTTTGCTTTTCCTTTTGTCAACCGTTTTTTTCTATTTTCGTAAAAAAATTATCAGGTTGCACTTAACGATTTTCTGGTTTCCATGCGCTTGCACTCAATCATCATACATAAGTATTTAAGTATTTGATTAAAAAGTTTTTTTCGTAGATGGGCAAGTGTTTTTTTGCCCACTTTACCGATGATGGCGTTGCACGAAAAAGACCTTGTCCACCTACTTTTTGACTTATGTATCTTGATGATCAAGTTTTTTGTAAATGATTTAGAAGAAAAAGGGGCCAGGCTCGAATTCTTTTTAACATAAAATTCAAATAAAATGGGTGTGTCCCACTTATCCAACGAGCCATATTTGAATAAGCGAGCGTAGGGTGGGTAGAACGACAGCGAACGTAGGGTGGGTTTCGCTATCGCGAAACCCACCATTAATCCCAAACAAAAAAAAGGTGGGTTTCGTACCTCTACATCAAGGTATAGCTTTTCAGAAAAATAAAAGTTCTCAGACCTGACAGGTTTCCAAAACCTGTCAGGTCTTGAAGCCAAAATATTTATCTGAAAAGCTATAGAACAGCCAGTTACCCGACTGCCCCCTCACAAATCCCTTTGTTCTGAACTACCGCACCGGGCTTTTCAAAGTTACTCGCTTTCGCACATAGCACATTTCAAAAACTTAGTCTAAGCTGCGTTGGTCGTTTAATAATACGTGGTTTTGCTAAGTTGAAGTGTTTCATCAAGTCATTGAAAGCTTGCCATGTATAACTTTTCCTTTGACTACGACGATTCAACCATTTCAATAAAGTGATTCTCGCCCAGTAAAAAAAACTTCCTAGTGCTTTAGAATTGCCAGCCAAACCATAGTAGTTATAGTAACCCCTCAGTTTTCTGTTAATGTCTATAAACAAAATTGATACTCGCTTATGACAATTCTGATCACACCAATTGGCAAAGTTTACTATTGCGCCCCGATACTTCTTCTTCGATATTCGTCTCTTTAAAACTATTTTATTAAAACGACTTCTTCCCCATCTAAACTCAAATCCTAAAAAGTCAAAATGAGTCTTATCTGATTGAAGAAAACGACTAAACTGTATAATGTGAGTTTTATCGGAAGCGTTCTGTAATTTAAACATAGCCAACCGTTTACCTAATTCATTATAAAAACTATTTGTGAAAGCACAAACAAAATCATCTGCATAACGACACAAATAGGCTTTAGGAATGGTCACGAAATAACTTCCCGTTTTGTATTTTAGCCTACATATTACACGACTAAATCATTTACAGATATAGGGAAATTATTTCATGACCATTCCTTACCTTAACGAAGAGGTATAACAACTTCTTCAAACCATGTATCTAAGGCGTAATGTAAGTATATGTTAGCCAGTATTGGAGATACTATAGTTTTTCAGATAAATCATTTCACAAGGGCGAACACATAGGTTCGCCCCTACAAGAATCTATTGACGGTTAAGGATAAACCATCGCGACTGCCCTTATGAAACTGCGTTGCCCGTTAGGTTCAATTATTTATCTGAAAAACTATATGCCTAAAATCGACTCTTTAGCTGAAACGCCGCGCCCTCCTGATGCAAAAAAACTACAAGGTTTTGATAACACTTACCGTATTCGTGTCGGGGATTATCGCATCCTTTATGAAATACATGACAATATTTTATTAGTTTTAATCGTTGAGGTTGGGCATAGAAGGCGTGTTTATCGACGTAAAAAATAAGGACACGAATCAAGCCGCTGTAGTATATAGTTTTTCAGTATTTTATCAAAATTTCTGCGCAAAATAATTGGGAACAGAGTGGTTTTTACTCTGACCCAATATTGACTACCCATTATTAAAAATTAAATCGAACCTGGCCCCTTTTTCCCGCAATATTGAAGCACATTATGGCGAAATGGCGGTGCGCAATAAACTGCGTGATTTATTAGCCTGTTATCAATGAAAAATCAATCGAGGCGATCATAAACTTAAGGGCAACGTGGTATTCGGAATCCAAGATTTATCTTGGGTGAGTTGTGTAGGGTGGATACGCGCAGCTTTATCCACCCTACTTAACTTGTTTTTTTGTATTGAAACCAAACGAAAAATGCTATAATGACATTGACTTGTGAAATGATTTAGTTGTGTAGGATGGATAAAGCGATAGCGATATCCACCATTCGTAGGTCGTTTGATGGATACGCGCAGCTTTATCCACCCTACTTAACTTAGAGGAGAAATAACTAAAATAATGAATAGTGAAGCAGTAGAACAAGCCGGAGAACAAATCTGGCAAACGCGAAACAAAATGGATTACACCACACTCGGATTGACGGTGGGTTATACGGTGCAAATGTTACGTGATGGGGAAATTTATATTCCTGAATATCAACCTCCTGTTGTTTGGACAGACAAAAAGCGCATGAGGTTAATTGAATCCATTTTATTGGATTTACCTATATCCGAACTGTTTGCTGTCAAGATTGAAGAAGAAAAATGGGAACTGCTCGACGGGGTGCAACGACTCACCACGCTGGATGCTTTTCTGAACAATGAGATTCAGTTAAAAAACCTTGAAACACTTTCTAAGTGTAATGGTTTTCGGTTTTCAGATTTGTCACCTTTGGAGCAGGAAAAATTTGAAAGTCGTGGTACTCGGGTCGTTTTATTACTGGAAAACGTTCGCCTTGAAACTCGGTTAGAACTATTTATGAGAATAAATGGACTAGATAAACTACCCACTCTTTGAGATATCAATATGCAAAAAGTCATTGAGGATTTTGAGAAACGAGTACAGGAAGTTGAAAAATATTTCTTGTACTTAAAACATCTGGGTACGCCGGGGGCTTTATTGACTTTACCACAATCCCTTTCAGTTAATATAGACCCTGATTTTTTGGATATGATGAAAGCCAACAGCTTTCTCATTTTGTATAATTTAATTGAATTTGCCATTCGTCAAGGCATTTTAGAAATCTATTCAAAGATAGAACAGAATGGCTATTGTTATGAAACCTTAAGGCCTGAAATCCGGGAAATTTGGATTAAATCTCATTATAGAAAAGTATTTAATCCAGAATCCAATTGGAACACGGCTCAAAAAGAAGCTGCTTTCATGGTAGAAAATGTGGCGAATAATACCATCATTCAATTGGGTAAGGAAGCCATACCCCTATCTGGTAATTTGGATGCGAAAGAAATTCGTAGAATTTGTGAATTACACAAAATTTCTTATGCCGTGGCGAACGGTGCAAAAGGCGGTTCTCAACTCTTGGCAGTTAAGACTAAAAGAAATGAGTTATCGCATGGGAATATATCATTTCCAGAGTGTGGACAGGAATTGACTCTTGATGATTTAGAAGAAATTAAAAATGAAGCCATCATCTTTATTCGTTGTATTCTTAACAATATGAAGGATTACGCTGATAATAAGCAATATGCGTTTTCCACACCTTCTCCTTAAAATAACTGACTGGTTCAAGGTACATTGCGACGGCGATTAAACGTGATATTCTAAAGACTTTCAAAAGAACGGAAAATGGCTGAATGTCCAATTGATTTGAAGTTCGGATAGGGGGAGAGCAGTTTTGGCGGGGGCTTAATTGTTGAAAAAAGTCGTTATTTGGTGAAAGTAGACAATTGAATGGGGCCGGCAAACAAAAAGACGTTTGCCCACCCTACCTAGCTATCGCTTATACACCCTACGCTTGCTCAGACATTAAGGTGGGCAACCAAAAGACGTTGCCCACCCTACCTGGCTGTCCCCTATTTTCCATAACTTAGCTGTATTCTCCGACAGGCTGCTAGCTATCGCTTATACACCCTACGCTTGCTCAGACATTAAGGTGGGCAACCAAAAGACGTTGCCCACCCTACCTGGCTTCCATACAGACAGTGTTAGAAAAAGCGATTGAAAATTACCGCCGCCAGTCTGTATTAACACAAACAAATAGAGCCTACGCTAAACTCAGAAAAAATTCCAAAGCTTGGGACGAAGAAATCAAAGA
>Ga0233404_10000344_pt1 | contig 12666 bp, 4 predicted proteins | sample Na_oxic_2_MG_FD_179861 | JGI IMG/M metagenome (GOLD analysis project Ga0233404, IMG submission 179861) | Seawater microbial communities from Saanich Inlet, British Columbia, Canada - Na_oxic_2_MG | ecosystem: Environmental > Aquatic > Marine > Inlet | place: Canada: British Columbia | collected...
GGCGTTAAATTTTTTACAACCGGAAAAAAACCAATATGCCTATAAATTGGAAGGTTTTGACCAGAGTTGGAATGAGATAGGTACACAACGTCATACCAATTATACCTACATGCCACACGGGACTTATCTATTTCGGGTTAAAGGTAGCAACAACGATAAAGTCTGGAATGAAAAAGGGACGGCGATAACAATCACTATCCGGCCACCGCCTTGGAAAACTTGGTGGGCCTACACTCTATATGCGTTTACCATTTTAACGATTATTGGGAATTATATCCGCACCCAAAAACAAAAATTATGGGCCAAGCAACAAGAATTAGAACGTGAACAAAAAATATCCGCCCAATTGAAAGAAGCCGATAAGCTCAAAGATGAATTTTTAGCCAATACTTCCCATGAATTACGTACTCCGCTGAATGGTATCATTGGCATCGCCGAATCCCTAGTTGATGGTGCCGCCGGTTCGATCAATCAACAGCTACGCTCTAATCTAGCTATGATCGTTGGCAGTGGGCGGCGTTTATTCAGCCTAGTTAATGATATCCTAGATTTTTCTCAATTAAAACAAAAACAAATTAATTTACAAATCAAGGCAGTCGATATCCGAACCATTGCTGATGTGGTGTTAGTCATAACCCAGCCCTTAATTGGCTCCAAAAAACTTAGGCTCCTTAACACTATTCCTTCTGAACTACCTCCCATCAACGCCGATGAAAATCGGGTGCAACAAATTTTATACAATCTGGTTGGTAATGCAATTAAATTTACGGATCGTGGACTGGTAAAAATCTCGGCTGAAATCCTTACAATACCAAAGGAAACAGAATCAAGAGAAACGAATTTAGAATCCGTTCACAATGAATTTAACAGAGACAAAGTTTCACCATTAGAAAAATGGTTAGCGATTACCGTTTCCGATACTGGCATCGGTGTCTCACCCGAAAAATGGGACCGCATTTTTGAAGCTTTTGAACAAGCCGATGGTGGAACGGCACGAATTTATGGTGGTACCGGCTTGGGTTTAGCAGTGACTCAACAATTAGTCCAATTGCATGGCGGTAAAATGAGCGTTCAATCGCAACCGGGTGTAGGCTCACAGTTTACATTTACTTTGCCTCTGTCTTCTCAATCAGTTACTAGTTATCAATTGTCAGAACCACCGCTAATCTCCCAAGCAAAGTACAAAGTTCCTTTGCACCCCGAACCATTATTAGAAACGAAATCACCGACAACAGAGAGTAAGTTACAACCAACTGAACGTAGATTACAACCAACGGCAGAAAATAGTGGATTACAACTAACTGAAGAAACTGGTAAATTTACCATCTTAGTGGTTGATGATGATCTAATCAATCGACAAGTACTCGTTAACCATCTATCATTGCATAACTATACCATTCATCAAGCTGCATCAGGCATGGAGGCACTCGCCTCTTTTGAGGAGAAGAACAAACCGGAGCTGATCTTATTAGATGTAATGATGCCCCAGATAAATGGCTATGAAGTCACGCGAAAAATTCGTGAAACTTGGCAAGCCGACGAATTACCTATCATCCTGTTGACTGCCAAAGATCAAGTGGCTGATTTAGTGGTTGGATTAGAAAGCGGTGCCAATGATTACCTAACGAAGCCAGTTTACAAAGATGAATTGCTTGCTCGTATCAAAACTCATGTTCACATTCTACAACTTCAAGCTGTGCGTAAAAAAGCCGAGCGTTTACAAAAAGAGTATAATCAGACTCTAACACGCGAAGTTGCGGAAAGAACTCAAGCACTACGTGAAAGTGAAGCCCAATTACGTCTGGCAAAAAATGCAGCGGATATAGCAAACCGTGCCAAAAGCACCTTTATAGCTAATATGAGCCATGAACTGCGTACTCCACTGAATGCCATTCTAGGCTTTACTCAAGTAATGCAGCGTAGCCAATCTTTATCACTAGAACATCAAAATTGGGTGAAGATTATTTATAATAGTGGTGAATACTTGCTATCATTAATCAATGATGTATTAGATATGTCTAAGATCGAGGCCGGTAAAATCACTTTGGATGAACAAGATTTTGACTTGCATAGCCTCTTGGATGAAGTGCATAATTTATTTTATCTAAAAGCTAAGAATAAGCATATTCAATGCTTGGTGAAACGGCATGATAATGTGCCACATTATATTCATACTGATAGCAAAAAATTGCGGCAAATTTTAATTAATCTATTTAGTAACGCCATCAAATTCACTCAAACTGGAGGCGTTTATTTATATGTTGAAAAAATTTCCCCAAAGGAGGAAACTGACGCTGACGAAAAAATAACCTTACATTTTAAGGTAGAAGATACGGGTGCCGGCGTTGCCGAAGAAGAACTAAATAAACTGTTTGAACCTTTTAGTCAAACCATGACTGGGCGAGCTTCACAAGAAGGTACCGGACTTGGCTTGCCAATAAGTCGTCAATTTATTGAACTCATGGGTGGGGATATTAGCGTACAAAGTCAAATTGGCAAAGGCACCGTATTTCAATTTACCATTCGCGCCCCTATCGTTAAAACGGTGAAGAATGTCAATACGCCGGCGCATCAAGTCATTGCCCTAGAAGCGAATCAACCACATTATCGTATTTTAATTGTGGATGATAAATTGGATAATCGTCAACTCTTAATTCAATTACTTAATCCTTTAGGTTTTGAATTACGCGAAGCCGGCAATGGCGAACAAGCCATTAATATTTTTGAAAACTGGCAGCCGCACTTAATTTGGATGGATATTCGTATGCCCATCATGGATGGCTATCAAGCCACTCAACACATTAAAGCCAAAAAGTCTGAAGTTGTGATTATTGCATTGACTGCCGGTACGTTTGAAAAAGAACCAGAAAAAGCATTATCTGCGGGATGTGATGATTTTTTACGCAAACCCTTCCGCGAAGCTTCGATTTTTGATTTAATGAGCAAACACCTTGGGGTGCGTTATGTATATGAAAAAATTGATAATTTACCGGAAACTATAAAAATTGATAGAGACGTTTTTACCCCAACCGCTTTGGCTGCTTTGCCCAGTGAGTTGCTAAGCGAATTGGAAAATGCAGCCGATTCATGCGATATGGAAATAATTAACTTGACCATTGATAAAAATTTTATGCACAATGCGGATTTAGCCAATGTCCTAAAAACTTTGGCAAGTGATTTCAAATATGAAGAAATTTCAGCGTTAATTATATCCAGAAAAGGGCAACCACAAGGGATTGCCCCTACCATATGAAAAGAATAAATAATTTGTTGAAAAACCTCCGAGGTTTTGGAAACCTCCGAGGTTTGGTTTGGCTTTTTGCTGGACGGGGTTTGCAACCCCGTCCAAAACTTATGCCGGTATTGAGTATAATAGACAAAATAATACCGGTTGAGGATTAAAAAATGACTGAAAACAAAATAAATACACACAAAGGCAATATTCTGGTTGTGGATGACTTGCCGGCAAATTTACACGTTTTAATTAATATGTTAAACGAGCATGGGTATAAGGTTCGCCCGGCACGTAGTGGTTCTCAGGCACTATTAGTAGCCCGCTCAACTCCCCCAGATTTAATTTTGCTTGACATTCTCATGCCGGAAATAAATGGCTATGAAGTCTGCCAACAATTAAAAGCGTATGAACAAACCCGTGATATTCCGGTTATCTTTATCAGTGCTATGAATGAAGTGCTAGATAAAGTAAAAGCCTTTTCTACTGGTGGTGTGGACTACATTACCAAACCCTTTCAGATAGAAGAAGTCATAGCCCGTGTTGAAACTCATTTGAGTCTGCGGAACTTACAAAAGCGTTTTCAGGAAAAAAATGAACGGCTAAGGCTGGAAATTAAAGAACGCGAGAAGATAGAACAAGTACTGCAAAAACGTGTCGATGAATTAGCGCAAGCGCGAAACAACATGCTTAATATGATGGCTGATCTTGAAATAGCTAAAAATCAAGCAGATGTTGCTAAAGAAATTGCAGAACAAGCCAACAAAGCAAAAAGTGAATTTCTTGCTAACATAAGCCACGAAATCCGCACCCCGATAAATGCCATCATGGGATTTACGCAAATTACTTTAAATACGACACTAACAAATGAGCAACTAGATTATCTAACCCAAGTCTACTCTTCATCTGAAGCTTTATTAGCAATTATCAATGACATTCTTGACATTTCTAAGATTGAAGCCGGTAAGTTAAGTATGGAATCTATCAATTTCTGTTTAGATGACATACTAAAGCACCTGTCTGAACTGCTAAGGATAAAGGTTGAAGAAAAAGGACTTGCATTACGCATAAATGTAAATGGAAAGGTTCCCCTTTATCTTGTAGGTGATTCTTTAAGGTTAAAGCAAATTCTCCTTAATCTCACTACTAATGCGATTAAATTTACGGAAACGGGTGACATTGTCATTAATGTAAATTTAGTCACTATAGAAAAGGAATACGTCACGCTGGATTTTTCTGTTAAAGATACGGGTATTGGCATTTCCCAAGAGGCAACCTCATATCTGTTTGAACCGTTTACCCAAGCTGATACTTCTACTACCCGCACATTTGGTGGCACCGGCTTAGGGCTGGCTATTTGCAAACAGTTGACGAACATGATGGGAGGAGACATTTGGGTAAATTCCCAACCGGGCAAAGGAAGTACCTTTAATTTTACCGCAGTGTTTGAACAACAAGTTGAACTGTCAAACGATGAAAGTGTCCTACATAAAGAAACTGATATAACGACTACGACAAAGAGTTTCAAAGGAAAACGGATTTTACTGGTTGAGGATAATCGCATGAATCAACTAATGGCACGAAAAATGATGGAAGACCGCAGTTTAGTCGTAGATATTGCGGACAATGGCAAAAAAGCGGTGGCAATGGTTGCTGAGAATAATTTTGATGCCGTGCTAATGGATATACAAATGCCAGAAATGGATGGTTATAAAGCAACCCAATTAATTAGGAAAGAACCCCGAAATAATGAATTACCGGTGATTGCCATGACAGCCGACGCTATGAGTGATGTTCGGGAAAAATGTTTTGCAGTGGGAATGAATGACTATGTTACTAAACCCATTAAGATGGAGCAATTCTTTGTTACCTTAGAAAAATGGATAAAGCCAACAGAAAGTAATGTCATTCAGGAAAGCACTGAAGTAAAATCACCTACCTTTGAAACAGATAATGAAACATCGTTAAATGAAACATTGCTTCCAGACAAATTGCCGGGTATTGACATAGCAAATGGTATAAAACTGGTTGACGATGGCCAGTTGTACCTTGAATTGCTGCGAGACTTTTACCATGATTATCAGAACGCGGTTGAAACGATGAAAAGTTTCTTAGAAAAGAGCGATACCAAAGCAGCTAAACATTTTATCCATTCCCTTAAAGGGATCAGTGGCAGCATGGGTATGAATTCGTTGTACCAAGTTTCAGAGGATTTTGAAAATGCTTTGAGAACTGGAAATGATACCCCCGAATTGTTTAAACAATTTGAAGTTGCAGTAACTGAGGTGATGAAAACACTCGTTAGCCTAAAAGCTGATAAGTACTGAAGCACCAATTATTGGTAGTTTTTGTTTAATTACTTTTTCAGGAGAAACCAATGAAATCAAAAAATTTAATAATAATCACCTTATTAATTATCAATTTATCCATCAATGCGGAAATCACCACTGATGGCACCCTTGGCTCCCGTGCCAATTTGCCCGGCCCCAACTATCTCATCGGAGCCGATTTAGGCCGTCAACACGGTGGCAATTTATTCCACAGTTTCAAAGACTTTAACTTGAATCGTTTTGAAAGTGCTACATTTTCTGGCCCCAATAGTCTCAACAACATTATCAGTCGCGTCACCGGTGGAAATCCCTCAAATATTGATGGGTTAATCCTTTCAAAAATTCCGGCCGATATGTATTTCCTCAATCCCAATGGGATAATGTTTGGCCCAAATGCTAGGTTGGATGTGCAAGGCTCTTTTCATGCCAGTACTGCCGACTATTTGCGCTTGGGAAATGAAGGACGATTTGATGCTCGGCTGCCTAATGATAGTTTATTGACAGTTGCTCCAGTTACAGCATTTGGTTTTTTAACAAATACACCAGCTCCTATAAATATTGAGAATGGTAAACTTTATGTTCCTAAAAATCAAACGCTGTCATTAATTGGTGGCGAATTAGTTATGAATGGTGATTTATCATCAAATAATGAATTAGAAACTTTTCATCCTGAATATCCATTGAAACTTTTTGCAGAATTTGGGCGAATAAATTTAGCTAGTCTTGGTTCTTCTGGTGAAGTGATTCCTAATGAAACTGGACTGGTTATAAATGCAAGTGGGGGTAAAATAACAACTAATAATGCTTGGATTGGAGTTAGTGGCAACGGTGCTGGTAATATTTTTATTCGCGGCTCCGATTTTGAATTGTTCAATAGTGAACTTGAAGGTGATTCACTAGATGAAGATAGCGGAATAATAGATGTTCAAGTGGATAACTTGATATTGCATGGTTCAGAAATTTCTTCTGATACACATAGTATTGGGCAGGGTGGTAAAATTTTACTTAAAGTGGTTAATACTTTTTCGGCAACGGGAGTGTCTGCAGCGGGTTATCCTAGCTTTGTTTTTTCTGGTACAGAAGGACAGCTTGATAATGCTGGTGATGCCGGGCAAATTGAGATAGAAGCTCGCCAAATAGAATTGACAGAAGGTGCTAGAATTGGTAGTTCAACCTTTGGGGTTGGAAAAGGTGGTTATATAAATATTAAAGCATTTAATAACATAACAATTTCCGGGAAACCAGAAGCATATTTTCATTATAACCAGATTGATAGACCAACTTCTACTGAAGTTAATGATATTAATCTTGGAATTAGTGGTTTATTCGGTAATTCAAAAAGCCAAGAAAATAATGCCGGTAATGCCGGTGAAATTTCAATACAAACAAAAACTTTAAATTTAAAAAATCATAGTGTAATTAGCAGTTCTGCGGCAAATTCTGGTGGTGGAAATATTAATATTAGTGCATCAAATTTAATATATTTACAAGATGCTAGAATTACAACGGCTGTAAAAAGTGGCACCGGTAATGGTGGGGATATTACCGTTGGAACGCCTTTGTTTATCGTTTTGAATCAAGGTAGGTTTATTGCTCGTGCAGATGCCGGACGTGGTGGCAATATTCGCATTGTGGCTGACCAATTTATCAAATCGCCAGAAAGTTTAATCAATGCTTCTTCTAAACTCGGCATAGACGGTGAAGTTGAAATTGATTCTCCGGAAGTAAACATGGAAGGATTTATCGTAGTTTTACCGGGTGGTTTTATTGAGGAAGCTGAGTTACCAAAACCTTGTCAATTTCAAGATGTAAACGAACTCAGTACATTTAAGAAGAGAACCCACCGCGAGGGAATGCCGATGGCACCGCCTGGTTTTCAGGAATAATTGTTGGTTTGTTATTGAAATTGGCACTGCAAAATAATCTAAAAATTATTCCACGTTCAGCTAGTCATAAACATATTTGTGCCAATTTTAATCTACCCTCTTATTATCTGAGCAGATGATGAAATGTTTAGACAATCTGGGTTATGGGTTTGCAACTCATCCTCAATATGTAGGATAATATGTACAGGACAAGAACTAAGTAATGAACCATAACTTTTCAGGTATTATGAATTTTTTGTAGGGTGGGCAAAGTCCTTTTTTTGCCCACCATCTCGGTGGGCAACAAAAAGACGTTGCCCACCCTACAAAATACCTGAAAACTTGTGCTTCGGTACTTACAAAGATTGCATTTTAGAAAGGATTTATAATAAGGAATGTGCATAAAAATGAAACCAACTTCAAAATCATCTAAAGCGTCGAAGCAAGGGAGCCTTATTGATTCTCCGGTTGTTATTGATTTTATCAAATTGCTCGCACAATCGGCTCTATCTGAAAATGAGCAAGGACTCGTGAAAAGGCGATTGCTTGAAAATCGAAAGTTGTTTGCAAAAGTTCTGCAATTGTTATTGCAATGGGCAGAACAAGCGAACCAAACCATTGATATTGGGGCCTCACTTAAGAAGCTTGAGGAGGATGAAACAAGGGAAGTCAGAAGTTTTGACTCAATTGCTAAAGTCCTCTCAAAGGAATTTCCAGATATGCTTAGATTCATTTTGGAAGAATATCAAGTCGAGGCTACGCAATCAAGGGCACTGATTGGAAAAGAGTTTATCTTGATCAAACGTATTGCTGATGTCCTGTTTGAAGCCAAAGACAAAAATGGCAATGAAGTAATTATCCATCTGGAATTTGAACGCCAATATGAATCCGACGAACACATGGATAAAAGGAAATTGGAATACCGACACCTCATGGAAATGGATGACTACTTTTCGGGGAAAATCATTTTGTGTAATGTGTTCTATCTCAGAGGTTCACCACAATATAAGCAAGCCATTGAGGAAAGACATATCAAACTGCCAACCAGTGATCCCAGATATTCAGGTGAATTAAAGTATAAAGCCTATCACTTGAGTTTGGTGACGATTGACATGATTGTCAAGAGAACTCTGCCTTTTTTGTTGCCATTTATCGTCAAGTCAGAATTACAAGCCGAAGCCTCAAGTTCTAAGCTCACCCATCATATTTCCTCTATTAGTAAGCAAATTTACGACAATGAGGAGGCACTGACTTTGATGATTGAGAATCTCACAGCGGAGCAACTGGAAACTTTACGAATCACTATTGAATATCTGTGGGGTAGATCATATACTAAAAAAGTGTTCAACAACTCGACTTTACTTATGCTTATGAGAGAACAACTTGATTTACGGCAAAATGACATTCAGTGGGGCAGAAACGAGGAAAGAACTTCGATGAAAACCGTGGCAAAACAGATGGTACGGGAAGGAAAAATGACAAAGGAGCAAGTGGAAGAATTTATTACACGCATGGAAGGGTTCAACCAAAGTCAAAAGAAGAAAGAGTAGTGCCCCTTTGGTGTGGATGTACTTGGAAGCTTTAGCTTTGGACTCCATTGAGACAATATCTTGATTTTCCCTAACTCAAAAAATCCGATTTTTGCCAAAAATCGGATTTCTAGTGCCTCAAACTTCAACGTTCAAAGCTATAACGCAAGTCAACTCCACTTTGAGTACCGGTTTCGGTTTCTAACGTCAATCTTTCGGTCAATTCGTAATGGATCCGGAAAACATTACTGTTATTAAGCAAACCTATTCCATAACTTATATATAAACCCGGACTCAGGTATTTGCCAAGCACTAATGCTGATTCTTCAATCCCACCTTCTGATGAAATTGTAGCTTCATCTAAACCAAAAGTTTGGCCAATTTTCTTCGTTAATGACTCACCACCTTGAAACTGCGTGGCAGCAGCTGCTATAAGTAAATCTTTGCCTTCGTCTTCGGAAGCTTGGGCGGCTGGTTTACCAATTATGATGTAAGACAAAATATTGGTTTGATCAAGCGCTGGATCAGAAAATAGTACCATTTTAGGCGATTGTGCCGTGCCTTGTATATGTATTCCGGCAATAATATCATCTTCACCACGCTGTTTGATTTGACGGTAGGCTTGGATATCTAAACCGGGATTTTCTATTGCGCCTCCAGTGAAAATCACTTGTCCACGATCAATTTTTAAATTTTGCCCATAAGCTTTATAGTTTCCGTCAATAATATAGATTTCGCCATTGCCAAAGACCGTAGTTTTACCGGGTTTATTACTGGCTACCAAATCTCCCCCAAAGCTGCTTTTGAAATTAAAACCGTCAAAAGTGACTTTATCGCCTAAAATTATCTCGACGTTACTGGAAATCGCGTAAGCTTGGGAGATTTCTTCAATTTTCTCTTCGGTTATTATAGGATTAACTATCACAACATCTTTAGATACTACAACCGCACCGCTTCCAGAGCCAACTCCAGCCGGTGTGATTGTAGCTTCTGGGATATTTACAATACCCGTAGCTTCAACGCGCCCCGGTGTTGCTGATACCTTAATATCGGGGGAAGCTAATGCCCAAGCATCTGGAATATTGACCACTTCAAAATTTTGCCCTTTTATCTGTAAGTCTACTTTCCAGTCGGTTGCGGATCGTAGGTTGGTGGTGCCATCAATATTTATGTCACCGTCACCAGATTTCATGCTAACGTGCATTTGTAATGGTTCACGCCCCTCACCAGTTATTTTAACATTTAAGTCTTTGATTTCTATGCCTAAATCTATTATATGGGCGGCACCATTTTGTAGCAGTATTTGGCCTTGTAATTGTGGAGCAAATAGGGTTCCATCAAGCTTCATATCCATATTTACTTGTCCTTTGCTATCTTCAACTTGGGGCGCGAAAATCGGTATGATATCCATATCGGCAAAAGTGGCTTTGATTTGGCCTTGGATAGGCTGCTCACCGCTAAGGGGTAGTTTAGTAAAGCGCGGTAATTTGAGGGTTCCTCCAATACTGGTTTTATCAAGTAGTTTAAAGTCTAAATCGGTAGCCAAACCATTCTTAGCCATTTTTAATTTAAGACTACCACCTTGATAGGAAAATTTTTTAATATCATTCTCTGCCAAATTAGCGGTAAGTTCCCCCGGTGACACATTTACGGTTACATCTGAAGCAATCGTACCATCCGGACGTAAAGTAGCTGCCACTTTGGCATTAACGTTGCCAGTTAATTTGGATATTTGGGGTAAAAATGCCGCAACAATATTCAAAGGTAACTGTTCCAATCTAGCTTGTATTGCACTATCAGCAGTTTTCTGCCAGTGAAGTTGGGTGCATAATTTGCCAGTTGGTGTGTATTGGAGACAACTTTGGGTTAGTTGTGCTTCTGTCGCCGAGAGTGTTAGAGCTGCCGGTGAATCTAATTGCCATTTGCCGGCTACCGCGCTTGAAATATCTAGTTGTTGTAATTTTCCTTGCCATTGTGGTTGGTTAAAACCACCTTGCAGTTTAAGTGATAAACTGTCTTTAGGCATGGTGACACGCGCCTGCAACGTATGATGGGTAGTGGTGCCTTGACCTTTTAAGTTGAAATTATCAATTTTGTTGGTGCCAAACAATAAATCGGTGGCATTAACATCTAAATGTAAGTTCTTTTGGGTAAGTAGGTTGATATCAATATTGGCTTGTAAGCTTTTAAGACTTTTATCTTGGAAAGCCAATGAGTTACCTTCTAATTTGGCGGTTAGATGTGGTAAGTTAAGGGGGCCGCGCAATTGGCCCTTGGCGATAAATTTGCCTTGTCCTTCTGGTAATAAGGCTGCGAGATTGGGGGCTTTTATACTCCAATTCAATTTTGAGTTTTTCCCCAGTTTACCCGATGCAGTTACTCGATTGTTGCCATTTCTGAAATTCAATTTTTTTATATCATAGTCATTCCCTTGTATGAAAATTTCGGTTCCCAGTTTGAGCGGATAATCACGCAACGATCCTTCTATCTGTTTTATTATCACTTGAGTTTCTAACGCGCCATTTTTTAAACGGCCTTGGCTACGAATATCCAGCCCAAGTTTGCCGGGCCATTTTGGCCACTTATTGCCGGGATTAATTTTGTCTCCTTGTAATGCTAGTTGCCAAGATATTTCCGGTTGCCAAGATACTTTACCGCTCAAATCAAGGGCACCTTGTAAGACTTTACCCTGTAAACTTTTTAATTGTAAGCTGCGAGTATCACCGGAGCCGGCGGCTTGCCAATTGCCTTTGGGTATATTTTGGCCTTCAACATCTGTATTTAAAACCAATTTATAGGCTTGTGGGGTTCCTTTGATATTGAGAGTGCCTTTGTTGCTATTGGCTAATGAATTCGAGCCTACTAAGGGCCATTGCAATTTTTGCCACGCAAGTGTCGCGTCAAATTTAGGCTCCGAGCCGGCTAACGAGCCGTCACCTTGGAGAGACACTTTGGCGTTGGTTGGGGGGAGAGTGACATTTAAGGTCTTGATTTTAAAGCGGTCATTATCAAGTTTGGCCCTTAAGCGGCTATTGAGGCGTAATTTATCCGGCCAATCTTTCCAAAAATCTTTGATGGTGATTTTATTAACATCAAGATCAAGTTGTGCTGCTAATTTCGGTTGCCAGTTAACTTTACCGGTTGCCTTTATTGCGCCTTGCAAAAATTTAGAGTTTAACGATTTTATGGTGAATTGTTGCAAATCGCCAAAGCCTTGTACTATCAAATTGCCGGGTGGGGTTTGAGCACTATCTAATTGAGTATTTAAATTAACTCGGTAATTTTGTGGAGTTCCGGTTAATTTAACTTTACCCTTGTTGCTAGTAACGAGAGATTCCTTACCAACTAAAGGCCATTGCAATTTTTGCCACGCAAGTGTCGCGTCAAATTTAGGCTCCGAGCCGGCTAACGAGCCATCACCTTGGAGAGACACTTTGGCGTTGGTTGGGGGGAGAGTGACATTTAAGGCACTGATTTTAAACTTGTTATCATCAAGTTTGGCCCTTAAGCGGCTATTGAGGCGTAATTTATCCGGCCAATCTTTCCAAAAATCTTTGATGGTGATTTTCTTAACATCAAGATCAAGTTGCGCTGCCAATTTCGGTTGCCAGTTAACTTTACCGGTTGCCTTTATTGCGCCTTGCAAAAATTTAGAGTTTAACGATTTTATGGTGAATTGTTGCAAATCGCCAAAGCCTTGTACTATCAAA
>Ga0233404_10000346_pt1 | contig 12654 bp, 11 predicted proteins | sample Na_oxic_2_MG_FD_179861 | JGI IMG/M metagenome (GOLD analysis project Ga0233404, IMG submission 179861) | Seawater microbial communities from Saanich Inlet, British Columbia, Canada - Na_oxic_2_MG | ecosystem: Environmental > Aquatic > Marine > Inlet | place: Canada: British Columbia | collected...
TCTAAGGGCTTTAAACGTCGCGTCGGTTTAGCGCAGGCGATACTGCATGATCCAGAAGTGTTGATTTTAGATGAACCTACCGATGGACTGGATCCAAATCAAAAGCACGAAGTGCGTACCCTCATTAAAAATATGGCGGAAGAAAAGGTGATTATCCTATCCACCCATATTCTTGAAGAAGTTCATGCGGTTTGTACTCGCGCTATTATTATTGCGGACGGTAAAATTTTAGCTGATGGCACTCCCACAGAATTAGAAGCTAAATCTCAATTTCACAATACGGTCACGATGACGTTGCATAGCAGCACTGGTAAGGCGAAGCAAATACGTCAATCCTTGTTAAAATTGCCAGGGGTGCAAAAATTAGACACCTTGGTTGAAGATAATTCAATGCTGAGTTATCAAATTTTCCCCCATGCACATCGTTCCATCATTGGCGAAATCAGCCAACATGCTCGCAACCAACAATGGAAAGTAGAAGAACTTCATGTTGATAAAGGGCGTTTGGATGAAGTGTTTCGCTCTATTACAACAGTATAATGGTTAATGGTTAATGGAGGGGTTCAAGAAACAAAGTTTTTTCAAAAAACCTGGTTTCTAAAAATTTCCTTTAATCATCGTATTAAAAATCCTATTTTGAAAAAAATCGGATTTCTTTTTACTGATAACTGATAACTGATAACTGATACAGGAATTAAATTTTATGCGTGGAAATCTTATTTGGGTGTTATTTCGGCGAGAGCTTGCTAGTTACTTTGCCACACCCATTGCTTATGTATTTATTGTGATATTTTTGTTCTTGAGTGGTATTTTTACCTTTTATTTAGGTAATTTTTTTGCCAGGGGGCAAGCGGATTTATCACCATTTTTTACCTTTCACCCCTGGCTATATTTATTTTTAATACCCGCCTTATCTATGCGCTTATGGGCTGAAGAACGCAAAGGGGGTACAATTGAGCTATTGCTGACTTTGCCTGTCACCATTACCGAAGCGGTATTAGGTAAATTTCTGGCAGCTTGGGCATTTACCGCAATTGCCCTCATTCTCACTTTTCCTATGTGGATTAGTGTTAATTACCTGGGTAATCCGGATAATGCCGTCATTATTGCAGGCTATATCGGTAGCCTATTGATGGCAGGGGCATTTTTAGCCATTGGCTCCTGCATTTCCGCCTTAACTAAAAACCAAGTGATCGCTTTTGTGATTACCGTGGTAGTCTGTTTGGCATTTATCCTCAGTGGCTTTCCGCTGGTATTAGACTTTTTTAGTGGCTGGGCTCCCCAAGTCATTGTTGAAACCATCAGCTCATTTAGCTTTTTGACCCATTTCAGTGCGATTACTAAAGGGGTCCTGGACGTGCGAGACTTCATTTATTTCTTTTCCTTGATAGCGTTTTGGCTGTTTACAACCGCTATCTTGATTGAAATGAAGAAAGCTGACTAAACTAACTTATTTTTTAGAACAAGATTAAACGGATTAAAAGATAAAGCGGCGCGGGAATAAACTTAACTTTTGAGGAAGGTGGGCAATAAAAAGACATTGCCCACCCTACATTAAAAGTTTAAGTTATGCCCGTGTGCAGTATATAGATGTCCAGATAAGTTCTAACAAAGACCTGACAGGTTTCCAAAACCTGTCAGGTCTGTTAGTCGGAACAAAACTTTTCTGGATAACTATATCTATCCATCAATCCGTTTAATCCTGTTCAAAAACAAAAGGTACATATAATTAAATGAATATCAAAATACTCACAACCAGTGGCTTGCTGATAGCAATTGCCCTACTGCTTGCCGTCAATATCATCAGTGATAAAACACTGAAAGCGGCGCGATTAGATTTAACGGAAAGTCAACTTTATACCCTATCCGAAGGTTCTAAGAATATTCTCAAAAATTTGGAGGAACCGATCACGCTGCGTTTTTTTCTATCGCAGAAGCTAGCGACTATGATACCTGGTATCAATAGTTATACGATACGTGTGCGCGAGCTACTGGAAGAATACCAACGGGCTGCTGGCAATAACATCAAGCTCAAGATTGTTGATCCCGAACCTTTCTCGGAAGCAGAGGATCAAGCGGAAGGCTATGGTTTGCAAGGTGTGCCTGTGGATAATAACAATACGATGTTTTATTTTGGTTTGGCTGGTACCAGTTCTACTGACGATGAAGAAAGCATTCCCTTTTTCACCCCAAATCGGGCGGAATTTTTGGAATATGATCTCACAAAATTGATTTATCAACTGGCTAACCCCAAACAAAAAGTCGTGGGCTTAATGAGCAGCTTGCCTATACAAGGTGATACCAAGGCTTCACTTTTTCCCACGCAAAATGCCGTGGAACCCTGGATGATTGTTGATCACCTGGAGCAACTTTTTGAGGTGCAAAATGTCGAAACGAATGTTGAAGCTATTCCTGATGATGTTGATGTATTGATGATTGTCCATCCCAAGGATTTCAGTGATAGCACCTTATACGCGATTGACCAATTTGTTCTCAAAGGAGGACGAGTGATTGTATTTGCTGATCCTTATTCGGAGGCTTATGTCCCCCCCACGGATCCAAAAAATCCCTTTGCCGCCATGCAAGCACCTCGTAACTCTGATTTGAGCAAATTATTTGATGCTTGGGGCTTAGAAATCGCCTCTGACAAAGTCGTGGGTAATCTTCGCACCGCTCAAAAAGTACAGGTGAAAAAAGGTAATCGTGCGACTGTGGTGACTTATCCTGTTTGGATGGACCTAGATGGAGAGCAGTATTTCAACACAGAAGATATTATCACCGGTAAATTAGGCAATATTGTCTTGGCAACCCCGGGTGCGATAGTAGAAAAAGGAGATGTCGAAACTGAAATCATGCCCTTAATTGTATCGGGCGAAAAATCTATGCAAATCGAAACCTCCAAACTGGGATTTTTTGCAGAACCTGAAAATATAGTGCGTGAATTTAAGCCTGAAGGCAAATTTACTTTAGCCGCTCGTATTACTGGCAAAGTGAAAACCGCTTTTCCCGACGGCAAGCCTAAAGGTGATGAAAGCGATGGTGATGAAAGTGAAACTTCCGATCAACCTGAATCTGATAGCCAACATCTAACAGAATCTGTTGAATCAATTAACCTCATTGTCGTCGCTGATACAGATCTATTAGAAGACAAATTCTGGGTACAGGTACAAAACATTTTTGGACAACGGGTTGCCCTGCCCCATGCCGCTAATGCCACTTTAGTTTCTAATGCTTTAGACAATCTCAGTGGTAGTAATGATCTGATTAGTGTGCGCAATCGGGGAAACTTTGCACGTTCCTTCACATTAGTCGAAGAAATCCAACAAGAAGCGGAACAGCAATTCCGTGAAAAAGAAAAGGAATTGCAAGCGCGTTTGCAAGAAGCGGATCAAAAAATCCGTGATTTGCAAAAACAAAAACAAAAGGGCAATGAACTCATGCTCAGTGTCCAACAAGAACAAGAAATTGATCGTTTCCGCGCCGAAAAAATCAAAATTCGCAAAGAACTCCGCAATGTCCAACATGAGTTACAGAAAAACATTGAAAGTCTGGAAACTCAGATGAAATTCATCAATATTGGATTAATGCCATTATTGATAGGGTTTGTGGGTATTAGTCTGGGATTTTTGAGCCGTCGGCAACGCAAGAAAACATTGCAAATGGTGAAGGGCTAGTTTCATATTATAGGTTTTCAGATAAATAATTTTCAAAAACCTGTCAGGTCTTGAATACCTGACAGGTTTATCGTGTAAAATTATTTTTCTGAACGTCTTTAGAAATACTACTTTTAAAAAATAGTATTTCTTGTCGTCATTGTCAAAAACAGGAAATAAACCAATACTGTTCGGAATAGTTTTTGCATAAATTGCTAACTTTTTGTTATTTAACATTTTTTTAAGTGTCAAAGAAATCCGATTTTTGGAAAAAATCGGATTTCTGGCTGAGTTAAATTTCTTATCAACAAAAAACTGATGCTAAACCCACGAGATTTCTATGAATTTTAACCATACAAAAATTATTGGTTTTATTTAAGCAAAAAGTGTTCCGATCACTATTGGAAATAAACATGACAACAACCGTTGCACAAATGACTGAACAAGAATTCAAAGGACTGATTGAAGAAGTGATTGAACAAAAATTCACAGAATGGTTTAATGTACTTAATAATAAAGAACCTGAAATAAGAACAAGTGTACGCGAAAGGCTTTTGCAACAAAAAAGAGCCACTGCTGCTGGTGAACGCGGAAAACCACTTGCAGAAGTAGTGCAACAACTTGGACTTTTATGTACAAAACCAACTTTTTAGATACAGCCACGACGGATTTAGCCAGGTAGCCAGGTAGCCAGGTAGGTCGGGTTAGATTTTTTTGCGCAGCAAAAAAACGTAACCCGACATTTACCTTTTATCTTGGATCCCTAAAGTCTTTTTTGTGCAATGGCTACCTCATTGAAAAAAGTTAAGTAGCCAGGTAGGTCGGGTTAGATTTTTTTGCGCAGCAAAAAAACGTAACCCGACATTTACCTTTTATCTTGGATCCCTAAAATCTGTGCAATGGCTACCTCATTGAAAAAAGTTAAGTTTGTTACAGCAAAGAGTATACAATCCTTGTAGTTAGCATTTTTAATCCCTTCTTATAGACAATCCTTGTAGTTATTCTTGGAACAGAGAAATTGACAACTGATAACTAATCACTGATAACTGACTATGCTCGACCCACAACTTTTACGCCATCATTTAGATGAAGTCACCGAAAAATTAGCTCACCGTGGGGTGGTTATTGACCATGATCGCTTGGCAGAATTAGAAACCGCTCGTAAACAATGTCAAGTGGAAACCCAACAATTACAAAGCGAGCGTAACCACCGTTCCAAAGCTATCGGTAAAGCAAAAGCCACCGGCTCCGATGTCAGCGCATTATTAGAAAATGTTTCACAACTCGGTGAACAACTCAAAGCGTGCGAAGCACAATTGGAAACTATTCAGAGCCAATTGAATGATTTACTGATGGGGCTACCTAATATCCCCCACGACACGGTACCTATTGGTCAAAACGAAGCAGATAATATCGAAGAACGCCGCTGGGGAACACCAACAACCTTTAATTTTTCCCACAAAGATCATGTTGATTTAGGCACCGACTTAGAATTACTGGATTTTGAAACCGGGGCAAAAATTACTGGCTCCCGTTTTTCATTACTACGCGGAGTTTTAGCACGACTGCACCGCGCCTTAATTCAATTTATGTTGGATTTGCACACCGAGGAACACGACTATATTGAAGTTAATGTTCCCTACATTGTTAATGCTGAAAGCCTACAAGGTACCGGACAATTACCTAAATTTGCAGAAGACTTATTTCATATTGCTGAATATAATTACTACTTAATACCCACAGCTGAAGTACCGGTGACTAATATTGCCCGCAATGTGATTTGGAAAGCAGACGATTTGCCAGCGAAATTTGTTGCCCATACCCCTTGTTTTCGTAGCGAAGCCGGTAATTATGGCAAAGATACGCGGGGAATGATTCGCCAACATCAATTTGAAAAAGTTGAATTAGTACAACTCGTTAAGCCCGAAAATTCCTATACAGCCCTGGAAGAATTAACCGGGCAAGCAGAAACCGTATTACAACGTTTAGAGTTACCTTATCGTCTGGTTAGCTTATGCACAGGGGATTTAGGCTTTGCTGCGGCTAAAACTTATGATTTAGAAGTTTGGCTCCCAGGGCAACAAAAATATCGGGAAATTTCTTCATGCAGTAACTATGAAGCCTTCCAAGCGCGGCGCATGAAAGCCCGCTGGCGTGATTCCAAAACCAAAAAACCAAGCCTACTACACACGCTCAACGGTTCCGGTTTAGCGGTTGGGCGTACCTTAGTTGCGATAATGGAAAATTTTCAAGATGAGGGAGGACGTATTGCGATTCCTAAAGTCTTACAAAATTATATGGGTGGGCGCACCCATATTGATTAGCAATAAAGAAATCCGATTTTTTCAAAAATCGGATTTCTAAACTCGTTATAGGTTTAATATCAATGACTGAACAATCAGACGAAAAGCAATCTGCTGAATACATGATGGCTCTACAAAGCGGAATAGCCGCCTTTGAAACGAAAGAATTTGTGAGTGCTTATAAATTACTTTTGCCATTAGCACAAGCAGATAATCCGGAAGCACAATATCGCCTGGCTATCATGGCTCAAAATGGCTTAGGGCAAGTTGTTAATGAAAAAGAAGCGATACGTTGGATGCGAATGGCAGCAGAGCAAGGTTTTGATTTAGCACAACATGGTTTAGGGTTTATGTATATGCAAGGTGAATGTGTCGAACAAGACGACGTTCAAGCAGTTCATTGGTTTCGTTTATCGGCGGAACAAGGTTTAATCGGAGCGCAAGCAACTTTAGGCAATTTATACGAACAAGGGCGTGGCGTAGAAAAAGATTTAGATGAAGCTAAACGCTGGTATGATAAAGCCGGATTTTAACCAAAGATTTTTTGAGTTTACCCAAATCCATTGCCAAATTGTCATCTAACATTTGCTGTGGAAATTGGCAATAACGCTGAAAGTGTTTCAGAAAATAAAGGACTAAAGTGGGATTGTAGACTAATTCATTTACACTGACACTAAAACAGTAAGCATTATAAAAAGTAACAGTAGGGTGGGTAGAGCGATAGCGAAACCCACCGTTCCGTTGAAAAATGGTGGGTTGTAATGAAATTCCTACCCACCTACGCTTCAATCCTACCACCAAATTTTAATAGGATACTTTTCATTCACAATTCACAGTGTTTGCCCTTTAAGACTACTTCTTCTTCTTTAAAGAAATCTTAAAACGAGCAACCCCACTCATACCCGCTAACAAATGCTTATCCTTATCCACAATTGCTGCAATAATGGGAAGTGTTTGACTCACTGGGTCAACTTTAGCTCCCATACGAGTCACTTTAGCACGGTAAGTGCGCCCCGTTTCATCGATACCCACTTTGAATTGTGTTCCTATGCGGACTGATAACAACCACGTCGAAGGAATATGAAGACGTATTTCTAATTGACTATCATCCAATATATCCATTAACGGCTCCCCCGGGGGAACTGTGGCATAAGGCGCAACATGCAGTTTAACGACACGCCCATTAAAGGGTGCCTTTACCTTACAAAGGCTCACTGGTACTTTACTCAGTTCAACATCAGCCTCCGCCTTAGCCACTTCCGCCTCAGAAACCGCCACTTCTAATTGGCTAATAGCTTGAAACCCTTGTAATTGTAAATTAGCCGCAAACGTTTTTTCAGCAGCTTGCAATTGAGCTTTCGCCTTATTCAACTGGGCTTGATATAGGCGACAATCAAACTCAATCAAAATTTGATTACGCTTAAAACGATCACCGTCTTTGACACTAATACGTTCAATACGCGCACTTTGTTGGCTAGACAAAGTGGTTTCAGTACGTGCAACTAACAATCCTCGGGTTATGGTTGAACTTCTTTCCTGTGCTTCGACAGGAATCCATGAACTCAACAAAAAAACAATAACAAATATCGAATAAAATGCTTTCACTGGGATAATAAATACACGATTAATCATAAGGAATATAATTTCTAAGAATGGTCACTACTCAGAGCAAACACAAGGGATTGCTCCTACATAAAAATGGATAAGGCAATCCATTGGGTTGCCCTTTTAAAAATGTCAAGGAAAAGACCTGTCAGGTTTTCAAAACCTGACAGGTCTGGACATGGGAATATTAATTTTTGCGAGTTACCTTATTAGGAATGTAGTCATTAAAAATTTTATGCTGGACCACGCACTGGCCAAACATGAAAAACCTTAGTCAAGCGGTCAAAGCCCACAAAGCCATCGTAGAGTAATATAAACCATGCCTTGCCTACACTGTACTCGGTAGATGACCAGTAAAAATGTGCCTGTACGTCATAAAATACCTCTCCTTCTGTCCATTTATCTGTACCTGCCGTGTTAGAAAGAGCTGGATCCTTATAATTTTTATCGATCATTAACTCCCATTCATATTGAGTCGGTAAACGCCAATCACCCGCTTTTGAATCATCACTGAGAGCACATTGCCCATGAGCCAATTTGGCAACACTTCGTTTAGCCATTTCCCAATTTTGCCGACTAAAACAATTTGCATTTTTCAACCAAACTAATCCGGTTTTAGTGTCAGTAACCGTGCCATCGTTATTATCGGTATAACGCATTTTTTGCGTTTCATCTTGCATTTATAGTATTTCCAAGTGCTGTAAATATGATGCTTTTTTTCCGACATCATTTTTTGAAAATTATTAGAACAGAACCACTAAAGTAAAATCAAATAGCTATATTTTTGGAACGTAAGTCCTAATTGTTATTTATACGAAGTTTTTGTTATTATATAATTTTTTTAACTTGAGCACAATGTTAATCAGTTGTTCAGATAAATAATTTTACAAAGGGCAAACATACAGGTCTACCCCTACGTTTACATTTTTTTGTAGGGGCGAACCTGTGTGTTCGCCCTGTGAAATTTCACTTAACAGTCTATTTAGGGACATCGCAGTAAATAACTTACGCAGACCTGACAGGTTTTGAAAACCTGTCAGGTCTTATCGCGCGTATATTATTTTCTGCCTTGTCCCTTATATTGAAAGGAGAAATTCAAAATTATGAATGGTTTACTCATCACTGGACTACTAGCCATACTTGGTACAGTTATCGGGAGCGTTATTAAAGCTCGCCAAGAGACTAAGTCAGCGGATAAAAAATTTCAGTCGGATTTAATCCTACGTGCCTTAGAATCCAATAACACCGAGGCAAGGATTGACTCACTTCAGTTTTTAATCAAGACGAATTTAATATCCGATCAGGAAATCAGGGAAGGCATCGCTCAGGTTATTCCAAAAACTCAGGAAAGGAATTTAAATATTCCACAGTTTACGCAGGTTGGTTCTATACAGCCCGTTAAGCCTGTTAACCCTGTTGTTCCCACTGATGACAATTTCGCTTTGGTGGCGTTAAAGGTGCGGGCTGGCAGTATTATTGATGCCATTATTCCCGTTTTTGCTGAAGTGACTCCTGATCTAAAACTTCTAAACCGAAAAGATGGGTTACAAGTCGGGGGCAAAGGCGGTACGGAAAAGCTTCTTGAACAAAAAGAAGGATACATCATAACTGGGATTGATGTTGTTCGGGGATGTTATTTTGATTTAGACGAAGTTGTTCATATCCAAGTGTTCTGGCATAAGTTAACGCCACTGGGGATTGATCCAACGACGACAATGACCTCAGAAAAATTAGGAACGGCCAACAAAGTAAAATCTTTTAAACCCCTTGAAAAATTGCTGGTAGAATCGGGATATTACATTTCCGACTTAACACTATCTTATTCACATCACGCAGGTGGCGAAAACTATGTTAACAATATTGTTATTAAACAGCGCAAACTACCCTTATGGCAACTCAACCAAAAGTGAGTACTTGTCTGAATCAGAATTTTACTTCGTTAGGAATGTGCATGAAATAATTGTAGCAATCATAAAGGATTGCCTCTACATAATGTGACAATTCGTAAGAGTAATCCCTTGTAGTTACCCTATCCTATGTCCCATCGTCATACAAATCAAAATGTAGGGTGGGCAAGGTCTTTTTCTTGCCCACCATTTAAGGGTTAGGTGGGCTACAAAAAATTATTTTCAATATAGTTATACTCAGCACGGGAACAAACTTAACTTTTTTCAATGAGGTAGGTGGGCAAAAAAAACACTTGCCCACCCTACATAAAAGTTTAATGCCTGAATTTTACATCTCACTTTGATTGAGTTTTTTCACCTTTCTTTTTCAATCTCTTTTATTAAGGTAGGTAGTTCCTCTATTAATGTAGGATTATCAGCCGGTTCCATATACTTTTCAGTTTCATCTGAAGTCATGATTTCATGTACTGTGAGATTTTCCGGTAAGAGATCCAAGCCTATACTATGATAAATCTGTGCAAAAGCAGCACGTACTTCTGCATAAGAATTTTCTCTAACCATCCGTGCCATCAGGGCTTGAGTACGCATAAAAATAACATCCAACTGACTACGAACTTTTGCTTTTTGTGCCTTTTCTGTCAACTCACTCAGTTTTCGATTGACAGAATATAACTCCTCCGCCAGTTTAAAATCTTCCACGCTTAATAAAAAACGTTCATGAGATACCCAAGTTTGGGTAAGCACCGCCATAGTCAATGCCATACGCCGATGATTAGACAATACAACATGAGATTCAGCTTCTCTTTTAGCGGCGGGTCCACCTGTAAAAACATTTAATAAATTCCAAGTCACACGTAAACCCGCATGTAACCAATCTTTATTATAGAGGAACTTATTGCTGTTTGTTTCAGTACCAAATGAAATTTCCAATCCTGGAAACATTCGCAGAAAGGCTTTTTTAACTTCTAATTTGTTAATACGTTGGGTGTAATCTTCCTCTAGCAGTTCCGGCTGCTGCATCAAAGTCAGCCTTTCTAATTCTTTTAAAGACACCGCAAGCTCGGGAAGCTTATCATCATCATCAGGAATAGCTATTTCATAACGTGTTCCGGGCGGTAAATTAATCAACGCTGCCAATTGTTCTTTAGCTAATATTAAACCTTCTTGTAACTTGAGGAGTTGTCGCACAGTTCCTAGTAAACGCTTTTGATAATTCAGTGCGATTTCAGGATTTTGTAATTTCTGCTCTTCTAAAATACGAGAATTTTCTCGTGCCGATTGCGCCTCTTTCAATAAGCTATTGACTGACTCCAGCAATTTTTGGGCTGCAACTGCTCGCCAAAAAGCGTCATGCACATCTCGGATAACGTTCTGACTCACCCGACGTAGCCGCTCTCTTGCAATCATCACCTCATTGGCTTTCTGTTCGGCAGAGACATGGCTAATACCAAAATCCAATACATTCCACACTAGATTAAGGGCTACCGTGTGATACTGACGTTCTTGCGAAGTAGAAGCTTCAAGACTTTCTCGCCCAGTCAACAATGATTGGCTACTTCCCCCACTGTAATTGGAACGCGAATTATAACCTGCATCCAAAGCCAGCATCGGCAACATATTATAATTAGTTAGTTCATGAATACGTTGTGAAACAGCAATTTCCATGAGTTTCACACGATGATCCAAGTTATACTTTAAGGCGCGTGCTATCGTCTCTTGTAAAGTAATGGGTTTGATGACAGACTCTTGGGCTTCAAACATATTAACTAAATCTTGCTCAATACGTTCCTGAATTTCTTCATCTGTCAATTGGGCAACTTTAACGGTAGTACAGCCTCCTACAAAGAAACCTAACAACAAACCCATAAGGGTTAGTTTCACTTTCATTATTTTCTTTTTTGCCTCCTACGTTATACTTCTAAATGGTCAAAATGAAAGGATTTTTGAGTTTTAGACCTGACAGGTTTTTAAAACCTGTCAGGTCTGTCGTTTTTACGCTGCGACTTCCATTTCCATATTCGCCCCTGGCAAACCGGCTAATTGAGCTAACAGCCTATCACGTTCTATTTCAAACTGATCTGCTTGTGCCAACGCCTCACCAAAGGTGATAGCCTGTTCAAACTGCACCACTTGTTGATCTGCTTCTGCCAATTCCTCACCAAGGGTGATGGCTGGACACTCCTCTTCTCCTTCATCACATTCTAGTTCATCTTGATTATGCCAATTTAACCAGTATTGGTCAATCGTTGTAACCGAATGGAAACTAAAGTACCCCATCTCTCCACCACTGGCGTACCAATGTTCTGATTGCGCCTGGATGCTATTAACCCTTTGTTGAAGTGGATTAAACACATCATAATGGAGAATCTCACCCAGTTCACCATTATTATAATCTCGGTAAATCCTATACATTTCATCCCTAACAGAAGGATCAATGTACTGATTAGCAGGCATGTCACTCTCATTTCCAAAACCTAGCACCCTAATCAGTCGTGAATCAATCGCAACGTCCCTAAACCCAAAGTGCCATGTCTGAGTATAATAGAGTTCTGTTTGTTCAAAACCAAATCTCTGTTCAAAACCAAACCTTTGTTCACCACCCAATTGCCCCAAATGTTCTACCGGAACAAGCGGTTCAAAATGTACCACCGGTTGCGGTACAAGTTGTGGCACAACTGGTTGTGGCTGCGGTACTACTGGCTGCGGTACCACTGGCACTGGCTGCGGTACTACTGGCTGCGGCAGTGGCACGACTACAGGCTGTGGATTCACCTTAATAGTCACTATCGCAGTATCTATGTCACCATTTCCATCACTGATTTGATAAGTGAAGGTGTCTGTTCCCGTGAATCCAATTTCAGGTGTGTAGATGAAACTACCATCGTCTGTCATGCTCACCAAGCCATGCTCTGGGTGAGTGATTAATGTGCTTGTTAAAAAACCGCCATTTGGATCCGCATCATTGACCAAAACACCATCGGAAGTCGTTATGATTAACGTACTACCCTGAGTGACAGAATAATGATCATCGTTAGCAATTGGCTCCTGATTAGTACTACTATCCAGGAAATTATGACCGGTGCTACTATCGCCTTCAATTAAGCTTACCGCAATTTGGTCATCATTAAGACCATCGCTATCGGCAGTACTGCTATGGCTTAATGGATTATTTTCCTTGATTACATA
>Ga0233404_10000347_pt1 | contig 12648 bp, 9 predicted proteins | sample Na_oxic_2_MG_FD_179861 | JGI IMG/M metagenome (GOLD analysis project Ga0233404, IMG submission 179861) | Seawater microbial communities from Saanich Inlet, British Columbia, Canada - Na_oxic_2_MG | ecosystem: Environmental > Aquatic > Marine > Inlet | place: Canada: British Columbia | collected...
TGTTGCTATTATTCCAAATATTGAGAATAAAAAGGCATCCCGTTCTAGTTTCGATGTTGTTGAAGAAGGCACCCGTCCTTGTTTGGTGATTGAAATTATTTCGCCAAATTATCCCGGTGATGATACCAAGAAAGTCAAGATTTATGAAAAAGCCGGTATCGAGGAATATATTCTTATCAATCCCCATTCAGATGCTGAGCAACCCTATTATGAATTGTGGGGCTACCGGCGTGGTAAAGGAGGCAAATATCGGCCTATCAAACTTGATAAGAAGGGCCGTTTGTTAAGCAAAACCACCCAAGTTCATTTCAGTGTTGATAATGAAAACGATGAACTTATCTTAACTGACGTAACTGGTAAACAGTTGCTAACCGCAGAAAAAACTGAGGAAGCACGTTTAGAAGCAGATGCACGGGCATTAAAAGCGGATGCACGGGCACAAGCTGAAGCACAAGCACGTTTAGAAGCGGATGCACGGGCATTAAAAGCGGATGCACGGGCACAAGCTGAAGCTCAAGCACGTTTAGAATCAGATGCACGGGCATTAAAAGCGGATGCACGGGCGCAAGCTGAAGCACAAGCACGTTTGGAAGCGGATGCACGAGTGCGAGCTGAAGCTCAAGCACGTTCAGAGGTAGATGCACGGGCGCAAGCCTTAGAAAAGCGTTTACGAGAATTAGAAGCTGAGCGAAAATAATACTATTGGGTATTGTGGATATAGTGTTTAGCTCGTAGATTTTCGTTATGTTACGACATGGAGTTAGCGAAGCTAACTCCAACATTCAGTATTAATGCTTAATCTCATGTTGGGCTTTTGCTTAAAAGTTCAACGTAAAGGGGAATTTTAAATGATAACCAAAAAACTTCATTTCATACTCACTAACATTTTTTTGCTAATAAGCAATTCAGTATTGGCTTTAACTCCCGTTTTTATCAACGAAATTCATTATGATAATGATGGTGTGGACACTGGCGAAGCTATTGAGATATTTGGCCCCGCTGCTACTAACATTACTGGTTGGCGTATTATCCGTTACAGTGGAGCCTCCAAGAATGTCTATACGACACCAAGTGCTGAGCCATTGGGTTCTGATACTTTGAGTGGAACTATCCCGGATCTTGGTAACGGTTACGGTGTGGTTGTTGTAAAGTACAAGAGTAACGGTTTACAAAACGATACTGATGGCATTGCGTTGGTAAATAAGGCTAACACGGTTATCCAATTCCTGAGTTATGAAAGCAATTTCACTGCCAGCGATGGTGATGCTAATGGCGAAACGAGTAGTAATATTGGTGTGGCTGAAAATGGTAACACGCCAATTGGTTACTCGTTGCAACTGACTGGTACTGGTAAATACTATGAAAACTTCACATGGAACACAGCAATTGCTAACACCTTTGGTAGTCTTAATACTGGACAGGCCCTTCCTTCCAAACCAGGTGATATACTGATTAATGAAATTGTCACCGATCCCAAACAAGATTGGGGAACCCATAACTTCACCGGTAAAATAGGTACCAGCACCATATCTTATGTGGATGAATGGCTGGAACTCTACATTGCCACTACTGGGTTAAATTTGACCGATTGGACAATTGAACTGAATGATGGCAGCGATGTTAATGGTGATTTAACCAATCGCGGTGCGTTTCAGGTATCTAACTACATTGCTCTTAATGGTGGCGAATTTACCAGTACAGCTAAGGGCGACTACTTAGTCTTAGGTAATGTGGATGGTACCGGACAAATGAGCAATGACATCACAATTGTCCTAAAGGATCCCACAGCAACAGTAATTGACCAAGTGCAAATCAATGGCAATGCAACAGAAATAGCGGATGAAGCGATGGCTCGTATTCCCAATGCCACAGACACCAACAATGATGCTAATGATTTCAAGAAGATAACAGCTACTATTGGCAGTGCTAATGGTTGTGGTAGTAGTACCACGAAAATCCATATCATCCAAGGTAATGGTGCCACAAGTCCTGAAAATGGCAATATTCATACTATTGAAGGTGTAGTCGTTGGAGACTTTCAAGCTGATAATCAGTTAAAAGTATTTTTCGTGCAGGAAGAAGACACCGATGTTGACAGCGATTCACTTACCTCGGAAGGCATTTTCGTCTACAATCCAAATGGCACCGATGTTAGCGTAGGCGATGTAGTGCTAGTAACCGGTAAAGTTGATGAATTTCATGAACTCACCGAATTGAAAACCATCAGCAATGTGACAATTTGCAGTAGCGGTGCAACCGTTACTCCAGCAACAATCAATTTACCTATAGCTGATGATTCTTTTCTGGAACGCTTCGAGGGGATGTCGGTGAATTTACCGCAAACCCTCACCGTTAGTGATAATTACAATTTAGGTCGTTATGGTCAATTTACGTTATCGAATGGACGCTTGTTCAATCCAACCAATGTCACAGAGCCGGGGGCTGCTGCTAATGAACTCCAAGCCCAAAATGACTTGAACCGTATTATCATTGATGATGGTAGTACGACTTCTAATCCAGAGCCAATTATCTATCCCAAGCCACAACTCAGTGCAACTAACACATTACGCACTGGCAACACTGTTACTGGTATCACTGGTGTCTTGACTTATAGCTTTAGCAAATATAGCATCCATCCCACTAGCACGCCAACATTTACTGCCACAAATCCACGTTCGGCAGAGCCAGTATCTGGAAGCGGCACATTAAAAGTTGCTAGTTTCAATGTGTTAAACTATTTCAATGGTGATGAGGGTTTCCCGACTGCACGCGGTGCAGATACTGCCTCAGAATTTACCCGCCAACGCGCCAAGATAATCAGTGCCATTGTAGCAATGGGTGCTGATATCGTTGGTTTAATGGAAATGGAAAATGATGGCTATGGAACAAACAGTGCCATTCAAGATTTAGTGAATGGATTAAATGTTGCTGCGCCAGCGGGTACAACTTATGCCTTTATTACCCCCGATTTTGGGCTGGGCTCAGATCAAATAAAAGTGGCTCTTATCTACCGGGTTGAAACGGTTAGTCCGGTTGGTATAGCAGCGACGACAACAAATCCACCTTTTAATTCGCGCCGTCCTCCTCTTGCCCAAACTTTCAGAGAAAATGCTTCCGCCGAACAAATTACGGTAGTAGTTAACCACTTCAAAGCCAAAGTTGGTTGCCCAAGTGATGGTAGCCTTAATGAGGATCAAAACGATGGGCAAAGTTGCTGGAATGCTGAACGGGTTCAAGCAGCGAAAACTTTGACCAATTGGTTAGCAACCGATCCCACTTCTGGTGGTGATAACATTATCATAATTGGTGATCTCAACGCCTACGCTAAAGAAGAGCCGATTACCACGATTAAAAATGCCGGCTATACTGATTTAGTAGCAAAATTCATTGGCGCAAAAGCCTACTCTTATGTTTATAAGGGCCAAGCCGGCTATCTTGATCACGCTTTGGCAAGTGCTAATTTGACATCCAAAGTAACCGGTGTAACCGAATGGCATATTAATGCTGATGAACCCAAAGTCATTGATTATAATGAAGAATCAAAACTATCACGCACTATGGGTGTGTTTGTGGAAATCGCCGGTAGCGGTGCCGGTAGCGTCAAAACTGAGTCAACCGGCATTAACTGTGCCCCGGAACATTGCCGGAAAGTTAGTTATAAAGATGATCCTACTGGTAGGAAGTGTGATCCCAATTATTGCGCTCACCGTTTTGACACTGCCACTTATGTCAAACTCACTGCCACTGCTGCTAATGGTTCAGAATTTCTTGGTTGGGGAGGACATAGGGATTGTGTCGATGACAAATTATGGATGATCGACAATAAATTGTGTATTGCATATTTTATAGTAGTTAGTGACTGAGCATGGTATAAACCTGACCCACCCGGTGTAACCTCCGTTTTATGTAGACAATACTAATGTAGGGTGGGCAAAGTCTTTTCTTGCCCACCATTTAAGCTTATTAGTGAATATTTTTATGATATGGAGTTGAGTGCAAAATGAAAATAGTAAAAGTCATTCATGGATTCCCGCCCGATTATATGGCGGGTTCTGAAATTTATTCCTACCACTTAGTGAAGGCACTTCGATCCCAAGGCGAAGACGTTTCGGTTTTCACCAGTGTTGAAAACGCTTTTGATCCGGAATATAAAGTCTATGATGAACGCTATCAGGATATTCCGGTCAGGCGGGTGAATAAATTTCGTCGCGATTACCAATATCAAGACAAATTTTATGACTGCAAAATGGACAATTTGTTCAAAGCTTACTTAGATGAATTAAAACCGGATTTAGTTCATTTTGGTCATTTATCGCATTTATCCACCCAATTGATACCCATCACAAAATCGGAATATGGATTGCCAATTGTTTTTACTATCCATGATTTTTGGATGTTTTGCGTTAAAGGACAACTTATCAATCATGATGGCAAAATTTGTCAATGCCCATCAGTGACTCGTTGTTTGGCTTGTTCGCCTTATCATCCCACAAAATCAGAAGTAGAGAAAACATTACAACGTATGCAGTCTGTGATTGATTTGGTAGATATTTTTCTATCACCTTCTTATACCTTACGTGACTTTTATATCAAGCAGGGCGTTCCCAAAGAAAAAGTCGTTTATTCCAAGTATGGATTTGATACTCGCAAAATAAGTTACCGCCCTAAAAGCTACACTCAACAATCTAAAATCAAATTTGGTTTTATGGGGCGTATCATTCCCACGAAAGGAATCCGCGTCTTGATTGATGCTTTCAAAGGCATTGACGCGACACTGAATATTTATGGGCAAATCGGCAAAGAAAAGCGATTTCTGCAATTTGATAATATTCATTTCAAAGGGGGTTATGATAACCATTCCATTCAATCAGTGTTAGCCTCCATTTCTGTGCTGATTGTGCCTTCCTTATGGTATGAAAATTCGCCGTTGGTTATTCAAGAAGCTTTTTTAGCCGGCATCCCGGTGATAACTTCTAATATTGGGGGCATGAAAGAATTGGTAAACGATGGGGTTAATGGTTATCTGTTTGAAGTGGGGAACGCTCAATCGCTACAAAATTTAGTCCTGAAAATCACAGCCAACCCTATTATGTTAAATTCACTCACCGTGTCACCGCAAGATGTGAGAGATATTCAAGAGGATGCCCAGTTTGTTAGGCAAATTTATCATCAAGTGAAAAACCAATGAGGAGACTCATTAAAATGAGTCTTTTGTACATGAAAATTGAAGAAGAGATAAAAAAACTGGCCACGAAATATTCGCTTCAATTACAAACAAAAATTGATGAGCGAGTTTCACAGATGAAAAAAGATGATCTTTCACATTTTCTGATTTATCAAGTGCTTGGAATAACAAAGAAGGAAGGACATCTTATTGATGTTTATCAAAATAAAGGTCGTTTCTTATATAAATACGCCGGTTCATTTCTAGAAGAAACGACAAAAATGTGTTTTCTTCATGCTTTCCCTGAGTCAGGTTCGGTATCGAAAATACTTTGGGAGTCCCAAAAACTTTCGAGATTGATTGCCTTACCGGGCAAGATGCCATAGAAATTAAATGGAGAGATGCCACACGGTGATCATATTACAAAAGAACACACCAGAATAAAAGTGATTGCCAATGCGGGTTATAAACCTATCCGAATCATGTTTTATTATCCCAATAGACAACAAGCAATTCGTATCCAACAGACACTTGAAACGTTGTATCAAGGCATAGAAGGTGAATATTATTATGGAGACGCAGCGTGGCAATACGTTATGGATCGAACCGGTGTTAATCTAAAAGCCATATTGGTAAACATTGCCAAAGAAAACCAAGCCAATGACAGTTAAAACAGAACTGAAAACCGGAGATTGCTTAGATTTATTGAAACCTATTTCTGACGCATCAATAGATTTGGTCTATCTTGATCCACCGTTTTTTACCGAAACCGTTCAAAGACTTAAAACGAGAGATAGAATTAAAGAATTTTCTTATCATGACATCTGGGGTTGTCAAGAAAAATATACCGAATTTTTATCTCATCGTTTTTTAGAATTAAAGCGAGTAATGAAAAATTCGGGGAGTATTTTTGTTCATTGTGATGTCAATGCGACTCATCTTATTCGTATACTGTTAGATGATATTTTTGGGAAAAGTCAGTTGAGATCAGAAATTATCTGGGCCTATAAAAGATGGTCAAATGCCAAAAAAGGCTTATTACCAGCCCATCAAACCATTTACTTCTATACTCAATCGGATAACTTTAAATTTAATCCCATTTATAACCCATACTCAGAATCGACTAATATCGATCAAATCTTGCAAAAACGTACCAGAGATGAGCATGGTAAGGCAGTTTATGCCCGTGATCAGTTTGGTACCATCATACTGGATGATGAAAAAAGAGGGGTTCCATTAAGTGATGTCTGGGAAATACCTTATCTCAATCCAAAAGCGAAAGAGCGTGTCGGTTATCCAACACAAAAACCTATCTTGCTCTTGGAGAGAATCATTCGTCTTACAACCGATATGGGTGATACCGTTCTTGATCCCTTTTGTGGCAGTGGAACCACGTTGGTTGCGGCAAACTTATTAGAACGAAATGCGATAGGCATTGACATTTCTGAAGATGCCATTTCTTTAACCCAAGCAAGGCTAAATCATCCAATCAAAAGCGAATCTCATTTACTGAAAAAAGGTCGTGAAGCCTATAATACCAGTGATGAAAACGCATTAGCCTTACTTCAAGGACTTAATTTGATTCCCGTCCCAAGAAATCAAGGAATAGATGCCATTCTTAAACAACAATATAAAGGCACACCGGTATTAATTCGTGTTCAAAAAACGGGAGAATCTTTAACAGAGGCAGCTACCTTATTATCAAAAGCGGCTGACAAGAAAGGTTCAAAAAAAGCAATCTTGGTTAAAACTCATGAGGGAACCTCTTTATTCGAGGAAATTATTCCCCAAAATATTGAAGTTATTGAATCAATTTCTTTATTAATTAAACGAGTGATTGACGGTGAATAAAACAACAATCATCAAAAAAACCAATGACTGAAAAAAAACTTTGGCGTATTACAACCGATACAAATCCAGAACAATGTAATTTGAATTGTATCATGTGCGATACGCATAGTCTCTATGCTACTAAAAAATCGGTTAAGCGTAAACGCATGGAACCAACGCTTTTGCGTGATATTTTAATTGAAGCCACACATATTGGGGTTAAAGAAATTATACCCAGCACGATGGGAGAGCCTTTGCTATATCCCGATTTTCAGATTTTTATTGATGAAATTTCCCAATCAAATATCAAGTTAAATTTAACCACCAATGGCACCTTTCCAAAACTGGGTGCTGAGGCGTGGGGCAAAAAACTCTTGCCAATTACCAGTGATACCAAAATTTCCATTAACGGCATCTCACCGAATATCAATGAAAAGGTGATGGTTAACACGGATACTAAAGAGGTACTTAACAATATTAAAATCTATTTAAAAATAAGAGATTCATTTCAAAACCAGCCAAAGCCTCCTTTGGTGACACTACAAGTGACTTTCATGAAAAACAATCTGGAGGGAATCCGTGAAGTCATTGAATTTGCCGTTAAGCATAAAGTCAATCGTGTCAAAGGACATCATCTCTGGGTTAATTGGCAAGAATTGGAAACCGAGAATCTGCGTCATCCAGATAATCTTGGCATTTGGAATCAGTTTATTAACAGCATTGCCTCGTACAGTCGTCATATCAAATTGGAAAATTTCGATAAACTAGCCGAAAAATCTCAGATTGAGCGATTGATTCCAGACACTTACGAATGCCCATTTCTTGGTAAAGAACTGTGGTTCGATCAAGAGGGGAATTATAATGTGTGTTGCGCTCCCTCAGAAAAAAGGGTAACGCTGGGTAATTTTGGCTCATTTAAAAAAATGAGTTTATTGGAGATGTTTAATTCTAAGCAGTATGAAGAACTCTGCTTGAACTATAAAACCAAGGATATCTGTCAAACATGTCTGTTACGAAAACCTTCTTAAATTCTATTCAAATTTCGCTTGATGAAACTCATCATCTCATTGCTGAAAAACCCTTATATGAAACACGATTTAAGCGCGTTATGAGTTTTCATTATCCGCCAGGTTATGCACCAGTAGAAAAGGATGAACAAGCCTATTTTATTGATATTCAAGGAAAACCGGTTTTTGAACGTCAATTCAAAAAAGCGTTCGGTTTTTATGGTGGCATCGCCACCGTGGCGGATGAGCGTGGTTTTTTTCATATTGACGTTCAGGGACAGAATATTTATCAAAAACGTTATGCTTGGGCTGGCAATTATCAAGAAGGTGTTTGTGTGGTTAGGGAATGCGGTTATTTTCATATTGATCAAAAAGGCAACCCACTCTATTCCCCAAAGTATTTGTATGTGGGAGACTATAAATACGGTATTGCTGTTGTTATCAATGACAGTGGCTTATCAACCCATATTGATAAACAAGGTGAACTGATTCATGGGCAGTATTTTGAAGAACTGGATGTTTACCATAAAGGCTTTGCGATTGCAAAAGACACTCAAGGTTACTTTCATATTGATAAGCAAGGCAAAGAAATTTATCACGCCTGCTATGCTAAACTGGAACCATTTTATAATGGGCAAGCCGTTGCGGTGACGCATGAAGGTATTAAAATCATTATTTCAGAAAGTGGCTTGGTGACTCAAACGATTGATTCTCAAAAAATCCAAATTAACAAAATCAAACACCAATTTGCCAATCAAGCCTTTGAATATTGGGAGAGCAGAATTTTGGCGGCTATTTTAGAAATTGGTGTTCTTGATCAATTAGTCACTGGGATTTCCAAAAAAAAACTTTATGAAGGTACCAATCTACCGGTTCAATCCCTTAACCTCATCCTGAGTTGGCTACAGTTACATGATTTAATTACGGTACAATCAGATATTCTGTCATTAACTTTGAAAGGTAAAACCGTTCTTGAAGAAGTCAAAGAGGTTTTTCTCTATTGGCAAAGTGAACCTTTTAATACCTCTTGTTATTTGGTTGAGTCTTTAATTTCCCACAGTGAATCATTCAGTCGGATTTATCAAAGTTCATTTTTCGATTATGTAGAAAATAACGAAGTATTAAAAAAACGACTTTCAAAAGTCATGACTTTTTATGGTGATGATTATGAAGCCCGGATAAAGTCACTGAATCTGTTTGAACAAAAAGTCTGTGATATTGGCGGTGGTAATGGGGTATTGATGAAACAATTGCAATCTCTTTTTCCAAATATACAACCGATAATTTTAGATAGATATTGTTATATTCAAGACAAAAACATAAGATTTATTGAAACTGATTTTTTCTCCGATTGGCAAATTGAAGCTGATATTTTTGTCATGAGTAGAATTATTCATGATTGGAATGATCAACAAGTGGGGGCGATGCTTGCACAAGTTGCTAAAAATATGACTCAATATGCGATGCTTTATATATTTGAAACGCTACTTCCCAAAGAGCCAATCAAAGATAAAGGTATTACTGTGAGCTTTCATTTATTAAATTTATTAGGGAGTCGAGAAAGAACATTGTCAGAATTAACCGAATTGGCAACTCAAGCCGGCTTAAAAATTATCAAAGTACAATTTCCAGATGCACTTATTTCGCTAATAACTTTGGTAAAAAAATGATCTATTTGATTCGACATGCTGAAAAATCCTTAGTTGGAAAACAAACACTAACCAAAAATGGATTGCAAGAAGCTTTTTTATGGTAGAAAACGATTACGAACCGGTATTTTCTTTGATTTAATCAAAACCAGTCCAGTAACTCGTTGTCTTCAGACAAAAAAGACACGTAATGACACCGGTTTAATCGACCAAAACTATTGATTAATCAGGTGGATACGCTACCGCTTTATCCACCCTACACTTTTTTTCGGTGTGTGGTTAATGAATCCGGTTCGCCCGCCTTCTTAATTTGTTTCATCATAAATTGTCTGAATCCGGATTTACAAGATTTAAGGATTTTCAGGATGGAGAAAATTTCAAAGTTTATGGTTTTTTATCCTGTCAATCCTTACATCCTGAGAATCCGGATTCAGACATATAAGTATGCGGTGTTTTGCTCCGCATTTTTTGCGGAGAATAAGCGGTATAATCTCCGCATAATTTTATTCCATGTTTAAAATATAATTCGTACCGCGACCAGCTCCGAGTTTTATGAAAATTTTCTTCTCAATTAAATCCGCAATATCCCGGTTAGCCGAATCCTGAGAACATTTACAAAGTTTGGCCCATTTAGAAGAGGTTAATTTGCCCTCAAAACTCTCAAGAAGCCGGTTAATGACTTTCTTTTGTCTGTCATTTAAAGTGATATTGGAATATTGCTGCCAGAATGATGCCTTAATAAATATACTTGCCAAGATGTCTTCTGTATTTTCAATGGCCCTTAACAGGCACTCAAGATACCAAACCAGCCAGTCTGTTATCTCAAGGAAACCTTTTTGGGTTTTTTCCAGAATATTATAATAATTCTTTCTCTCTTTTCTAATTTGAGTTGACATACTGTAAAATCTTTGAGTCGAATTTTCGGCTCTAGCAAGCAGCATATCTGTTATCGCTCTTGCGATACGCCCATTTCCATCATCAAAAGGGTGCAAAGTAACAAACCATAAATGAGCTATACCGGCTTTTAAGATACCATCCAATTCAGTTGTAATATTTATCCAACCTAGAAAATGAGCCATTTCAGATTCCAAACTAGAAGCATTGGGGGCCTGAAAATGAACTCTTCTTTTTTCTTGAGGACCAGAAACTACTTGCATCGGACCATTTTTATCATCACGAAACCGCCCAACATTGATTTCGTACATTCCGCTATAACCGGTTGGGAATAAAGATGCCTGCCAGCCAATGAGTCTTTCTTTGGTTAAAGAATCAGTATAATGTTGGGTTGCATCCAGCATCATTTCAACAACGCCTTCAACATTTCGGTCAACGTGTATATTACCGCCAACATCCAAGCCTAATCGCCTTGCGATTGAAGAACGAACTTGCTCTTTATCCAGTATTTCGCCTTCTATTTCACTGGATTTTAAAACATCTTGTGTTAAAACATTTAAAATAGCTTCTTCTTTGTGGTTAAAACCAATAGCTTCCATCTTACCAAGTAATAATCCTTGGGCAAATTTAACTCTGGACAAAATTTCCAGAATTTTTTCCCGATTCCAGTCAAAATTAGGCCATTCGGATTCTTGATAAATATACATAATTTTTGGATTATTAGCACTTAGTGTTTTCTTATTCTCAATGTTCTTAGGAAAACGTATTAAGACGCTCTATAGACTTTCAGATAAATAACTTCACTAAAAACCTCCGAGGTTTTGGAAACCTCGGAGGTTTGGCTCCAAATATTTATCTGAAAAACTATAGCGTGTATTTGTTAATTTTTATGTAGTTTTCTCATACTTGGCATAATTATTACGGGATTTTTCAACAATTCGCTGTTAATATAGCTGTTTCAACTAGATGTACTAACAATGGTATCTTTATCAAAAGATATCCAAATCTCACCGGGATTCATGTAATCAAGATTGTTGATGACAGTTGAACTATCAGAAAACCGCTTGGCTCGTACTTGTCCACTTTCTTTATTTCTGTACAATAAATAGATACTCTCTACGAACATCCAGTCCAAAATCAACGGATTATGAGTAGTTAGTATAAATTGTTTTGCTTCTGATTTGGCAATATCCATCAGCGTTTCTACAATTTTTTCTATCAAGTAAGGATTGATGCCATCTTCAATTTCTTCTATCATCATAGTTTTGGCCTTTTCTCCCATTAAAGACAAAGAGATAACTGCCAATATTCGCATCATTCCATCACTAAGATTATTAGCATTTATAAAGTTATTATTGAAACATTCTTGTATATCCAATTCAACTTCACCGGAATGTTTTTTCGTTATTCTAATATTTTTAATGAATGGAATGTAATCAGCCAGTTTTTTGGATAATTCTGCTAAAACAGTTTTGGGTTGGTGATATAAGAAAGAAGTAAGATGCTCTCCAAACTTGCCTATAATTGGTTCATCATTGATACGTCCAGAAGATTTGAGTTTGTCTGTGGCTGAAAAATCGAACAAATAAATATTATTCAAGTATTGTTTAAGTGCAATCAGTTCTGAAAAATCCGGTTGGTGACTATTTTCATCCAAAAAACTCAATCCTGAACTTAGAAAAGAAATTTCCGGGCTAGGTATACTCTTCCCGTTCTTATTTGCTCTTTTTGCTTCTCCACTTTTTCTAAATAACCATTCATGCCCAGCTTCATCTTTTATCCATTCAGTAATCAAAGAAAACTTATGGTTTTTTACCTTAAACTCTATACGCCATTGATACAAGTGGTCAAATATTTCAATGTCTAATTGAAAAGTTACTAATTGCTTACGGCTTAAAGTAGATTTTATATCCTTCGCTGCCCAACCATTGTTCAATAAATAACTATCAATGGTTCCATATTTCACTTGTGTAAAATAAGAAAGTAATTCTAAAGCTTGTAAAACGGTGGATTTGCCAACGCTATTTTCTCCAATCAAAACCGTAACGGGCTCGAAATCCAGTCGAAAGTCATTTAAGACTTTAAAATTGTCTATGTAGATACT
>Ga0233404_10000350_pt1 | contig 12618 bp, 13 predicted proteins | sample Na_oxic_2_MG_FD_179861 | JGI IMG/M metagenome (GOLD analysis project Ga0233404, IMG submission 179861) | Seawater microbial communities from Saanich Inlet, British Columbia, Canada - Na_oxic_2_MG | ecosystem: Environmental > Aquatic > Marine > Inlet | place: Canada: British Columbia | collected...
GACCAACTAAATTGGGAACTATCCAAAAACCGCGCAGAATCAGTAAAACTAGCTCTGATAGAACGTGGTATCACTGGTGCTCGAATGAGTATTTACGCTTATGGAAATAGTAAGCCTTTGGTGAAAGGGAATAATTCTGAGGCTTTTGCTAAAAACAGACGGGTGGAAATTGGGGTTGAGTAAAAAGGGAAAAAAGGAGCCAGGCTCGATTTAAATTTTAATCTTGGATTTTTATACAAATTGTAATGTTTAAAAAACAATTCGACCCTGGCTCCTTTAATTCTTGGCTAAACAAAGGCTAAAGTAATGCCAACGATTCTTAGATTATAGACTTTCAGAAAAGTCAAAGCCAACAATCCTGTCAGGTTTAAGAAACCGGTCTTTAGCCCAAAATCTTTATCTGAAATGAATTCGTTAAATTTCGTGAAATAACTTTTTAGATACCAGATTTCTTCAAGAAACTTGCTTTCTCGTAACGACTCAGCCTTAAATTTTTCTGGTTCCCACGCGCCGGCGTGGGAACCCATTCTTGACGCGCCAGCGTCAAGTTTAGGAGCATGACGCTGGCGCGTCATGGACTGAGTTCCCACGCCAGCGCGTGGGAACTAGAAAATTTTTTCACCCATTTTTTAACATTATATGCTATTGACTATTAATCAATTTTTTTATAAGATAGTTTGTTCAGCAATTGCTGCGGATAATCAAAAGATGTGAGCTGAACTGCTCGCTTCTTTTTTTTAATCTAATTGACAGGTTCTTTTTTATCGTTCTATATAGCAGAGGCTCTTGCAAAACTATCATAAATATTTGATTTCATTAGTTATCATAAATAATAATATCAATAAAATCAATAAATTACATTAATTTTGAAAAAGGCTCTAGCAAATACAGAGGTGATTATATGGATTATGCGGAATTGAAAAATGAAGATGGGTATATGGTTGACCCATATAAATGGTCTAAAGAGTATGCAGAATGGCGTGCGACTGATCTTGATATTGAGCTAACTGAAGCGCATTGGAACCTCATTGACTTGTTTCGTGAATTTATTGGAGAAAAAGGGATAACCCCCTCTTCAAGGGTTGCTCAAAAAGAAGCAAAAAAACGTTTTGGTGTTGACAGCAAAGGTTTTTATGCGCTTTTTCCGAATGGTCCTAAACAAGTAGCTATGGTTGCTGGTGGTATTAAGCCATCAGGCTGTTAAGATAGTCCTTGTAGTCCTTGTATGTAGGTCGGGTTAGATTTTTTTGCGGCGCAAAAAAACGTAACCCGACAAAGGTCTATATTCAAATGTAAATGTCGGGTTATGTTATCGTGCTGCGCACGATAAGCTAACCCGACCTACCATACTATACTGAACAGACTTCAAAATCGTGAAAATAATTTTCTGAGTTCAGGTATTGTTCGTTATTCATTCACAATTACTTCGTTACTGCGTTTCACAATTCACAATTCACAATTGTATACCATACTTCAATCTTGTTCAGATTCTTCCCGCTTCACTTGCCCTAACACCGTAAACCCTGCCCACATTTCAAATTTGTTAAAGGGCTTATGAAAACGGCTACTTGCTTTACGCCCTTTCACTAAATTTTTCCAACACAAATCATTTTCATCCTTTAATTCAAATTCGTCAATGACTGTTTGCAATTCTTTTCTACGCATATCTCGCACGGCGTGTCTGGCTTGTGCGGCTACATGATGCAAGGGCATTTGGGGATTGATTTGGGCGATGGTATAGAAGTAGTAGCTAAAACATAGGGCGGCGAGACCGTCACAGGGCCATAAGGTTCCTACTACGGTTTTGGCACCGGCGGCGGCTAAGGTTGGGCCTATTCCGACTGGGGTGAGTAAGCCTTCGGTGTCTAGGCCGGTTAAATTGGATTCACAGGCGGATAGTAGCACTATGTTGGTTTTGGTGCGAATGGCGGCGGTCATCCATAGGGGAAAGTGGATGCCTTGGGCAAGGGTTAAGTAGCTCGCGTTGGGGTCGTGACGGTTGTAGGTTCCATGCGTGGCTAAATGGGCTTGGTGGCAGTTAGCGAGGTTGTGGAGTGCATCGAATACCGAAGGATGTTTTCTGGTTCCCACGCGCCGGCGTGGGAACCCATTCTTGACGCGCCAGCGTCAAGTTTAGGAGCATGACGCTGGCGCGTCATGGACTGAGTTCCCACGCCAGCGCGTGGGAACTAGAAAAGAAGGGATTACAAGAATTTAATCAATAACTCAAACACGATTTGAGCCAAAGATTAAAAATGAGCGACAATTGAAAGCGATTGCCGGAGTAACAGAGTCCAAAAAGAAGTTATAGCAAAAGAATTCAGTTACCTTGTTTTTTTTGCAAAAACTCGGATTTCTAATTTTCCTTATGATTGCCCTTAAATTTTTAATTTCAATTCTCAGAATATCCCAATTGTTGCAAAGCGCGTTCATTATCACACCATCCTTGTTTTATCTTAACCCAGAGTTGTAAAAATACTTTGCACTCTAGCATTGCTTCCATTTCTTTACGGGCTTCTTCGCCAACGGCTTTCAATATTTTGCCTTTTTTTCCAATTACAATCACTTTTTGCCCATGCTGTTCCACCCAAATGAGGGCAGCAATGTGGGTTAAATTTTTATCACTTGAAAAGTGTTCAATTTCTACCGTCAGGCGGTAGGGCAATTCCGCTCCCAAACGGCGAACTAATTTTTCACGTATTAATTCGGCTGCTAAAAAACGTTCCGTGCGATCAGTGATTTGCTCTTCTGGAAATAAGAAGGTAGTGATAGGCAACAATTGCGTAATTTTGCTTTCGAGTTCAACCAAATTATGACCTTTGCTGGCAGAAATGGGGATAATTTCAAGAAACTCGTGCTGAGTTGCCACTTCTTTTAAATAAGGTAATAGGGCATTTTTGTCAGAAATTTTATCTATTTTATTGACACATAAAATGATCGGTGCCGAGGTTTGTTTTAGGGTATTGAGGACAAAAATATCCTCTTTTGTCCAGCGCAATGCTTCTACCAGCCATACAATGACATCGACACCTACCATGCTGTTTGTGGCAGCACGATTAAGATAACGATTCATGGCATTATGGTAACGCTGATGCAAGCCTGGGGTATCAACATAAACAATCTGAGTCTCACCCTCTGTTTTGATTCCTAATAGGCGGTGGCGGGTAGTTTGCGGTTTCCGCGAGGTGATACTAATTTTTTGTCCAAGTAAATGGTTGAGCAAAGTGGATTTGCCCACATTCGGACGACCAATAATCGCCACATAACCACAGTGTTTTTCAATCGACATTTAGTTCTCTCAATTAATTGCTGTTGCGTTTTAAGAGGCAACCTTCAGTCTTGCCACTACAACAATATTTTTATGTAGTGTAGGGGCAAGCAATCCCTTAATGTTCTTATGTAGGGGCAATCCCTTGTGGTTGCCCTAAATTGTGGTTGCCCTGAGTTGTTGTTGGGTACTTATGTTTGCTTTTTTTCTTCAGTATTTTTCCAAAACAAAAATTTTATCGTCGTATAAAAGGGCTGGTATTTCCCATCAACTTTCTTAAGATATGCAGATACAAATTCCATTAATTCATCTTCTGTCAATAAGTCATCTATGAATGGTTCTATTGCATTTCTTCTCAACGCATTGAGCTTAGTTATATCTAAACCCAGTTTTTCAATTGTTGTTCGTGCTTTTTCGTCAACGGGTTCAATATAACCATCATAAGTATATTTAAAAAATTTTTCACAATCTTCATCTAATGGAGAGATTGGAATTTCATTATTATCTTTCAAGTTACCGCAATGACGTGGTTCTCCTTTCTTGATTTGATCTTGACATGAACAAAGCATATTAGAAAAATCAAGTGCTTTTTCAGGATAGCTATCCTGTGGCAGAAAATGTTCAATATGACTATCTGTTGCAATAAGCTCTTGTTCACAATAACAACAAATATAGCCTTGCTCTTCCATCAAAGCGTTCTTAACTTCAGCTTTTACTTTGCTTCGTCGTAAACTTTTAAATTTAGTAAAGCCCTTTTGTTTCCATTCCGTAAATTCTTTAAGTTCGTTGCCCTTTTTAATAGACTTCATTTGCCAATGATCTCCATTCGTTTGAGCAGAACCTTTGCTTTCACCAATTCAGAATCCATGCCAATATCGGTTTGCAGTTCATCAATTAAATCTTTTGCATCCGCTAATTTTTTAGCTTGAATTAATATGAACAGTTCATGTAACCGTTGCTTCTCTTTTGAGGGGCGTGCATCTGTATCCATCAAATCTTCTAAAATGCGATCTGTATTTTTACCATAAGACTCTTCTGGATGCAAGATACTATTTTTTCTAAGAATAAATATACTTTCCGGTTTAACATGACTAATAATTTGAGGCGAATGCGTCGTCATAACAAATTGACAATTTGGAAAAATCTCTCTCAAGTGAGATACAATTGCTCTCTGCCAACTCGGATGAAGATGTAAATCAATCTCATCAATTAATACCACACCATCTTGTCGCAAAGGATCATCACTGGTTGGATTAGCGATTATTAAACGGCGTGTTAAATCAGCAACCAATATCATCAACATTTTTTCACCGGCAGAAAGCTGATTGATATTTAATAAAGTCGCGTTTTTTTCTATACATAAATCGCCATTAGGGTTATTTTGCCAAGTAACGTGTAAGTTATCGAAAGTATTTTCTTCATCACTTATTACTTTGCATATCGCTTGACGAACAATTTCATATTTTTTATTACTTCCCACTTCCCGACTAATATTTTCTTGCCAGGCAAACCAAGCAAAAAAACGATTGAAATCAAAAACGCCTTTTTGACAAGCCGATATATAAGCGGCATAAATATCTTTTTCCAAATCTGTTATTTTGGAAAATTTTATATCGCCAACCGGTGCATTATAGGTAGGATAATAAATAAATAAGGGCAGATGTTGTTGATTTTCATCGGGATTTTGTAATAGACAACTATAAAAGGAATCGGTATCATTTTTTAACGAAATCGTTTTTCCATCAATTTTTAATGGGAAAACTTTTCCGTCAATACATGAATCAATACTGATATGAGAAGCATTCCCTTTGTCAAATAAGGTAAACACTTCATGTTTTGATAATTTTCGGCTGGTAAAATGATTCAAATCTTCTTCATTCTTATAAGGATCATTGACATATTCAAGAAGCATATCTAAAACTATATCAAATAAAAAAGCCATGCTTCTTAATATTGTGGTTTTACCGGTACCATTTTTACCAATTAAAACGGTTAAATTTTCATGAAAATTTAATTCAAAATTCTTAAAACCACCAATATTTTCAAGTTTTAGTTTAGTTAGTTTTGCACTCAAAATAAAATTTCCTTGTATCTAATCAAAATTCAGAGGCAAATAAAAATGTAGGGTGGGTAGGAGCGGAAACCCACCGTTCCGTTGAAAAATGCTGGATTGTAATGAAATTCCAACCCACCCTACATATCGATTTTACCACCAAATTTTAATCAGTGGGTTGAATGTGAATAGCCACAAGTGAAACCTGTGGTAACGAAAAAACCTCACAAACCACCGTTTCCTTCAATCGACATTTAACACTTTCAAAGCTTTTGCAGCAGCGGATTGTTCGGCGCGACGACGGCTTTCGCCGTTGCCATAAGTAGGTTTAGATAAACCGGGTACGAGACATTCCACCTTAAATAGTTGAGCATGATCGGTTCCGTTGATGTTTAACACTCGGTAAATCGGTATAGTCGGTAGGGGTTGTTGTTTGGATTGTAAATATTCTTGTAGACGAGTTTTAGGATCTTTAATTTTACGCTGTGATAGATTATTGAGAAATTTTTCCCACAATTGCAAAATCACGGATTGACAGGTATTCATGCTACTATCAAGATAAATACCCCCAATAATAGCTTCAACAGTATCGGATAAGATGGAGGCACGTCCTTTGCCTCCTGTTTTTAACTCACCGCCCCCCAACCGCAGATATTGCCCTAATGCAAGATGCTGTGCGATTTGTACCAAAGTATCTCGTTTAACTAAATTGGCACGCATGCGCGTCAATTCACCTTCACGGGCATTTGGAAAACGCTCAAACAATGTTTGCGCCATAATACAATTGAGTAGCGCATCACCTAAAAATTCCAGGCGTTCATTATTGGGAGTACCCGCACTGCGATGAGTCAGTGCGGTGGTTAAATAATGTTCTTGTTTAAAGCTGTAGGTTAACGCTTGGTATAAAGGGGTGTAATTTTGGTTCAAGGTACCTGTACACTATTTTCAAAATTGACGAGAAAAGAAACATTGCCCATAAACGGTTTAGCCCGTTGATAAGTCAGCGTGATTTCGACCAATTGTTCATCACTGAGGCGGTCGATGGACATTTGTTGTTTAAGGCTTTTGTCATCAGCCAGTCCAAGCGTTTCCCGTTCAATATCCTTGTTGCTTAATTGAGTCAAAAAAAGACTTTGGATTTCTCTATCCGTCTTGCTAAACACTTTGTTGTCTTCGGAAATGCTTTCTAGGGCATCAACCACTTTCCAGTTATCCATATAAAGTGGAAAGAGTTTGAAGAAGACGGTCAAAACGACAATGAGTATGACAATCAGAAACATGATTGTCGTACCGCTCATACCACGCTGTTGGTGTTTATTGATGTTCATAAGTATTTAGTTGTCAGTTATCAGTTATCAATTATCAGTTATCAGTTAAAAATGCCAATTTGTTTGGTAATAAAATTGTGACTCTTACTGGTAACTGATAATTGATAATTGAATTATTTAATTGGTGTACCGAGTCGTTGCCAACTGATGCCACCATTAGCCCAATCCCAATTCATCCAAATAAAAAAAGCTTTGCCTATCAAATTTTCTTCCGGCACCGTACCCCAAAAACGACTATCTTTACTATTATCACGATTGTCGCCTAACACAAAATATTCATTTTCTGGGATTACCCACTGTTTAACCGGTGCGAACTGCATTCTTGTAGGAATAACCAGAATAGCATGTTCTGCCCCAGGGAGCTGTTCGATACGTAGCTCTCTTCCCGTCATATCGCTACCCGAACCGATGCCTATATAGCGATGCCTATCTACGGTTTGCTCTATTGGCTCATTATTAATATACACTTTTTTACTAGCATGGTGGTATTCTACCAAATCACCGGGCAAACCGACTACTCGTTTAATAAACGGAATACTCGGGTCTTCTGGATAACGAAACACCACTACATCACCCCGCTGCGGTTTCCCTATTTCGATCACTTTGGTGTCAAGCACCGGTAAACGGATTCCATAACTAAACTTATTGACTAAGATAAAATCTCCAATCAATAAAGTTGGCATCATGGAGCCAGATGGAATCCGAAACGGTTCAACCAAAAATGAACGCAGTAATAATACAATCAGAAAAACCGGAAATAAAGAACGTGCCAAATCAACTAGAACCGGTGTATGATTGGCTTTCAAACGTTCTACTTCACTTGTTGGTATTGCAAGATCAGCTTTAGCCATTGCACGTTGCCGACGGGGTGCCAATACAATTTTGTCATAAAGCCAAATTAATCCCGTCACAAAAGTTAATAATACTAAAATGGCTGCTAAATTCCAATTCATTTTTTTCCAACCTGTAGTACGGCTAAAAACGCATCCTGGGGAATGACAACTGAACCCACTTTTTTCATCCGTTTTTTGCCTTCTTTTTGTTTTTCAAGGAGTTTTCTTTTACGACTCACATCACCCCCATAACATTTAGCCGTGACATTTTTACGAAATGCCTTGACCGTTTGGCGAGCAATAATATGGGTACCGATAGCGGCTTGTATCGCTACATCATACATTTGTCTCGGTATAACTTCTTTCATTTTTTTAACGAGTTCTTGCCCTCGCAATAAACTTTTATCTCGGTGGGAGATAATGGCAAGTGCATCAACTCGATCACCATTTATAAGGACATCTAACTTCACTAAATCAGCCGCTTGAAATCGTAAAAAGCTATAATCTAAAGAAGCGTAGCCGCGTGATACCGATTTAAGTCGATCAAAAAAATCCAATACCATATCGTTTAAAGGTAACTCATAAGTTAAAGTGACTTGTGAAGCCGTATAATGCAATTTTTTCTGAACTCCCCGTTTTTCAATACAAAGATTGATAACATTTCCCAAGTAATCCTGGGGCAATAGTATATTAGCTTCCACAATCGGTTCGCGCATTTCCGCTATTTGATTAATTGGGGGCAAATCCGCCGGATTATCTATCATTAATACCTCGCCAGAGGTGCTAAGAATTTCATAAATCACAGTGGGAGCCGTGCTAATCAGATCTAATTGATATTCACGTTCCAAACGTTCTTGTACAATTTCCTTATGTAGCATACCTAAAAAACCGCAACGGAACCCAAAGCCCAGGGCTTGTGACGTTTCTGGTTCATAGTGTAAAGCTGCATCATTAAGGCGCAATTTAGCTAATGCTTCCCGAAAAGCCTCATAATCAGTTGCATCTATGGGAAACATGCCAGCAAATACACGGGGTTTGATGGCTTGAAAACCAGGTAAGGCTATATCAATCGGCGTAGCCGCATCAGTTAATGTATCACCAACCGGCGCACCATCAATATCTTTGATACTCGCTACCACAAATCCGACTTCACCCGTTTCCAGGGCATCACGATCTTGTGGTTTGGGGGTAAAAATACCCACTTTTTCCACTTGAATGCGCCGCCCAGTTGACATCACAATGAGTTTTTGTTTTTTAGACAAACGCCCTTGCATAACTCTAACCAAGGAAACGACACCCAGGTAATTATCAAACCACGAATCAATAATCAGGGCAGTTAATGGACCATTTGATTGAGCCTGGGGCGCTGGAATAGTTTGTATCAAGGTTTCAAGTAATTGCTCAACCCCTACACCGGTTTTCGCACTGACACGTACCGCTTGTTCAGCCTCAATTCCAATAATTTCTTCAATTTCTTGGATAACACGCTGTGGTTCGGCTGCCGGTAAATCAATTTTATTGAGTACCGGCATTACTTCTAACCCTTGCTCAATAGCAGTATAACAATTAGCAACACTTTGGGCTTCTACACCTTGCGCCGCATCAACAACCAAAAGGGCCCCTTCACAAGCTGCCAGTGAACGTGAAACTTCATAAGAAAAATCCACATGACCAGGTGTATCAATGAAGTTCAGTTGATAAGTTTGCCCATCATTTGCTTTATAGTTTAATGTCACACTTTGAGCTTTGATGGTAATGCCACGCTCTCGCTCTAAGTCCATTGAATCTAAGACCTGTTGAGACATTTCCCGATCAGTCAAGCCCCCACAAATTTGTATAAAACGATCCGCGAGGGTAGATTTACCATGATCAATATGAGCGATAATAGAAAAATTACGGATATGCCTCATAATAATTGTTAATTGTTAATGGTTAATGGTTAATTGTTAATGGTTAATTGTTAATGATTAGTAACGACTCAGCCTAGCGTATTAGAAATACTATTTCTTCAAGAAATAGTATTTCTGTCTATTAAAACACCATTACCATTAACCATTAATAATTAACAATTAACCATTATTAAAATATTCTAAGACTAAATCCTTATTAAAATGATAATGGCAAATTTCCCGATCACCTGCAGCTAAAACCGGAACCCTTTCCCCATAACGTAGTTTAATATAACTATCTGCATCAATATCTACGACATTCATGGAAAATCCATACTGTTTTTGAAACTGCTCTAATTGCTGTTTCATTTCGTCACAAAGGTGACACCCTACTCGGGTGTAGAGTGTCAAAGTTGGATTAACTATCATTTTTTTGGAATCTTCAGAGCCAAAAATAAGGGAGAACCACGCCGATGTATTAGTACCGGCACGGTAGTCGTATCCAGTTGACTTAATATTTCTTTAACATGAGATACACCTTTGATGTCAATGTTGTTTATCATCATAATAACATCATCTTTGCGGATACCAGCATCATAAGCTAGACCCTCATCATCAACACGTCGTACCAAAACACCATCTTCACTAACACCCAACTCATCCCGTTTTTCATCATTCAGTTCAATGATAGACAAACCAAAACGAGTACTAACTGCCGATTTATCCCCTTGATGAGTGACAGCCAACTGAATATCATCATCCGAGGGCAATTCACCAATAGTCACCTGCAAAGTAATTTCTTTACCTTGACGTATTACAGTCGTTGCCACACTTGACCCAACCTCAGTACTGCCTACCAAAGGCGGTAAATCAGCTGAACGTTCTATATCCTTACCATTAAAGTTGATAATGATATCAGCCACTTTAAAATTAGCCGCCGCCGCAGGGCTATCCGGTAATACTTTAGCAACCAAAGCACCCTGGGGTTTTTTCATGCCAAAAGATTGGGCTAATTCATGCGTCACATCTTGAATCAGTACACCTAACCAACCGCGTGACACCTTGCCACTCGTCTTTAACTGTTCAACCACATTTTTCATCACATCAACCGGAATTGCAAACGATAAACCCATAAATCCACCGGTACGACTATAGATTTGTGAATTAACCCCAATCACTTCTCCGTCCAAATTAAATAAGGGTCCCCCAGAATTACCTGGATTAATCGCCACATCCGTTTGAATAAAAGGAACATAATTGTCACTAGGCAAACTACGACCTTTAGCACTGACAATGCCAGCCGTTACAGAATGTTCAAACCCAAATGGTGAACCAATTGCTAATACCCATTCACCTACTTTCAAACCACTTGATGAACCAAGTTTAACCGTTGGCAAATTAGTGGCTTCCACTTTCAACAAAGCCACATCACTGCGTTTATCAGTGCCGACCAATTCAGCAGTTAATTCACGGCGGTCAACCAAACGCACGATAATCTCACCGGCGGAATCAATCACATGATTATTGGTGATCACATAACCATCGCTTGAGATAATAAAACCTGAACCCAGTGAAGTAGAAGGGCGCTGTTGTTCTTCAAACAGTCCATTTTCTTCATCGAAAAAACGACGGAAAAAATCCTGAAAAGGACTATCTTCGGGTAAGCCCGGGATATCTCGAAGGGAACGGTCCTTTTTTTCAATTTTTTTCGCCGTGGTGCTGATATTAACCACCGCGGGACCATATTTTTCAACCAATTGCGTAAAATCTGGCAACGGTTGTGCTGAAAGTGGAACTGCTAACCACCCTAGCATCAACCAAAATCCTAATAGATAAGTTGATAAATAGTGTTTCATAAATCATTCCTAAAAATTTGAGTGAATATCAGTCGTTTTAAATATAGTTATCCAAATAAATATTGCGACTTAAAAATCCAATTTTTCTAAAAAATTCGGATTTTTTGTTGAACAAAACTTTTTTGGCTAAGGAACATGCACAAAATAACTTCCACAATGTCGCATCAAACCTGACAGGTTTCCAAAACCTGTCAGGTTTAGTTTTCGAAGTTATTTTATGCACGTTCCTAACTATATAGATGTTCAAATAAATAACTTATGTTCTGGCATCCTTCATATCGGTTAAAAAGTAGTTTACACTTTTTTTGGCATTCGCATGTCTCGCAAACCCCAGATAAGGAATGATAATTAAATAAAGTGAACCCATTTTGTAATAAACTTTAATTATTTCAAATACTTATATATAAAAATATTCCATTTAAATAATTACCATTCCTAAGGAAAGAGTTAACAGGGAAATGAAGGATGCCAATATTCAGAAAAATAACTTCACACGCATAAAGGCTTGAGCAAGTGATTGCCCCTACATTTGTGAAATTATTTATCTGAAAAACGATAAGTACTTAATTAAATTAATTTTTTACCATCACCAGCTGAACCTGGTAAAAAAATGATTAATTAATCTGAACCAATTGTTAATATTATAACATAAGTAGGTACAAGTGTTTTAACATTTTTTACCTGTTCAAGAAATCCGAATTTTTGAAAAAATCGGACTTCTACTGATTCTTAGTTTTAAAGTATTACCGGTTGATGATTTGCATTTTTAGACATAAAAAAATTTATTCGTTTCACCCAAACCAATCCCATAAAAAATCCCACCAAGCCGGCTAACACCGTTAAAATCTCATAGCGATGCCATTCCCCTATTGTCACCAATATTTCATAGCCAATCGCCCCCACAAATAAACTGAGCAAAGGGAGCAAATATAAAATCAATGAACTTTTAAGTAAAACCTGCTCTTGCAAACCTACCGCAACCCGATCACCCACTTTTGTACCCTTTAGATTTATGACTTTTAACCGCGTATCTTTTTGCCCTAGCACAAAAGATAAACTTCCTATACCACAGCCCTTAGCAGCACATTGACTACAATGACGGGTACGCCGAATTTGTATAATAGCAAATTTATCGTCGATTTCAACGACAATACCAGATTCTTTTAGCATATTTTATACTGAAATTACAAGATTAGCGAACAAATTTTTTAATGCCAGGATTATATTAAGGTGATTTCTGAAAAAATATACTATTACCAATAGTGATTGGAACACTTTTTGCTTAAATAAAATCAATAATTTTTGTATAGTTATAATTCATAGAAATTTCGCTTAGCATCAGTTTCTGTTGCTAAGAAATTTAACTCAGCCAGAAATCCATTTTTTTCAAA
>Ga0233404_10000353_pt1 | contig 12606 bp, 4 predicted proteins | sample Na_oxic_2_MG_FD_179861 | JGI IMG/M metagenome (GOLD analysis project Ga0233404, IMG submission 179861) | Seawater microbial communities from Saanich Inlet, British Columbia, Canada - Na_oxic_2_MG | ecosystem: Environmental > Aquatic > Marine > Inlet | place: Canada: British Columbia | collected...
AAGCCGGCACGACCCTATTTATGACGCTATGGTCGGCTTTTGCCACCTTATTGTCTCGCCTGACTCAGCAAAGCGATATTGTTATTGGTTCGCCCATCGCTAATCGTACCCAGAGTGTCACTGAGTCTCTGATTGGCTTTTTTGTCAATACGCTAGTATTGCGGTTGGATTTGTCTGACAATCCGCCATTTGAGAACGTTCTGCAACAAGCGCGACGGGTGGCATTGGAGGCCTACAGCCATCAAGATATTCCCTTTGAACAGTTGGTGGAAGCATTACAACCGGTTCGAACCTTGAGTCATTCCCCTCTGTTTCAGGTAATGTTTGTGTTACAGAATGCATCCATACCAGATTTGGAATTAGCTGGGTTGAGCTTAACAGTCTTAGAACTAGAAAACGTGACTGCTAAATTTGACCTCACGTTGTTACTCACGGAAACGACTTCTGGACTTTCTGGTACGCTGGAATACAACACGGATTTATTTGAACGTGCCACGATAGAACGTCTGTCTGGTCATTTGCAAATTTTATTGACTGGCATTGTAGAAAATCCCAACACGCCCATTCACGAATTACCGTTACTAAGCGCAGCAGAACACCAACAACTTTTCGCGTGGAATGACACGGCAACTGATTATCCTCAAGACCAATGTATCCATCAGTTATTTGAGGCCCAAGCCGAAACAACGCCGGAAGCCGTTGCGGTGGTGTTTGAAGATCAACAACTGACTTATAGAGAATTAAATAGCCAAGCCAATCAACTCGCCCACTATCTGCAAACCTTGGGTGTCAAACCGGAAGTATTGGTGGGGATTTGTGTTGAGCGTTCCATTTCTATGGTGATTGGGCTTTTCGGCATTCTCAAAGCGGGAGGCGCATACTTGCCACTTGACCCGGCTTATCCGGAAGCACGTTTAGCGTTTATGCTGGAAGATGCGGGGGTGCCGGTGTTGTTGACTCAAGAAAACTTAACCGAGAAATTGCCCGAAACTAAGGCATCGGTGGTTTGTTTAGACGTGGAAGCCGAAGCACTATCACAGTATCGTTCTGAAAATGTAGTCAGTGGGGTTACGCCGACGAATTTGGCCTATGTGATTTATACGTCTGGCTCGACTGGTAAACCCAAAGGTGTTCTTATTGCTCATCAAGGATTGTGTAATCTCGCTCAAGCTCAAATTAAGCTCTTTCATGTGCAAGATAATAGCCGAATTCTTCAATTTGCTTCCTTGAGTTTTGATGCGTCAATTTGGGAAATCGTTATGGGCATTGGTTCTGGAGCACGACTTTGTTTAGCAAAGTCAGACAATTTGCTACCGGGGCCAACTTTGGTGCAATTATTGCGTAAAAATGCCATTACCCATGTGACACTACCTCCAACAGCACTAGCCGTTTTGCCAATAAAAGACGAGTTAGGTTTACAATATATCATTGTAGCGGGGGAAAGCTGTTCACCGGAATTGGCTGCTGGATGGTCAAAAGGCCAACGCTTTTTCAATGCCTACGGACCAACCGAAGGGACTGTTTGTGCGACCGTTTTTGAAAACACTGCCGGTAGGTTATCAACACTTCCCATTGGCAGCCCTATTGCAAACACCCAAACCTATATTTTAGATCCTTATTTACAACCGCTTCCAGTGGGTGTCCCCGGCGAACTCCATATTGGCGGTGTCGGTTTGGCTCGCGGCTATCTCAACCGCCCCGACTTGACGGTCGAAAAATTCATCAAAAATCCCTTTAGTGAAAACCCCAATTCACGCCTTTATAAAACCGGTGACTTAGCCCGCTATATTCCCGACGGTAATATTGAATACTTGGGTCGCATAGATAACCAAGTCAAAATTCGTGGTTTCCGGATTGAATTAGGCGAAATCGAAGCGGTACTAGGACAACATGTGCAAGAAAATGCGGTGATTGTTCATGAAGTATCAACGACGGACAAGCGTTTAGTCGCCTATCTCGTGCCACATCAAGGGCAAGTAATTGAAAATACAGCATTACGTGGTTTTCTAAATGAACGCTTGCCCGATTATATGATACCTTCGGCCTTTGTCACCTTAGAATCCCTGCCACTCATGCCAAATGGTAAAATAGATCGTCGGGCATTATCGAAAAATTCAGTGGACAATTATCAATTATCAGAAGAAACTTTTGTCGCACCTAGAACACCGGATGAAGAACTGTTAGTTGACATTTGGGTTTCTGTGTTGGGTGTTGAACGAGTCGGTGTCCATGACAATTTTTTTGAATTGGGTGGTCATTCTTTGTTAGCTGTCCAATTGGTATCTCGCTTGCGTTCCGCATTTTCCGTCGAATTTTCCCTACACCACCTGTTTGAATCCCCTACGATAGCCAGTTCAGCGGAATGCATAACAATTCTCCGTACTCAAATTGAAGCTAAAACGGCTAAGCAAAATTTGCCTCTACTAGTCCCGATTAAAACTAAGGGAACTCAATGCCCACTTTTTTGTGTTACAGCTGGGCATGGAGATATTTACGTTTTTGAAGGATTAGCAAAATATTTGGATGATGATCAGCCTTTTTATGGGTTAAACGCGCCTTTCCCGACCAAAGCAACTCCTTTTACAACCTCGGAAATAGCCGCCCGCTATGTTGATGAGGTACGTACTGTCCAGCCAACTGGTCCTTATCGTTTAGGTGGGTATTGTTTTGGGGGTACCTTAGCTTTTGAAATGGCTCAACAATTTCAGGCGCAAGGACAAACTGTTGAACTGCTGGTATTATTAGATGTCGCTTTTAAAACTTCGCTTAACCAGAAACTGTTCTCTGAAACAGTACGAAAATTGATGCTAATGGACACCACTCATCTTTCACTAAAGGATAAACTGTTCTTTAATCCTATCCGCAACTTGTTGTTAAAATACTGGCACTTGGATGAGAATAACCCAGAACATGTACGAATGATGAATAATGTTTTCAAAGACGAAGGCATAAGAACCCATGAATTGGCAGTACGCAACTATGTACCACAACCCTACCCCGGAAGTATCGTTTTCTTTTGGGGACAACAATCACAATCCAATGGCTTAGAAATGTGTCGTCAATGGCAGAAAGTGGCTGGTAAAGGTATCAATTTTATCACGCTTCCGGGTAATCATGATAGCTTTGTGCGTCCTCCTAATGCAGCATCATTAGTCAAAGCACTGGAGTCTTGTATTGGTAGATTGGATTAATGGCAAAATTATGCAACGGTTTCGGGAATTTCTTCGTCATTCCCGAAACATCATTGTTCAAATTTGGCGAAGGTATTATACTGCACACGGGCACAACTTAAACTTTTATGTAGCCTTGTAGGGTGGGCAAAGTCTGCCTCGATCCCACCATCTTGCCCCAATGCCATTAACTTAAGGGCAACCATAAAGGATTGCCCCTACGTAACCCATTTATTTGTAGGGGCAATCCCTTGTGGTTGCCCTCAGAAAAATCCTTAACTTAATGGACGTAACCCATTTATTTGTAGGGGCAATCCTTTGTGGTTGCCCTCAGAAAAATCCGATACGAGATGGCATTGACCATCTTGCCTACCATCTCGGTGGGCAACAAAAAGACGTGGGGAGCCCCACAACATACCTGAAAACTTTGTGCTTCAGCAACTAACTTATAAGGAGACTTTATTTATTATTATGAAGATTACCATTTTAGCAATTGGTACTCGCGGTGATGTGCAACCTATGGTTGCTTTGGGATTACGCCTCCAAGCAAGCGGTTATGAAGTTCGTTTTGCGGCTCCGGAGGAATTTGAAAGCTTTGTTCGTCAACAAGAACTTGATTATTTTCCGGTTAGATACGATATAAAAAACATGCTTAAGTGTGAAGCCGGTCAAGCCTTGTTAGAAAGTGGTACTAACGCTACAAAAGCTATGATAAACATTGGGAAAGTAATTAGTCCAATGCTTTCCCAGTTGGGAAGTGATTGCTATCTAGCTTGTAAAGGAAGTGACGCTGTTATTCATTCATGGCTGGGACATTACTTAGGTACTTCTCTATTTGAAAAATATAAGATACCTACTTTTTTCGCATTTTTGCAGCCCTATCACCCGAATCAAGCTTTTCCATCTTTTTTATCTCCAATCCAATCCAATTTGGGCAGTTTGCTTAATCGAACTACCTATCTCATGCAGGATATGCTTAGATGGTTATCTTTTCGAACTGCGGTTAATCAGTGGCGGCAGCAAGAATTGGATTTACCGCCGGTAGGTATAAGCCATTTGAAAGATAACCCCGCACTCAGAATACCTACACTCTATGGTTTTAGTTCTCATTTCATACCTAAACCAGCAAACTGGGGGGAGCATATTGAAATGACTGGTTATTGGTTTTTGGATGATTCAGATTGGCAGCCGCCTAAAGACTTACTTGATTTCTTAGAAGCCGGCCCACCACCAGTTTGTATTGGCTTTGGTAGCATGATGACCGCTAATCCAGCCGCAACAAGTGATATTGTCTTCAAAGCACTTGATCGAACTAAACAACGTGGATTATATTTAACTGGTTGGGGTGGTCTTGAATTATCGGCTTCCACCGATAAAATTTTCCAAACGCAAGCAATACCTCATAGTTGGCTATTTCCACGCATGGCCGCAGTAGTACATCATGGTGGTTGTGGAACCACTGGAGCGGGTTTGCAGGCTGGAATACCCTCTATTCTAACCCCATTTGCTTTTGATCAACCTTTTTGGGGCCAACGAATATTTGAAGCCGGATTAGGGCCAAAACCAATTCTGATGAAAAAGCTTTCTGTAGAAGGATTAGCGGCTGCCATTAATACCGCTGTTACAGATAAAGGAATGCAGAAACGAGCCGCCGATATAGGGAAATGTATTCAGGCTGAAGATGGGTTAGGCAATGCCGTTGCTGCCATTGAGCGTTTTCTTAAGTAATCATGCGCTGGTGCAAGGTACGCCTTGCACTCCGATTCGTGAATTTTATTGACATTTCGTATACATGAGCAAAAATCTTAATATCCCTACCTACCAAGAAATTATCCACTTTACCATACCAGCTGTGCTAGGTTTAGCAACAATTGGACTCATGACATTAATCGATACCCTATTTATTGGGCAACTTGGCACAGCTCAACTCGCTGCGGTACCCTTAGCTGGTTTAGTCTATGCTTTTGGGATTACATTGTTATTTGGGGTAATAAATAATTCCATGGCTTTTATGGCTAGAGCTTATGGAGCCAAAAAATATCGCAAAATCGGCACCATTTTGGCCAATTATCAATTACTCGCTCTATTAGGATTACCATTATTAATTTTGTTTATCCAAATTTGGCCATTATTCTCTGCCATTGCAACTTTAAATACGAGTGTTGATAACTTTGCGTGGATTTATTTGAAAATACGAGTTTGGGATGTGCCTTTTTCTTTATCATTAATCCTATATAGCTTTTTTTATCAATCATTAGGCAATTCATGGTTTCCCATGCTAGTATATTCCAGCGTTTTGGTTATAAATGTTGTGCTTGATTATGGCTTGATTTTCGGCAATTTAGGAATGCCGGCACTCGGTGTTGCTGGTAGTGCTTATGCAACCGTACTCGCTCAAGCATTCGGTGCTTTGTTTATCATTACTGTATCAATGCTTGGAACAACACGAACTCGTTATGCTCTGCGAATACTTAAACGACCAAATTTTGCCCTCTTGAAGCAAATTTTACGAATTGGTTTACCGCAAGGGATTGGTAATTTTATCGAACTTATAGCATGGGTAGGATTTGTACTCATTGTGGGCCGCTTGGGCGAAACGGCTCTTGCAGCTAGTAATATCAGTATGCAAATAAAATATTCATTAGTTATTCCCGGTTTTGCGATGGGTATTGTTGCTGCTTCTTATATGGGTAGGTTTCTTGGTGCGAATTGCCCCGATATTGCCCGGCAAACAACTAACCGTATTTTGATTTTAGGAATAATTTACATGAGTGGATTAGGAGTGGTATTATGGTTTTTCGGAAGCTATCTCGCCCAATTTTTTACTACAGACAGTATGGTTATCTATCAAACCGAACTTGTGTTCAAGATTATGGCCTTATATCAAGTATTCGATGGTATAAACATGATTATACGTTCTGCATTAGGAGGAGCCGGAGATACTTTTATACCTACTTCTTTCGTTGCGATTTGTACTATCGTGATAATGTTTCCAGTAGCAATTATCCTTTCACAATTGGTAATACCCGGTATAGTAGGTGCTTATCTAGGTGCTCTTTCCTACCTAGTCGCATTAGCAATTTTGATGATGTATCGTTACCAAAACGGTAAATGGGCTACAATTTCATTGTAAAATATACTCAACACCGGCATAACCTGAGCTTTTTAAATCTCCCAAAACACCGTAAAACGTTTCGGACGGGGTTGCAAACCCCGTCCAGCAAACAAACTCCTTAGTACAACGTTTCTTAGGAGTGACCGGATTGGTGTGTGATGTGTCTATCGTTATGAAACTCGTTAGAGGTTGCCTTTATTCTATCCGGTGAATTACAGTTTTGCACCAATCAGGTTAGTCCTCAGAACCGTTGTACTAAACAAATGTCCAAGTTATTTTTTTACAAGCACTTAGTGCTATAGAGTATTTTGAAAATGGCTCTCGCACCAATCCGTTCAAACCCCCGATCCGTTGTACTAAATCGTCGGGAATATTTTGAAAATGGCTCTCGCACCAATCCGTTCAAACCCCCGATCCGTTGTACTAAATCGTAGAGAGTATTTCTAGAAACCATAAGGAAAACCATAAGTGGATAACACAACCACGGAAGAATCCGCAGGCCATATCGCCATTATCGGTATGGCGGGCCACTTTCCGGGGGCCAACAATATTGATGAATTTTGGGATAATTTGAAAAACGGGGTAGAATCAATCACCTTTTTTTCGGATGAAGAGTTACTCGCGGCGGGCATTGAGCCCGAGTTACTAAAACAACCCAATTATGTAAAAGCTAAGGGCGCGTTGGATGATGTCGCCGGTTTTGATGCGGCCTTTTTTGGTTTTACCCCCAAAGAGGCCGAAATCACCGATCCCCAACAACGCTTGTTTTTAGAATGTGCGTGGACAGCTTTAGAAGATGCTGGTTATGACCCCAAAACCTACGCCGGTGAAATTGGGGTGTATGGGAGTGTGGGAGGGGTTTACACTTATTTGGCGAAAAATCTTTCCACAAATCCAAAGATTATTGAGACGGTAGGTGATTACGCAATTATGCTGGGTAATGATAAGGATTTTTTATGCACTCGGGTTGCGTATAAATTGAATTTAAGTGGGCCAGCGGTGACAGTGCAAACGGCTTGTTCCTCGTCTTTAGTCGCAGTCGTGATGGGTAGCCAAAGTTTATTGCATTATCAATCTGATATGGTATTGGCTGGAGGTGCGGCTATTTCTATGCCGGCAAAAGCGGGTTATCTTTATCAAGAAGGTATGATTTTGTCGCCGGATGGGCATTGCCGGGCTTTTGATGCGAAGGCAAAAGGTACCGTCATTGGGAATGGTGCCGGCATGGTGGTGCTGAAAAGGTTGGAGGAGGCCCTGACTGATGGTGATCATATTTATGCGGTGATTAAAGGCTCGTTTATGAATAATGATGGTACCGCTAAAATGAATTACACTGCCCCCAGTGTGGAAGGGCAAGCTAAAGTGATTGAAGAGGCTTTGGCAATAGCAGACATTGATCCAGAAACCATTACTTATGTTGAAGCGCATGGTACCGGAACACCGTTAGGCGATCCAATTGAAATTGCGGCTTTGACACAGGCATTTAATACCGAGCAAAAAGGTTATTGTGCTATCGGCTCAGTCAAAACGAATCTGGGTCATTTAGATTCTGCAGCTGGTATTACTAATTTAATCACAGCCGTCCTTGCATTGAAACATCAGTTAATTCCGCCCAGTTTACATTTTGATACTCCTAATCCGGAGATCGACTTTGCTAATAGTCCTTTTTATGTCAATACTCAGTTAACCGAATGGCAAACGGATGGTTTTCCGCGTCGCGCTGGGGTGAGTGCTTTTGGGGTTGGAGGCACCAATGCTCATGTTGTGCTTGAAGAGGCACCAAATCTCAAATTGCAAAATTCAAAATATAAATCTAATTGGCAATTATTGGTGCTGTCTGCTAAAACCGAGTCTGCTTTGGAAACTGCGACTAGCCAATTGCTTGAGCATTTGCAACAGCATCCGGATTTGAATTTAGCTGATGTGGCTTATACTTATCAAGTTGGTCGTCAGGCTTTTAATCATCGGCGGATGTTGGTTGGTAAAACTATTGATGAGATCGTGAATTTTAAACCGCTTACTTATGTCACTGATCTGAAAAAAACGCCTTCAGTCGTATTTATGTTTTCTGGACAAGGGGCGCAGTATGTCAATATGGGTTTGGAACTCTACCAAACTGAGCCGATTTTTCGTGAACATGTCGATTATTGCGCGGAATTTCTGCAATCGCACCTCAAATTAGATTTGCGGGCGGTGTTATATCCCAATCCCTCTCAAAATGAAAATCAACAAATCAATCAAACCGCTTTCAGTCAACCGGCTTTGTTTGTGATTGAATATGCTTTAGCTCAATTGTGGATGAGTTGGGAAATTCAACCAACTGCCATGATAGGGCATAGTATTGGTGAATATGTGGCGGCGTGTCTCGCGGGGGTATTTACCTTAAATGAAGCATTGGTATTGGTGACGGCGCGGGGACGGTTAATGCAATCTATGCCATCTGGTACTATGCTGGCGGTGCCACTGTCGGAGAAAGAAATACGGCCCTTGCTCAATAATAACATTGATTTAGCGGTTATTAATGTACCTTCGCAAAGTGTGGTGTCTGGGCCAACCGAGGCGGCTCTCCAATTTGCCGCCCAATTATTGGCGGAACGTGGGTTGGAATGTAAATCTTTGCATACTTCTCATGCTTTTCATTCGGCCATGATGTTGCCTATTTTGCCATCATTTTTAAAAGAGGTGCAGAAAGTTAGTTTGCAACCCCCCCAAATGCCTTATCTGTCTAATGTTACCGGAACTTGGATTAAGGCTTCGGATGCCACTGATCCGAATTATTGGGTCAAGCATTTACGCCAAACAGTGCGTTTTGCGGCAGGATTGCAACCACTGGTAAAAGAATCCAAGCACGTTTTATTAGAAATTGGGCCGGGACGTACATTAAGCACCTATGCGAAACGGCATCCGGATAAAGTTGCCGGGCAAGTGGTATTGACTTCATTACGTCATCCTAAAGATGAACAATCCGATAGTGGCTTTTTGTTAAATACGTTAGGGCAATTGTGGTTAGCTGGGGTGGTAGTGAATTGGACAGACTTTTATGGTGACGAACAGCGGCGACGTTTACCTTTGCCTACTTATCCATTTGATCGTCAGCGTTATTGGATTGAACCCTCAAAATTAGTTAATGAAAATAAGCTATTATCCTTGTCCGAAAAGAAAGATATAGCAGATTGGTTTTATATTCCATCTTGGCAACGTTCCACATTACCGCGATCTTTTAACTCAGATAATCAAATACTTTCCCGGCAGTGTTGGTTAGTATTTCTTGATGAATGTGGTTTAGGCGCAAAAATAGTGACACGCTTAGAACAAGCCAGCCAAGATGTTATTACAGTTAGCATTGGGCAAGCCTTTACTTCTCACAATGATCGCAGCTATACCTTGAACCTTGAACAACCTAATGACTACGATGCTTTACTTAATGCACTTCACAGTTTAAATAAAATACCCACCATGATTGTTCATTTATGGCGTGTCACAGCGAATAATTTTGCTGAATCCACACTTGAACATCTTGACGAGTTGCAAAGTTTAGGTTTCTATAGTCTATTATTTCTCACTCAAGCCATTGGTAAACAAAATTTGACGGCGAAAATTCAAATTGCGATAGTGTCAAATAATATGCAGGCAGTCATTGGCGAAAAATGGCTTTGTCCTGAAAAAGCGACTTTGTTGGGTGCTGTGAAGGTGATTCCGCAAGAATATACTAACATTAGTTGTCGCAGTATTGATGTTATATTGCCGGATTCAGATAATGAACAACAACTTATCGATCAACTTTGGCAAGAATTAACCTCAAAATTTACTGATATAGTCGTTGCTTATCGGGAAACCTACCGTTGGATACCAACCTTTGAGCCAGTTCGACTAGAAAAAACGACTGAAGAAACACCTCGATTACGAGAGCAAGGAGTTTATCTAATTATCGGTGGACTCGGTGCAATAGGGTTAACGCTGGCAGAATATTTAGCAAAGACAGTTCAAGCGAAACTGATTTTGGTTGGACGTTCGGCTTTCCCGCCTAAGAACGAGTGGGAACAATGGTTAGCAACAGATGATAAAAAGGATAGTGTTGGTAGTAAGATAAGAAAACTTCAAGCCTTTGAAAATTGGGGTGCTGAGGTTTTCATATTTAGTGCTGATGTTGCTAATCAAACACAGATGCAAAATGTTATCACTCAGTCTGAAAAACAATTTGGGCAAAAAATTAATGGGGTGATTAATACAGCCGGCGTTATTGACTATGCCGGGGTAATTCAGAAAAGAACGCGAGCAATGACCGAAAGTACTATGATTTCCAAGCTAAAAGGAACATTGGTACTTGATAATTTATTGCAAAATGTTAAACCGGACTTCCTAGTACTGGGTTCTTCGATTGGTTCAGTATTATATCATGCTAAGTTTGGCCAAGTTGGTTATGCTGCTGCTAGTGACTTTCTGGATGCTTTTACTTATTATAAACACTGGAAAGATAATACATTTACAGTTACTATTGATTGGAGTGATTGGCAAGAAATTGGAATGTCAGTAGAAGCAGAAAAACACTGGCGAAAAACCCATAATCTTACCGAAGAACATTCTTTGCTTGAGAATACTTTGCTAACTATTGAGGGTGTAGAGATATTTAAACGGATTTTAACCAATACGTTTTCTCGGGTGGTTGTGTCTAAGCAAGATTTATTGGCAATGATTGAACAAGATGCTTTGACACCAACCATTCCTATAAAGCCATTAGAAGAAATTAAAGCCTCCCAATTAACCCATCCGCGCCCTAATTTAAGTAATGCTTATTCCCCACCGCAAAATGAAAGAGCGCATAAGCTTGCTAATCTATGGCAAGATTTCCTTGGTGTCGATAAAGTTGGTATTCACGACGATTTTTTTGAATTAGGAGGAGATTCACTACTAGCAACTCAACTCATTGCTAAGATGAATAAAGCTTTTCAAACTCAGTTATCATCTGCTAGTTTATTAGAATCATCTACTATTGCAAAATTAGTTAAGCTAATTGAGGAAATAGGATTGTCTTCCATGCAGCCTTCTTCTTTAGTTCGGCTCCAGCGTGGTAGTGGCACTAAATCTTCATTGTTTTTAGTCCATTCAGTGGGCGGACAGGTTTTCAATTATCGTGAACTCGTTCATCATTTGGGAGCTGAACAACCGGTTTATGGACTACAAGCTCAGGGATTGGATGGAAAAACAACACCATTTACGACTATAGAAAATATGGCGGCGCATTATCTTGAAGCATTGCGTTCTGTTCAGGCTAATGGCCCCTACTTTTTAGGAGGACATTCTTTTGGTGGTGGCGTAGCACTTGAAATGGCGCAACAACTTCAGGCTGACAATCAAACAGTCGCTTTACTGGTGCTTATTGATTCGATTGGCCCTGACCAAATTCATCAAATACCGTTGAAATTTGAACCGGGTTGGGAAACTCAAATTTTGGCTTTTCTAATCGAAGAGGGTTCTAATTTTTCTGTTTGGTTGGAACAACTCAGAAATTTTACGACTGAGAATGAACAAATACGGTATTTTTTGCAGCAGGGTAAACTTAATAAGACTTTTCCGGCTAATTTTGAACTTGCTGATGTTCACCGTGTTATCAATATAATGAAAGCTAACTTTCAAGCAATATGGGCTTATACGCCTCAAGTCTATGCTGGGCGGGTAGTTTTGTTTAAAGCCAAAGAACGCAATGCGTTTAATCCTGACAATTCAGAGATCAGTTGGGCTAAAATGGTCAACGGAGAGCTGGATGTCTATGAAATACCGGGCAATCATTTAACCATGAATTTTTCTCCCAATGTTGAGGTAATGGCTGAACGGATGAAGACGTATCTTGCTGGTGATTAAGCGATAACTTTTCTTTCTGATTCCCATACCGTGGGAACGAAAAAACTCAGCTTTGTTTTGAAACAATTTTTTAAGGAAGTACAAGATGAATGAAGAAGGTAACAATGTTATACTTGAGCAACATGAGCAGGAAAATGTAGATGTATTACAAAAAATATATGCAGCTCTTGATAATGACGATATCCAAGGAGTTTTGGCATACTTGACAGATGATGTGGAATGCCGTATATTGCCGGTTGAAGTCCCTTTTGGGGGCGTTTTTCACGGTTTGGAAGGATTGCGAAAGTTCTTTGAAAATCTCAAAGAGACGTTTAAGTATGAATCGGTAACGCGGGAACAGGTTGTTCGAGGAGATAAGATCATCGTTTTTGGTCATGAGCAAGCTCGTATCATGCCCCTTGGCAATCTATTTGAAACAGATTTTGTTGCGATTTATTCTTTCCGTCAAGGGAAATTATCAAA
>Ga0233404_10000354_pt1 | contig 12568 bp, 13 predicted proteins | sample Na_oxic_2_MG_FD_179861 | JGI IMG/M metagenome (GOLD analysis project Ga0233404, IMG submission 179861) | Seawater microbial communities from Saanich Inlet, British Columbia, Canada - Na_oxic_2_MG | ecosystem: Environmental > Aquatic > Marine > Inlet | place: Canada: British Columbia | collected...
TTAGCTTATCCTTGGCAATGTGTCGTCCTAGCCAAGGTGTATGTAACCAGTCTTTTATGTGGGGATATTTATTAGCGGTTGTCGCTCCCGATGCCAAGAGTTCAAAGACATAGTTTTCCAAAGACGGGTGACTGTCTTGAAGATAATAATATTCACTGGCTGGATCCAATGATATTTCCTCACCTTTTGCCAGTTTTTCTTCGCCGGCACCACCCCGAATTTGGACGGTTTCCCCGGGCTTCCAACCGGCAATTGTATCGAACAGCAAAAATTTGATGCTGTCGGGTTTTTTGCCCTGTTTTAACACGGCCATTTCTTTGAGGTAAGTCAGGACATGGGCACCAGTGCCCCCAAATCCCATGACTAATGCGTGTACTGCCATAAAAATTTCTCTCCGTTTTTTCAATAGTTTAATGAAATTCAGCCCAAATCTGAAGGTTTGGACTCCATAATATTACGTGTTGGAATCCAAACCTTTAGATTTGGAGATTTGAACTTTTTGGAGTCCAAACCTTTAGATTTGGAAATTAAGTTAACAACAAAACCTTGACAATTTCATCCAGAATGCGATAGGTGTAAGTGGGTGTCATGGAATTGACGGAAGATTGTTTATTCACATCTTTGCCATGCGCAATCCAATTCCGATAGTCTAGGATTTGTTTTGCTTGTCCAATAGCATTCTTATCTATTGATGGAATCGTTTTGAGTAAATCCAAAATTTCTTTTTGATTCCAGAACTCTACCTCCTTTTGAAAGTGTTTATACAGAGGAAGTTGCCAAAGCAAAGGGAGTCACGGATTGTTGTAGCCCAGCCCCTTTGTCTTGCAAATAGATGATAACAAAACGTTCAAAGGTTGCCCATAGTAAGAAAACGAATAAATCATCAATTTCTACTTTCGTTTTGACAATATGTTGTTGTGCGTTTGGTTGAGTCAGTAAATTTAACTCAGCAAATAAATTACTTTGCTGTTGTTTAACGGCTCTTTTGGCAACCTTAAAACACTCTATATAGACTTTGTAAGCCTCCATAACTTGAAAAAGTGGGTTAGAGTCCATAGTCACTTGCCTGTGCAAAAAGTTTAAAGAAAGTTTCCTTATTCATCGGATGGGCTTTATCTTTCAGGTTGTTTTCAACCCAATACCAACCATCGTCACCAACATCTTTAAACATCTGCTTGCCATGTAAGTAAGGGCCACCGTTTACTAGGTAAATTATATATTCGGTATCCAACCATCCCAAACAATCGACTCGACCTTCAGATGCCATAATGTAGGCACCCACCGGCTTCAGTTCGGCGAGTTGTTCGGTTTGATGAGTTATGACCAAAGTTGGCACCATATAAAACCCAGTTAGTTTTTCATGAATTTCGATGTTTTGTTGTTCTACATGTAATTCTTTTTTCTCCTTTAACCAGCCTTTTATATCGCCAAAAAGCTGGTTGACTCTTGATAAGAAACACTGCTTAACTTGCTCTACTTCTTGCTCTTCTGTAGTCATGTTTTGTTCCTAAAAAAATAGGCACCGATAAGTTAGCTTTGAATGTTCTTGACAATTAGTAGTAATGGTGGGCAAAAAATAATCCTTCCATCACCTAATTCAACTTCTACTTCAGTAAAAAATTCTATCTTGGCTTCTTCTGTATGTTTTCGTAGCAAACAAAACGCGCTGTTAAATCCAGTATCTAAAATGGTTCGTAAGGCTATCCAGCCATTTCTTCCTTCGATGAATATATCATCAAGGAGTGGTTCTAATTTTTCGTTGATGATTCAGGTAATCATTGATTATCCTTAGCCTTAAACTTAACCGGAACATGGCTATGATATGAGTAAACGGTTCGACAACCGATCCGTTTGCAATAGAATTTCCGTTGTGGGTACCGCTTTCTACCAAGCATAACTGCTTTTAAAACGGTATCTTCAATAAAATAATCGGTGGATTTAATATCAATGGCGATAATTTGGCCCTTTAAATTATCCACCGGTAATTGAGGCAAAATTCGCGTCTTATAAATGTGTTCACCTTTTTCCACTGTTCTACAATTCTTACACTTACTTATTAATACTTTGCCAACACCCCTTTCACTCCCTCCGGATCATAAAATTCCTTCACTAATTCCTCGGCCCGATAAGAATTAACTGTGCCCTTTTCGGTATAACAAAGTTGACGCATACCTTCGGGGTTGGCATAAAAACGATAGCGAACCCCACCATTTTGGCGGATCGATATCACTGATGATCAAATTCTACAATATGCACACAACCTTCGCACAGATTTTTCAAGTATTCTGGCAAGGTTATATGATTTAGATTACCCTCAGTCCAAGTCAGTGGTGAGATAGTTGTGGAGGTCATGTCTTTGACCAACTTGGGTTGAGGCCCCCGGCCCTTCATGGCCCGGTCCCACATTTGTCGAGCCTGATGTCTTTGCTGAATGCTACGATTGCTTTGCATGGTGACCATTGTTACATAACGCTCCTCTAGGGTTTTATCCCGTTCACAGGTCACCACGAAGTAGATAGTCTCCCGTCCTGTAGTGTTGTCTAGCTGAAATGACCATGGCTCGGCGGGGACAAAGTATTGTGTCCTTTTTATTACCGGATTATCGTTTTTGAGGTCAGCGTTTGCAAAATCTTTGGTGGGAAACAAACGAAAGATTTTATGGGATGAATCTATCTGAAAAATGTACACAAAACTGTTGTCAGTTGGCTTAAACAGTAACTTATAGCTATCGCCAGAGTGCAACACATCGCTGTGACCAAAGGCTTTAGCTTGCCCGGTACTACCACGACGATAGACGTAGCTGATCTCAAAGTTAGCCGGTTTTGAACACTGACGGGACGAATCTGAATCCGCTGTTAGTGTTGAATTTGGGCCTCTATCTGTAGCATTTGCCCAAGGCACAAAACAGCTATCCTCAAACAGACAGTGTTCCAAAAATACCACAGTCAAGGGGAGAAGTAAGCCGGTGACTATAACCCCCACTACTATCAGAATAGTACGCATAATATTTACTCCTTAAATTCTTAAAATTTTAACGATTATTCGAGCCAATAAAACATAGTAAAATGGACTAGAACAAAGCGAAAACCATCCTACAATCAACTTACTTTTCCTCTAAACGAATTATAGCTTCAAGTGCATTAGTGTATCCTCGTTGTGCAGCTATACGATACCATCTTATAGCTTCATTGTAATCTTGAGGGACACCTTTACCGGTTTCGTACAACCATCCTAGTACATATGCTCCATGCGGAACTTTATGACTTTTATTTTCTGCGGATAAACGAGACCATTTTGCAGCTTCCTTGTAGTCTTTTGGTACACCTTGTCCAAGCTTGTACATATCTCCCATTAAAGACTGTGCATTACTATTTTTTTGTCTTGCAGCCAGACGAAACCACTTTAGTGCTTCTTTGTAGTCTTGCGGTACTCCGTCACCCCTTGAATACATCCATCCAAAATTTTTCTGCCCTCGAGAAAGCCCTTGTTCCGCGGATAAACGAAACCACTTTAAAGCTTTCTGATAGTCTTTTTGTATGCCGGTTCCTTTCCAGTACATATGTCCTAATCCATCTTGTGCATCAGCATTCCCTTGTTTAGCAGCTAGACGATACCACTTTATAGCCTTTTTATAGTCTTTTGGTACGTTTCTACCATATTCATACATCCGTCCTAACTGGCTTTGCGCGTAAACATCTCCTTTTTCTGCTTTTTGATGCAGAAGTTTTAATGGCTCAAATTTTGTCTCACTCTCCCCCGCTGTTATTTCATTTTCCTCTTGTTTATCAGAAGTCAATGAACTCGCTTGACAACCCCCAAAACAAAAGGGTGCTTTTAACGAAGCATTATACCAAGGCTCTTGATTTCTCCCACTTTCTTGTGAAACACCATTGCCCACTTGCATGAGCATATCATCTATGCGCTGATGCGTTTGATGTGCCCGTTTCAAGCCTTTGAGTAGATACTTTGTATACAAGCCATTGCGTTTTCCAGCACTACTATCTGCTGCCGTTTTGCCCGGACTCGTTGCAAAGGCAATGAGAGAACCTTGCCTAGATTGTATTGAAGCTAAACCTCGCCCTGCACCCCGTGACATGCTACGATAAGGATTATTGCGACAAGCATCTAAAATAACAATATTTAAATGGCTATTGTTCTCCTCCATCCTAGCTAAGACATGTTGATTAACATCAATAGTATAGGCTGCTAAATCATGTTTATCCCCGATTTTATTATTATCAATGGGGAGTAAATAATTCCGCCCATCTACCTGCGTACCATGTCCGGCAAAGTAAAACAAGCCAACAGATTGGCTGGACAAACGGGCAGTAAACTGACGAATAGCAGTACCCATAGCCACTTGATCCAAATTAGTTTTCAGGGTAACCTCAAAACCGATTTGTCGCAACACCGCCGCGATATCTGTAGCATCATTGACGGGATTGGTTAATGAGCCATATTCATATTCAGTATTACCTATCACCAAAGCAATTAGTGACTGGTTAGTTGGTGTACTGCTAGATACCAGCACTGGATTAACGCCTCGTTGTTCTGGTACTGTCTCACACGCACTAAGCAGTATGATAATTGTGACAGAAGTTAATATCAATCGCATTTATTAATTACCTCTTGTGTTATGACATTGAAACTAAGTAGTGTCCATCCGGAAACACTCCCAAAGCTAAAGCTTTGGATTCCAAGATGCCCATTATTTGGAGTCCAAAGCGCAAGCGTAGGGATTTTTTCGGCGTTTCCGGATGGACACTAAGTAGATACACAAATGGGACTGGTTCAATTAAATTGATATACACTACCTTTGGTAGTCCTTATTTTTACAAAGTATTATGAAAACATGTCAATCATTTTGATTGAACCAGTCCCAAATGTAAAGTTTTAATGTCTTACATTTGAATTTTTTCAGGTAAAGCAACATTAATTAAGAATATTTTGTTGTTTATAACAATTTCATTTCTTATACTATACGGTATAGAAGTATGGTCTTGTCCAATACCTAAATAAGCTTTTTTGGGTAGTTTTCCATTATATACCATGGTTTCCTTACCATTTACATAAAGTTTAAGAATGTTCTTTTCTACGACATGAATAGTGAATTGATTCCACTCTAACGGTACGTAGTATACCCCATTTACTTTAATGAATGAATCTTTATATGATGAATATACAGTATTACCATTAGAACGTCCTTTATAGTTTGGACGATTTATAGTAACAGGAGCAACTTTTAACACAATAGAATCTGTTTCTATGGAAAGTCCTTTTAAACTTCTAATATTTTTATTTGGTTTCTCTGAATATAATCCAAAATTAAAAACAGATACCCATTGTTCATTATTATGTGAGGGATCATCGGTACCATCATAATTTGCAATTAGATGAATATCTATTGTTCTTCCTTTTTCAAGTGAAATTAGTTTCTTAGAAATAAGTCCAGCATTTCCTCCTATGTGAGTATATTTACTTCCATACTCCACGTCAAGTTGCGGAGTACCGTACATGTAACTTGGGAAAGTTAAAAAATGAAATGTTGGGCGAATTTCTGCTATTAGTTCATTTTTCTCTTTACCTTGTACTTGTTCATTGGAAATTAATGAAGATGAACTTGCTTGACAACCTCCAAAACAAAAAGGTGCTCTTAACGAAGCATTATACCAAGGCTCCTGATTTCTCCCACTTTCTTGTGAAACTCCATTGCCCACTTGCATGAGCATATCATCTATGCGTTGATGCGTTTGATGTGCCTGTTTCAAGCCTTTGAGTAAATACTTTGTATACAAGCCATTGCGTTTTCCAGCACTGCTATCTGCTGCCGTTTTGCCCGGACTCGTTGCAAAGGCAATGAGAGAACCTTGCCTAGATTGTATTGAAGCTAAACCTCGCCCTGCACCCCGTGACATGCTACGATAAGGGTTATTGCGACAAGCATCTAAAATAACAATATTTAAATGGCTATTGTTCTCCTCCATCCTAGCTAAGACATGCTGATTAACATCAATAGTATAGGCTGCTAAATCATGTTTATCTCCTATTTTATTATTATCAATGGGGAGTAAATAATTTCGCCCATCCACTTGCGTACCATGTCCGGCAAAGTAAAACAAGCCAATAGATTGGCTGGATAAACTGGCAGTAAACTGACGAATAGTGGTACCCATAGCCACTTGATCCAAATTAGTTTTCAGGGTAACCTCAAAACCGATTTGTCGCAACACCGCCGCAATATCTGTAGCATCATTGACGGGATTGGCTAATGAGCCATACTCATATTCAGTATTACCTATCACCAAAGCAATTAGTGACTGGTTAGTTGGTGTACTACTAGACACCAGCACTGGATTAACGCCTCGTTGTTCCGGTACTGTCTCACACGCACTAAGCAGTATGATAATTGTGATATAAGTTAATATCAATCGCATTTATTAATTACCTCTTGTGTTATGACATTGAAACTGTTGACATGATACATCTTTCATTCCAACATTCATTTTGAAACGCTCGCGCCCATTGAAACGCGAGATAATTGGCTAACGTAGTTTTGCCGGTTCCCAAATCCCCCAAAATCGTCATGAGATTTTCGCCACTCTTGCCCAGCCAATGCGCGACATGATCCAACGCTGGCAAAACATTTTCCTCAATATCGGTACAAATATCCGGCGGAATAAACCAATCATTGCCAGCCCAAATTTTGTCTACAATATCAGTTTTATATTGCTCAATCAAATTATCAACATATTCCCGCAACGGCACTAATTGATTTAACAACTCCGAGTATGAAACACAATTAATCCTTAGATTATTCAAATGGTTATAGCTATCCTGACAAAAACCTTCCGCCGCTACCACAATCCATTGAAAATTTTCTTGAGCCAATTTGCTATGAATTTGCCCATACTGCGTCGCAATATCGCGGCACTGAGCCAAATCACAATAACCATCCAGACAAGTCACCACCGCCTGATGGCGTATCCCAAAATCGCGCTTAGCCACAAGCAAATCAAAAGTAACCCCATGCCACGGTTGCTGCAACTGCACCTCAAAATGTTGCAACCGATAAACTTTCGCTACCACATCGACAAACGTTTCTCCGCGTGATTGCCGCTCCCGTAAATCCTCCACCCCATATTCCGGCAATTTATCTTTTCGTTTCGGCGCGAACTGCCCTCGCACATCAAAATTCAACGCCTCCAATAACTGGCGCACACACCATTCAAAATTAGCGGAACTGGTAAAATCTATCGGCGCGAATTGTTAAAAAATAGCCGGTATTTCACAATGTTCAAACAACAAAGGGATTACCGGGCGTTCCTTAGCCAGACTCGCCGAGGTTTGGCTCAACGCCTCCACCACCAACGTAAAATTATCAAGCGATTTAGGACTAAAATAAGCCGGAGTCAAAATCGCCACAATTTGCCGTGAAGCTTGTATACCTTCACGCGGCTTACTCGCCTGATGATCACCACCTTTCAGCACCCATTCTTCAAACCAAACCTTAACCCCAACTTGTTTTAAACTTTCAGCAAGTTTCCGGGATTGTTCAATATCGGGTTTAGTGTGGCTTAGGAAAACGTCGTATTGTTTTGTTGGGAGATTTTTATCTGGTTTTCTTTTCTTCAAATGTTGCACCAAATCCCATATTCCTTTTCCCCAAAGGGTTACAAAAATCCCAACAAGCCCGAGTAAGACTATAATTGGATGTGATGCAATTTTATTAATTATTTCAAGCATTAAATGTAATCTCCATACAAAAGTTACGCGTAAGTAGCACTTTTTGGAATCCAAACCTTCATCCAAATCTGAAGGTTTGGACTCCACTGCCAAATCTGAAGGTTTGGACTCCACTGCCAAATCTGAAGGTTTGGACTCCACTGCCAAATCTAAAGGTTTGGATTCCAAAAACTGAAGCAATCTGGAGTCCAAACCTTCAGATTTGGACGTGTAGTGCTGCCAAATCTGAAGGATTCACTAGAAGCGACGCTGGCGCGTGGGAACCAGAAAATAGCGTTGGCTATTTTCTCATAATCCTTCTATTATCTCATCATGTACTTTTGCCATTTTGTTGTAAAAATCTTGCATAATCTCAGAAAGTTGTAACTTGAATTCTACCAAATCTGGATTTTCTGGTTCTTTTGTCTCTTTTATAAGAAGACTTTCAATGGCATCAGAAACTTGATGGATTGGTTCTTGTAAACGTTCGAGCATTTCACCAAATTCCTCTTCTGTCAATTCTTTGTCCATACATTGTTGCTCACTAGTAGATGATAAGATGTTTTTTCTCTTCCACAGTCCAGCGTGAAAACGAGAAAAAAACTATTTTCTGGTTTCCACGCGCTGGCATCAAAATGCCATTAAGCTAGGGCGAACACATAGTAGGGCGAACACATAGGTTCGCCCCTACAGCCCCAAATACGTGGGGTTTGGCATACCTGTGTGTCTGCCCTTAATTTCATGGCATTGACACCGGCGCGTGGGAACCAGCTACAAATTTTCAGTTTTCTTCTTTCCAATTGGCACCGATTTCGCCACCAATGTCATGTCTTTTCCTGATATTAACAACTTATGCTCCAAAATATATTCCCTGACATGTGGATAAAGTCGCTTTTTTCGCTTAATAAGCTTGTCAATATTCTGGATTATCACAGCAATATCTTCAGCAGTCATTTGAGGAGGAAGCATCTCAACAAATTTATCTAAAAATTCTTCTTGATCTTCGTCATCCAAAACTGATAAATTCCAAGCTGTAACAGCTATACGAATAATACTTTTCGTTTGAGTAGTATCCTGATGATACTTTTTTCGCAAAGGTTCCGAAAGTTCTAAAATGGCAGCAGAAATTTTAAAGTCTGGTGGCACTTTAGTTGATTTAGTTGGTCTACGTTTAATTGGTTTGCGCTTCTTTTTTAGCATTGAGTTTCCTTACTAGGTTAAAAAAATATTAAGATGGGGCTTGGTTGACAAAACTATTGGATAATCAGGTGGATACGCTATCGCTTTATCCACCCTACAAATCTCCATAGTGCCGCCAAATCTGAAGGTTTGGACTCCATAGTGCCAAATCTGAAGGTTTGGACTCCAGGCCAAATCTGAAGGTTTGGACTCCATAGTGCCAAATCTGAAGGTTTGGACTCCAGGCCAAATCTGAAGGTTTGGACTCCAGGCCAAATCTGAAGGTTTGGACTCCATAGATATTAACTATATTTTCTCAACACCCCTTTCACTCCCTCCGGATCATAAAATTCCTTCACCAATTCCTCAGCCCGATAAGAATTAACTGTGCCCTTTTCGGTATAACAAAGATAGCCCATACCTTCGGGGTTGGCATCAAAACGACCATCCGGCAATAAAGCTAACCACGCGCTTTTGCCAAAGCTATACAGATATAAGAAAGTTTCAGAATTATCTAAATCCCAAAATTGTAAACGCCCGGCACTTCCAGCAGCTACTAAATAGCGTCCATTGGGAGCAAAGGCAACCGACAAAATATTTCCTAAATTACTTGTTAAAATCGCAACACATTCTCCGCTATTACTGTCCCACAATCGCACCGTATTATCATCACTTCCGCTGGCAAGCCGCGTTTGGTTTGGGTCAAACGCCACTGACCAAATACTGTCATTATGACCTTTGAGGGTGTGCAACAACTTACCCGAGTTTGGGTCCCACAATCGCACCGTCTTATCAAAACTTCCGCTGGCAAGCCGCGTTTGGCTTGGGTCAAACGCCACTGATAGAACCCCGTTTTGATGACCTCCGAGGGTGTGCAACAACTTACCCGAGTTTGGGTTCCACAATCGCACCGTATTATCATCACTTCCGCTGGCAAGCCGCGTTTGGTTTGGGTCAAACGCCACTGACAGAACCCGGTTTTGATGACCTTTGAGAGTGTGCAACAACTTACCCGAGTTTGAATCCCACAATCGCACCGTATAATCAGAACTTCCGCTGGCAAGCCGCGTTTGGCTTGGGTCAAACGCCACTGATAGAACCCCGTATTGATGACCTTTGAGGGTGTGCAACAACTTACCCGAGTTTGGGTTCCACAATCGCACCGTATTCTCATAACCATTTCCGTAGGCAAGCAGCGCATGGATTGGGTCAAACGCTACAGTTGTAACACTGTAGTATCGCCATTGCTCTCCGATGGTGTGCAACAGCTTTCCCGAGTTTAAATCCCACAATCGCACCGTCCCATCACCACTTCCACTGGCAAGCCACGCATTGTTTGGCTCAAACGCCACAGACCGAATAGTGTTACCTTTGAGGGTGTCAGGCAGCTTTCCCAAGAATCGCTCCACCATCCCATCATCACTTCCGCTGGTAAGCCGTGCGTAGTTTTGGTCAAACAACACAGATTCTATGCCACCCTGATAATCTTCTGAGGTGTACAACAAACGATAGTCAGCACTACGCCAGATTTCGATAATATTATCATGACAACGAGTTACAAATTGTACACCATTTGAACTATAAATAGCAATAGCAGCTTTCAGCGGCTGCCACATACTATCTGAACTATAAATAGCAATAGCATCCTTCAGCGGGTGCAACCGTTGCACGACCGCAAGCAAGTTTTCCCGAACTAACTCATACTTAGCTTCGGTCAAATCACACTCCAGAAAATTGCAATTATTGAGATTGGCATTAAAAAAAATTGCGCCCTTTAACTGTGCTTGAGGTAAAGTCGCGGCTTCTAAATTGATGTCAGCTAATCGTGCGTTTTGGAGTTGCATTCCACTTGGAAACTGTAACAATTGTTGCAACTTCGCCAAATCCGTGATTTTTTCCTCCATTCCAGCCGCAATGCGTTGGGACCAATACCATATTTGTAAGGCGTTTTCGGAAATTTTGGGTTGGTAGGCATTGGTTAACAGATTTTCGAGTAGCGTTTTCAATTGATTACTATGATCTAATTGGGTCAAAAAATACACCACTTTCCGATCTAAACGGCGCGTATTGAGAACACTGATATTTTCTTTTGCTAAACAGGCATGGATTTCATACGCCAAAAAATATTCCATAAAGGAACGGTGCATAAAGACAAATTCATTATTTTCGCATTTAAAAAAAGTTGCGGTTTGTATTTCTTTGGTAATCATGTCCAACCTAAAATCCATTTTATACCCCATTAACCGTTCCACAAACGGCAATAACTCCTTAGTAACAAAAAAAGTATTCCGTTTGCTATCCCACATCTGCCACGCCAATTCCAACATTAACTGCAACCGGCTGTCTGAATCCAACAACCGCTTTTTCTCATTCTCCGGTCGTATCCACTGATTGGTATAATATTCATACAACTTTGCCGCCGTGATATGTTGCGACTTATCAAATTTAGGCAAAGTCTTGACAATCGTATCTAACAACAACGGCCTTTCCGCCAAACCGCGCATGTCATAAATATGTTCAATCTTATCCCAATCCTCCGCAACATGTTGCGGTCGAGTGCGCTGCAAATATGCCTTAATCTTCGCATCATCAAACAATTGCAAATAAACCACCTGCTGCCGAGTTCCATATTGGTGTTGATCTTGGTACAATTCAGTTTCCGTTTCTGTAAATGTAGACTCATTTATAATTTTAGCCTGCTCTTGTTGTGGATCCTTAAAATACCGAGTGCTACAAGTCAAAATTACTTTACTCCGATGTTCAGCCGCCCGCGCCAATTCCCGAAAATTATCGCGCATGGTATCATAGCGAATCCGAGCCGCCATTTCATCAAAACCGTCAAACAACAATATCACCTTACCCAACCGCAACATAAATTCAAAATTGGCATACGACACATTCGCCAAGTCGTGATAATTTTGAAAATGAGTGGTGATAATACTTTCCAAAGTAATTGCTTTTTGCACATCATGTAGTGGAATCAACACCGGAGCCGGATGATGTAACGGATCATCTTGAAAAGCCCGCGCCAATTGATAAGCTAGATAATTGGCTAACGTGGTTTTTCCGGTTCCAAAATCCCCCAAAATCGTCATAAGATTTTCACTAGGCTTGCCCAGCCAATGAGCGACATGATCCAACGCTGGCACAACCTTTTTCTCATCGGTACAAATATCCGGGGGAATAAACCAATCATTGCCAGACCAAATTTTATCCACAGTTTTATATTGCTCAATAAAATTATCAACATATTCCCGCAACGGGACTAATTGATCTGTCAATGGATGTGATAAATTTTTTCCAATAATTTCAATCATTAAGTGTAATCTCCATACAAAAGTGGCCGGTATCGTTTTTCACGGTTAAGTTAAGCAACGAATTTTGGTGCTAAACGAATAAGACTCAACAACCTTCTTAGTACTTTTTGGAATCCAAACCTTTAGATTTGGACATGTACTTTTTGGAATCCAAACCTTTAGATTTGGACATGTACTTTTTGGAATCCAAACCTTTAGATTTGGACATGACCAAATTACTGACTGCCAAATCTGAAGGTTTGGACTCCATGCCAAATCTGAAGGTTTGGACTCCATGCCAAATCTGAAGGTTTGGACTCCATGCCAAATCTGAAGGTTTGGACTCCATGCCAAATCTGAAGGTTTGGACT
>Ga0233404_10000355_pt1 | contig 12559 bp, 8 predicted proteins | sample Na_oxic_2_MG_FD_179861 | JGI IMG/M metagenome (GOLD analysis project Ga0233404, IMG submission 179861) | Seawater microbial communities from Saanich Inlet, British Columbia, Canada - Na_oxic_2_MG | ecosystem: Environmental > Aquatic > Marine > Inlet | place: Canada: British Columbia | collected...
TCGAATCTTTATCTGATTCAACGAAAGAGGATATCGAACGAGACACTGTCGTGAAAAAATTGGAATACGCCGCCGGGGGAGTCAGAGAGTATTATATATTAGATGCGAGAAGCAAACATACCGCATTCTACCGCCTTAATGCCCGGGGTGTGTATGTTCCCATTAAACCCACGATAGATGGCATCATCAAATCAAAAGCCTTAGTGGGTTTTCAGTTTCGACGGGCCGATTTATACCAAAAACCTTCGACCGAAGAGATGATGGAAGACGTTGTTTATAAAGGCTTTGTTTGTTTGTCTCATCAAGAAACCAAAAAGCAACTTGAGCGGAAGGAAAAAGCCCTGCAAAAAGAAGCCAAAGCGCGTCAAACGGCTGAAGCTAAAGCACTTGAGGAAAAACAAGCCCGTCAAACGGCGGAAACCAAAGCATTTGAGGAACAACAAGCTCGGCAAGTCGCTGAAGCCGAAATTGCTCGTCTCAAAGCATTACTAGCCAGCAAAGTGGAATGAAGTATTTTGCACGCGGGCATAAATTAAACTAAACTTTCATGGTAACTACTCAGGGCAACCACAAGGGATTGCCCCTACATAAGAATATTGTTGTAGGGGCATTTATGGTTGCCCTTGGTAAAAATTAAATTTGTAATTTTGACCAAAGTCGCTTGGTATTCTAAACAAAAGGATAACTGATATGGACGATTTACAAAAAGCAGATTATGCGCAACCAATCATTCATTCAACTGATAACTTCGTTTCAGAAGCGGAATATTGGGAAAAATATTATGATTACCCGGGTATTGTTTATGAATGGAATAATGGCGTTTTGGAAGAAAGACCAGTAGCTGATTACTTGAATTATTCAACTTATGACTGGTTTGTTGCTTTGTTGCGCAAGTTTTTAAAAGCCCGTCCGATTGCAAAAACCACCGGCTTAGGAATTGGGTTCCGTCTGGAATTAGCGATTAATATTGTTATTCGCCGCCCGGATTTGGGAGTGGTGCTTGATTCCAATCCGGTGTCGCTGGAAGATGATGATAAAACTTACCGTGGTATTTTTGATCTGTGCGTCGAATCTTTATCTGATTCAACGAAAGAGGATATCGAACGAGACACTGTCGTGAAAAAATTGGAATACGCCGCCGGGGGAGTCAGAGAGTATTATATATTAGATGCGAGAAGCAAACATACCGCATTTTATCGTCAAGGTGCCCGGGGCGGGTATGTTCCTATTAAACCCACCAAAGGTGGCATCATCAAATCGAAAGTTTTGCCGGGTTTTCAGTTTCGACGAGCCGATTTATACCAAAAACCTTCTACCGAAGAGATGATGGAAGACGTTGCTTATAAAGGCTTTGTTGAACTGGCTCATCAAGAAACCAAAAAACAACTTAAACGGGTTAAAAAAGCCCGGCAAGAAGCCAAAGCCCGTCAAAAGGCTTGCGCTCGTGCACTTGAGGAACAACAAGCGCGTCAAAAAGCTGAAGCCGAAATTGCCCGTCTCAAAGCATTACTCGCAACCAAAGTGGAATGAGCTTTGGATATTCAGGCTCAAAAAGATTCCATGTCTAATTCCCATTGTCAAATTGAAATTGGGCATTAACAAAATCCCTTATAAAATACAATCCTTGTAGTTATTGTTAAGAATTTAAAATGAAAACCAAAATGAATATGATTTATTGTGAAGGGAGAAAATTTTTGGGTTGGAAAACTCATGATGTTCCCCAAAGATATCATAGTACAACGGATCCGGGGACTTACCGGATTGGTGCGAGACTGTAGCTCACCTTATCGAACAAAGGCAACCCCCTACCGGCTCATAATGAGAAACACATCACACACCAATCCGATCATTCCCCTGAATTGTTGTACTTAATACCGGATATTACCTGAGTAGTTACATCAATGCCATTAAGTTAAGGAATGATTATTGGAATCCAAACCTTCAGATTTGGAATATTCGGCTTAAATATCAAATACTTCCAAATCTAAAGGTTTGGACTCCAATGCTTAACTTAATGGCAGTGAGTAGTTACATGGGTTGTATCTTTGTTAGACATGGGAGCAATCATGATTTATATAAAAACCCGGCAACCGGCAATAAACAACCGGTTCCACGCCACACGTAGATGAGCATCTTGCAAGACATATAATAAGAGAATTGTCATAACAGATAATAGCCGAGAACTGTTACCGGCTCTGATTAATTTTGACAAGCTTGACTTTTGAGTTTGCAATCGTCACAATGGCAACCTGCAATTTATAAATAATTGCAAGCAGAATATTTTACCATACACTGATTTGTAGGAACTTGGCATGAAATTAGCTTTGCACAAAACTCGACTTAAACATTCTTGGAATGTGTTGGTGTGCAAGGTTGTCGCCTTATACGCAATATGCACACCAAAGATAATGATTTTGTTTAAGTGTTAGAAATAGCATTGCGTATTCATAATTTCAAATAGGATTTATAAGATGTTTCTAGGATTCACTCTAGTTGTTGTAATTTTTGTATTAATATTTGTTTTACATTTTGCGTTTAGCAAATTAAGTTTTATTCCAAAACAATATTCGATTAGTCATAAACTCGCGTTAAATTTGGCGGTAGGTTTGATCGTAGCGGTTGGCTTAATTCCTTTTCAGGAATACCTTGGAATGGGAGACTTAGAAGATGCCAGTTTGGATTTTGCTATGCAAGCCGACAATGAAATTCCGCCGATAACGGCAAAGGCAATTCCATCCTTTGCGTTTTTGGATATTGATAATCAGACTTATAAGCTTTGGGAAGAACCTTTATATATACCGGGAACTAAAATAAAAGAATTAATTGCGGTTGCGGTTAATGAAAAAGCCCGTTTAATCATTGTCGATGTTGATTTAAGTAGAAATCCGGATGACAAAGAATTAAAAGAATATATAGCCGGCTACAAAGATTATTGCCAAGAAAAAACCTGCCCACCAATTATTTTGGATCGTGCGTTTCGCTCTTTGTCAGATTCATTAGCAGCGGGAAAAAAGCCAATACTTGTTGAGCCACGCACTGGTTTTTTGGAAGACGCGGTGGTAAAATCGGCACCTTATATACAATGGGCAACGCCGCTATTTCAGGAGTCTTCTTATGATGGCGCGGTTAGGCGGTGGAAGTTATGGGAGCATATTTGTACCCCGAAAGAAGAAGCGGATGTTATTCCCGCGACTCAGTTATTAGCGGCTGCCATGATTCGTTTTGATACGCCCCAGCCGGCATCAGATAAAATCAATGCGGAACTGGCGCGATTTAAACGGAAAGTCTGCGGTGACGAGCATATCGCCAAACCAACATTGGCGAAGCCGATTAAAATTGCTGAAGGGTTAGAATTTACTGGCGGGATACATAGGGTTTTCCAACGGATTATGTACCATCTGCCTTGGAAGCCGCCACAAAGCATCGCCGACGAGTGGGTGATGCGGTATTCTCTGCGAGATTCTGGTAATGGGGATTCACCAAGTAAACTTATTTTAACGGTTTTTTCTGCCCAACCTTATTTAGATTCACAACAAACCAGTGCCGGCAATAAATTGGAAAATAAGATTGTCCTTATCAGTAGTAGTTATAGTGACGGGGATAATTTGCACTCAACACCATTGGGGAATATACCGGGTGGGTTAGTAATTATTAATGCGATCCATTCCCTGTTACAATATGGAGAAATTCAGCCGCCTTCAAATTGGTATAAGTTGTTGTGGCTTGTATTATTGATTGTGGCAGTGACGTTTGGTTTTGAGTTCTTTAAAAATTCGTTTTTAGCCATTGTTATCAGTGGGGTAATTATTATTGCCTTGATACCGGTGACAGGTTATTTGTTTGTAGACAGTTACTGGATAAGTTTGGTGCTACCTTTACTAGCTGTACACGTTTCTCAAGTGGTAGCTGATTATCAGCAATTCAAAGTGCAGAGACAAGAATTCAAAGTGCAGAGACAGGATTTAGAAAATGAAGTCAAACAATCACTTATTAAACAAATTGCCTCAGCCCAATTGGCAAAAGAATTAACAAAAGGAATAGAACAATCGCTCACTCAGCAAATTGATAAAGTTGTAGTAGAGTTGCCTGATGCTATGAGCAAGTCTAAAAAAATGGCAACCAGTTTGGTGGGAAGAAAATTTTCGTTTGCAAAGGAATTTGTCAAATCAAAGCTGAAAAAGAAAGCGGATAAATCACCGGATAAAGCAGATGGGAGTCAACCATCAGAGGGAGAGAATACATCACAATCAGATAATGCTATTGATATAAGCGGTTTAAAGAGTAAAAAGTCGCCACTGGAAACCACTCCAATTCAAGAAGAGACTACTGAAACGAGTGAACCACCTCAAAAAAAAGGGGCTAAAACCGGTGAGTAATTTTTTTCAAAAGGTAACATATCTTTTTTCTGCTACAAGTAAGCGGTGGCAATCGTTATCACTTTTTTCTCACAATCTCATTATAAATCTGTTTTTAGGATTAAGTGTTGTATTTGTGTTGTGGCTTTTTAGCGATTATCCGTGGCTCATGGACGCGGAAGATGCGAGTATGGATTGGTTAATGCAGATTAGTCAAAATAGTATTCCACCTTTGCATGAAAAAGACATTCCAAATTTTGTATTTTTGGATGTTGATGATGAAACTTATTATGATTGGGGGGAGCCATTATTCATGCCGTCACGTCAACATTTAGTAAATATAATTAATGCGGCAATAGAAGCTAAAGCACGTTTGATAATTGTTGATTTTGAAATTGGTCGAAGAATGCCATTGGAAAATCATCAGTTGCACCCTGATGATCAAGTTTTGAAAGATTATCTGATAAGGTATATTGATGAGTGTAAAGAAAAACAAGATGATTCTGTGTGTCCTCTGATTATTCTTAAACGTAGTTTGATGGATGAAGAGCGTTCTATTCCGATATTACGTACTCATTTTTTAGATGAACTAATGGTACAACCAACACCTTATGTACAATGGGCATCAACACAATTTTATCCAAGGGGTGATAAAATAATAAGGCAAGGAAAATTATGGCAATCTGCTTGTACAAGTGATAAACAGCCGGTGATTATTCCTTCAGTTGAATTATTAGCAATGAGTGTTGTTAAGAAAGACTGTATTACTCAAGATATACAGAATATATTGCAATTATTCACACCTGAAAACTGTGATAAGGATACTGCTGCTGAGCCACTTTTTAATCTTTGTGGTGTTAATACCGAAAAAAGGGGCATTGATAAACGTATTATGTACAGTATGGGATGGCTAGTTAATAACTATCCACCAATGCTGCCATATTTATTGACTGATGAATCGGGGACTCCAGCCCTAAATATTTTCTCAGCCCAACCTTACGCAGAGCCTATTCCACAAGCTGATTTGACAGATATGGAAGGTAGTATTGTAGTTATTGGCGGGAGTTATCGCGATGGACGGGAAATTTACTTAACATCACTAGGCAAGATGCCAAGTGCGCTTATTGTTGTTAATACCCTTTATTCCTTATTGTATTATGAAAAATTTGAGCTACCATTAATTGTAGATGTGTTAATAAAGGTATTATTCGTCTTTATTCTAAGTGTTTTTTTTAGGATATTTCCTTCGCGTTGGGGAATGAGCATAACTGGTATGCTTACCATTTTTGGATTATTACCGGTTGCTATGTTCCTGTTTTTGCATTACAGCATGTGGTTTAATTTTGCAATTCCTTTAGTAGTGATAAGTGTTTATCAAATAATAAGAAAGCCTTTTGAACCTTGGCTGTGGTCATATACATTAGAACTTTACCAAAAATTTCTTTTAACTCCTTTTTGGCAAAGGATAACAAGTTTTACCATAACTAAAACAATGGTTATAGAAACATAAATTTTTATTCTACTAAGCACCATAAAGTGAGCTTTTTTAATTTTATACCTTTAGTCGTTGAAATAACAAAAGCGCAAATTATGATGGTGTAAAGTATCACATGAAGATGAGAGAGTAAATAAAATTATGAACATACAATGGCTTATAGGATTTGTTATTGTGGGGTTGGTTGTACTTGGTATCGCATCACTTGCATTGTGGTTTATTTCTAGGATACTAAGCTATATTTTTCTTCGTGGAAAAATCAAAGAATTATGGTCCGAGATTCCAGATTTGTATCGAAAAATCGCTTATAATTTAGTGATAGGCTTGGGCTTTATTTACTTGGTAATGAATTTCTCTTACTCAATTCAGAAGTTAGGAGAAGTAGAAGAGAGTGTGATAGATTTCATGATGTCAGATGTTATGATGCCATTTTATTGGGAGAAAATTCCATCTATACAGGAAAAAAATATTCCACCTTTTGTCTTTCTCAACATTGATGACGATACGATGAAAAAATGGAAGTGGCCAAATATTGTGCCACGGGACAAGTTGAAAAACTTAATTGTCACTGCGAGGGATAATAACGCACGTTTAATTCTAGTAGATATTGATGTAAGCGCACCTACCCAAGGAGCTTTGTTAGGAGAAAGTGATACACAACTTAAAGGATATCTATCTGATTATATCACTAAATGTAAAGCTAAAGAAAATAACAATTTAGCATGTCCGCCTATCATTTTTGGTCGTGCACTTAATAATCGAATACCACCAAGTGACATTTTTCTTACTCCAAAAAAGAGTTTTTTGGATGAACTCATTACAGAATCTACACCTACAGAATCTACACCTAACTTATTTCAGTGGGGTTCAATAGATTTTTTTCTATCCAGTGTTACTCATCAAGTCAGACATTGGAGATTATGGGAATACACTTGTTCTAAAGATAAAGCTGGAGTTATTCCTTCTGTTGAATTATTAGCTATGGGATTCATTAAGGAAAAATGTACAATTAAAGGTATACAAGAAGAGTTGTCACGCTCTCTGCAATTAGCAAATTGTAATGAGAAAGAACAATCACTACCAAAAAACGTTACACTTTGTAATTCAACAATAAGTACAAACCGTGAAAGTATTGAGCACCGAATTATGTATCGCATTCCATGGTCTTCACCATTTTTGGTACAAGATGATGCTGATAATATGGTTCTGACAACTCTTCCAGCTCACCAGTATGCTAAAGAAAAACTAGAATCTTCCTTAGATTTATCAGCATTTGATGATAGCATTGTTGTTATTGGTGCTACTCACAGAGATGCTAAAGATAATTATTCAACCCCTATTGGAAAGATGCCGGGTTCTCTTTTATTTGTCAACGCTATTCATACTTTATTGCAATATGGAACCATCAAATTAGTGCCAATATGGATATCGTTTATAATGGCAGGGTTACTCATAATTGTCACAACAATTTCTTTTCATTCTAATACATATATTATGAATTTGGTTCTTCCTTTTGCCATAATTGGATTATTAATGGTCGTAAGCTTTTTTCTTCTCCAATATGGTATGTGGCTAAATGTTGCATTACCCTTAATAATTATAGAGTTGTATAATTTTTTGAGAAAATTGCCGAAGACAAATTAGAAAGAATCCAAGTAAATAGCATAAATATACGTCGTGTTTGTGCTATTTTCATGGAAAATACTACATTTGAAAAGTGTAGTGTTCTACCTTAAGTGCTGAAGCATTCTCGAATGTTTATAACTATTTCGTTTATCTAAGTTGTGCTTTGGTACTTAAAATTCTATTAATAAACTGGAGGTTTAAATTAAATATGTTGTTACATTTGAAGTTAAGAGATAACCCTATCTGGAAAAGGACTATCGTCAATGGTGGACTATGCCTTTTTTTGGTATTCTCTCAAATAATGTCCGTCTGGGCTGCTGAAGCTATTGGCAGTATTAAAGGGATTACAGGAGAATCATCTCATTTTAAGTTAATTGGATATGATGGAAAGCTGGGTGTAGTGTCTGTGAATCGTACAGTATATGCTGGTGATAAAATTACTGTAAAGGTCCAGCAATCTGAAATTAAGGTGTTGTTAAAAGGCAAGCAAGACATTACAACATTCGCTTATAATGATGGAAAGCCTCATACCTTTGCTGCTCCTTCTTGTGAAAGATGGTTTTGTGATTTTGGTACTTGGGTTAGCGATCTGCTAGAAAAGTCCCCATCTGAAAGGCTTTCTGCAATTAGCAAATCAAGCAAACTCAAAATAAGTGTTTTGGAGGATGATGTTACAAAATACTTTTTGGAGGAAGTTGGGAAAGATGAAGTTTATTTTTTTGCTTGGCGCGGTGGACAATCATCTTACACAGTAAGAATCCACGAAGATGGGAACCCGGCTAATAAGAAACAATGGGTTTGTTCTAAGGACAAAGAAACTGGCCCTTTACTGGAGGTTATAAAAAGTGAAAAAGGAGCTAACCTTTATCGAATCGCTGTAAAACAAGATGATTCATCGCAAGGTTTCAAGCTTGAGAAAGATGCAACTTATCGGTTGTCAATTTTTGCTGGTAAGGACAACAAGTCCAAAGAAGAACGGGTTTTTAAAATCGTTTCTAAAAGTGAGATGCCGTTGGAAGATTTGTTAAAAGATGAACAGTGGCAATTTGCAGCTTATCAGCGAGTAGCAAGGAAAACAAGTGATATGGATCAAATGATCAGAATGGGAATGGAAGTTGGTAGTTTGCCAGTAACGAGATAATCCATTACATAGCCGGTTGAAAAACGAAGCATTCGTTATTCCTGGTGCTTCGTTTTTCTTTCAAATCAAATCTGTTTAATCAAAATTACCTATTATCAAATAAGGTACCCAATAATAAGGGTCCTTAAATTCAGTGTTTTCTTTCGTCAAAAAATCTCTTTGAGCTTCTTGTAAAGCTTCTGCCTTAGACTTACCTCCTATTAAGAGTTCGTGATAAAACTTCGCCATCAACATTCCAGATGATTTTTCCTCTATGGGCCATAGTGTACCGAGTGAACTAGGTATTCCCGACGACTTATTCGTCGATAATAACATTCCTGCCAACCCCAGTATTAATTTTCCGGTTGCAGTATCACAGGCACTTAAAGTAATCAACTCTATAGGTTGCCGATTATCAAATTTTTTAGCAAGTCTCTTAAATACGTCTTTTAATTGCTTTAATCGTATTTCCTTAATTTGCTTTCCTTTATCATGGACTGTCAAAGAAAAAATAATTTCTGGATTGTCGTCAACTTTACCATGAGTTGCACAGTGAAGTACAGAATAAGCTTTGTTATTTAGGGTATCTACTATATTTTCAAATGTAAAGTTTATGTTTTCAAGTTTATCTACAACATAACGTTTTTTCTCAAATACTTGAAATATTTCTTCTAGTTCAATATGTACATTAGGAAGTGGATCAACACTATCCATATCCTTAAATGTTGAACCACTCAACAATCCACTGAGATTATCTCGCGATAAGGGACGGTCAAAATTTATCAAAGCCACGCTGGGTGTAAATGCCAGAGCAAACGGTTTTTGAATAAGAAACTCTCCTTTGTCATCACTTAAAACCGGAAAAGGAAGATTGTGTACATCTTTATGTGGCACAATAACAAGAGTATTTGTTTGGAGCAAAAATTCACTAATAGGTTCAATAAACCATTTATAAAATTTATTTGCAATTTTTTGCACGTCTTCATTCCAATCTTGATTTGATAAACGTTTTTTAAAGAACTTAATCTCTTTTTGCATGAAATCAACACGAGTACCCGTGCGAACAGTTATTTGTTGTATTCCTATGCTTGAATTTAGAAGTAATTCAATACGATTATCAAATAAAAGAGGATATAAAACAACTACACCTTTAGGTATTGCTACATGGATGTCCTCTTGTAACTCTTTGGTAATACACTCATCTTGAAAGTAATTTCGTATTTCAGCCTTATGGAGTCCTTCAACAACTTCAATAATTTTTCTGAGTTGATTTTGTTTTTCGTTACCTGATGCCTTAGAAGCTCGCTTCAGTAATACACCTGCCCATTCAAGGTAAATTTGTTCCTCTTCTTTGTAGAATGATACCGGAAGGCTACCATATCTCTTGCGCACTTTTTCCAAATACTCAGCAGCACTTTCATAGGCAGTTTCCACAGCTTCTTGATGTTTTGCAGGGGTTTCTGGGTAATATTTTTGTGCGTTTAAAAATTTTCCCAAATGCCATTTCAATTTGTATAACAACCCAGGATATCCCCAAAGTTCTTTTTGAAACTCCGTTTGGAGTAATGGATAATTTTGAGTGTAAAAAATAGCTTGCCTTATCAGTGGAATAGCTTCATCATAACGTTGTTCTTGTGCATATAGTTTCGCACGTTCAAACCAAGCATAAACCATAGAGCGATAATCCTTTTGGAGATTAGCTACTTTTGAGGCTTTTGCCAAAGCTTTATTAGCAAATATTTTTTGCTGCTGCTGAGAAATCTTAATATTTTCTTCTGAAAAAGAAAAAGACCATTTTTGCATAAGCTTGGCAAAACTAATCAAGAGAAAAGCTTTATCATGCGAATTCGGCAATTCTGTTATCAACTGAAAAACTGTTTTAGGAGTTATACCAAAAGTTAGTAGTAAGTCTGGTTCGGATTCATTGCCTGAAGCTGCTAACCTTGTCTTCTTGCTTCCGGCCGGTAGGCGGGTGGTGAAAAATTGTTTCGTACTAAGTTTTTTGTAAACAGATTTTGAATTGCCAAATGCCACTGTTCCCTGAACAATGTTAATTGTAATTTTAACTCTTAACATTTTTGCTTCAGGTTGTGCTAAATCTTTTATGAGATTTATACTCTCTTCATAAAGAGGAAAAATCTCATTGTGATATTTAATCTGTGCTTGTGACCGTTGGTGCCTTCTAGCCAAAATATTAGTTGCCTCTAATCGAATGTTGCCTTTTCTATTTAATATACTAGCCCATAGCAACGGATAGTTTTTTCTATCACTATCAATTTCTGCTAGAACTTTTTCAGATTTTTCAAGGTAGTATGACGCTTCATTTATCATTCCTTTTGGTGTAAAGGTTTCATTTTCCAAGAAAGGAGTAATGTCCCGACTAATTTTCTTTATGCCACAATCCATTCTGTCTTCTTTAAAATCACGCATCGCCAAATAAACATCACTCAAGTGCATAAGAACCATAGCATGATGTACAGGATAATTACCATTTTCAGCTAATGGCAATGCAGTTTTCAACAATTTATGTGCCTTTTTCAAACGCCCCAACTTTTGATAAGCCACCGCTAAGTACACAGACGTGTCTATATACGGTTTGGGGTTCTTTTCCGGTGAGATATTAGACAATGCCTTAGCCCAAGTTTGCACCGCTAGTTCAAATTGCCCCCGTTCAAAATAGGCTTGTCCCGGATCGACAGCCCCTTGAGCCACTAGGCCCAATGAAGACAACGTCAAAACAACTGACAAGAAAACTTGATGAAAAACTTTCATATAAATTAAAAAACCTCATAATAAGTTAATTACAATAAATGGCAGTTTACCCCCGTAACTTAACCGAGGTTCCCACCACACCACTGACTTGCCCAAAATACACCCTTCCCCACCAAAATGCAACCCCCCCAAGTTCGATAAAAATCCGCTAACTTAGATACTAGAGAGCCGCTGGCAAAACTTTATAAAGATTATTGCAATAAAAAATTGGGTTAATTTAATTTACAATTAAATAATAAGATTATTCCAATTTCCAATCCGTTTATTAGCCAAATCCTTTGAATATAAACGGCTCAAAGTTCTTTATAATCTATCCGTTCATTTTCCTGAGCCGTTATACTTCTTAATACCGGATATTACCGGAGTAGTCACGGTTTAATTTGATATGCTGTCGCAAAAATTTTACAATAATCACACAATTATAGGGGCAATCCACAAGCCCTTGTTACTCACTCTGATTATTCTATTTAGATTAATCAATGGTTTTGGTGGATACGCTACCGCTTTATCCACCCTACAAGTCACGGATTTTATTATTATAAAAAATAATTTATTACCTATTACCCATTATGGCAAAAGGAATCAAGACACAAAAGTTTACAGCACCTTACTTTGGTAAAATTATCAATGTTGCCGTTGATGGTGATGCCATTGTACCTTTAGATAAAGTTAATATTTATGCGAGAGGAAAAGTAAAGAATGTAAAAGAAGAACTTAGAACTCTTCAACGATTTAAGCAAACTCGACGGAAAATTTTTGATATTGATCCCCAAAATGACATTAATTTGCAAAGACTCAAAAATCTTCACCATAATTGGGAACGTTCGGTTGATATGAATAAGAATTTAGAATTGATTGATTTGGCAGACACACCGGCAAATAATGAAAAAATAATTAACCATTTGCTTGAAGTCGGTCAAAGTGACTCCTTCTCATCATCAATGGGTTCCAAGCGTACTTGAAGGAGCTAATGGATCGTTACAAGTTAATAGTAGTTGGAAAATTATTGATGATGGTAGAAAGTATATGACAACTCTTCGGTTTAAACCTATAGAATAACAAGGTTATTAATGATGAATGAAAATCAACTTATTGAAACCGTTCAATCTTTTGAAGATTATCGAGCAACGGCTGAGGCACTCACTCATTTATGGGAACATAAAAGCAACGTTTGTGAACCGCTAGCCCTAG
>Ga0233404_10000356_pt1 | contig 12553 bp, 9 predicted proteins | sample Na_oxic_2_MG_FD_179861 | JGI IMG/M metagenome (GOLD analysis project Ga0233404, IMG submission 179861) | Seawater microbial communities from Saanich Inlet, British Columbia, Canada - Na_oxic_2_MG | ecosystem: Environmental > Aquatic > Marine > Inlet | place: Canada: British Columbia | collected...
TATAAGCGTCAGATAAATCATTTCACTAGGGCGAACACACAGGTTCGCCCCTATTGGATCAATGCCATTAAGTTAAGGGATATTTAATTGGAATCCAAACCTTCAGATTTGGATTATGTTATTTAAAATCAAACACTTCCAAATCTAAAGGTTTGGACTCCAACGCTTAACTTAATGGCATTGCCCTATTGGATGGAATTTGCAATTGGGATGTTAAATTTGTCAAAAATGACCGATAATTTTTCATCCCAATTTAAGTCCCAGCGATTTAAGTGCCACCGATTTCATCGATGGAACTTAAACCTCATTAAGAATCCAACGTTGATGATCAACCTCTTCAGAAGTCTGCTGAATAATTTTACTCAAATTATCCAACACTGTTAATACTTTTCCACTTTGTTTGCACTGAATAGTAAAATTACCATCAGAAGTAGGCACCAACTTCCATTTTTGATTGTCGCCACCTTGGCATTGATATTGGTGGATTTCAGTATTGTCTTCCACCGTTTTGAGTGGAACATTCAAGCATTTTTTGCTTTTAACCGAAAAGATATAATAGTAACCTTGATCCTCACCGCCCAGAGGCTGAAATTGCCATTGCTGATTTCGCCCACCACGCCAAGTATCTTGACTAATTGGCATATTGTTCTTCAATGAGCCTTGGGGTATATAAAGTACTTTCCCACTGCTGACGGATTTAATATTATAGACTCTTGTAGGCTGTAATTGTGTCGCCGATTCAGAATCCGATGGCTTAGATGTCGCTTTAATTGGTTCCTTCATTTCTTCGATAGATAGCTGTTGATGCTGTTTATCTTCCAATTTTTCCAAGCTTGCTGCCAATTCACGCTTAGTATCTTCAAGAGATTGCTCAACTTGTTGATGTTGCGCTTGTTCATCACTGAGTCGTTTTGATGTTTCTGTCAACTCATGTTGGTTCTTTTCTAAAGACTGTTCTAATTGTTGACGCTGCTCTTGTTCTAAACGATGTTGTTCAGATAGTACTGTCAATGCGCTTTTGAGTCCGGCTAAAGACTGCTCAAGTTGTTGATGTTGTTCTTCTATCAAACGATATTGTTCAGATAGTGCAATTAATTCGCTTTTGTTGTTTTCTAAAGATTGCTCTAATTGTTGACGCTGCTCTTGTTCTGATCTGTGTTGTTCGGACAGTGTCGTCAATTCGTGTTTCGTTTTTTCTGAGGACTGTTCAAGCTCCTGACGTTGCTCCTGTTCACGGTGCAGTTGTGTCGAGGTTGTAGTCAATTCACGCTTAACTCCTTCTAAGGATTGCTCAAGCTGTTGACTTTGTTCTTGTTCAGAACGATATTGTTCAGACTGCGTTGTTAATTCACGCTGCGTGTTTTCAAGGGATTGCTCTGCTTGTTGACACTGTTGTTGCTCAGATTTCAGTTGTTCTGAAATTTTTGCCAATTCATGCTGAGCGTCGGAAAGGGATTGCTCTACTTGTTGACGCTGCTGTTGTTCAGATTTCAGTTGTTCTGAAATTTTTGCCAATTCATGTTGAGTGTCGGAAAGAGACTGCTCTGCTTGTTGATGTTGATCTTGCGCTAAACTAACTTGTTCAGCAGTTTCTGTCAATTTGCGCCGAGTTTCTTCAAGAAACCGCTCGGTTTGTTGGTGCATATCTTGCGCGACGCGCATTTTTTCCGAGATTTCCAGCAATTCACGTTTGGTGTTTTCAAGGGATTGCTCGACTTGTTGACGCTGTTCATGTTCATCATCCAATTTCAGTCTAGTTTTTCCTAAACGGTATTGTGCTTTGAATCCAAGAACGGCAAATATAGCAGCTACGGTTGCTGCTAATACTGTTTCCATATTTTTTACTCCTAGCAATGATTAACGGCAATGATTAATTGATTAGCAATATTAATTTGAATTACAATTTTAACTTCTAAAAAAACAATTTGGAATTATAAACTAAAATTCAATTTTTGCCAAAGCTAAAACTTTGAACTCCAGTAAGCAATCGGTAAGACAATTTGAGCGTATGTATACTTAACGCGGGAACAAACTGAACTTTTTTAAATGAAGCAGGTGGGCAAGAAAAATACTTTGCCCACCCTACATAAAAGTTTAAGTTGTGCCCGCGTGCAGTATATGTATAAACTTTAGCACTGAATATATTTCATAATTCTAATCTTAATTCTAATCAAGATTAAGATTTAAATTAAAAATTAAAGTAACTACTCAGCCTGATTCTTTAGTAAGAGGGCAACCATAAAGGATTGCCCCTACAACATAAACAATATCCAGACGTAGGAGCAATAATCCCTTGTTCAAGCTCTGAGTGGTTACAAATTAAAATTAAAAACAAAATATTCAGTAACTGTAGTCAGCGCGGGAACAAACTTAACTTTTTTTCAATGAGGTAGGTGGGCAAGAAAAAGACTTTGCCCACTCTACATAAAAGTTTAATGCCCGCGTGCAGTATACTCAGCCTTAGCGTCTAAGAAATACTATTTTTGAAAAATAGTATTTCTTTCTATTAAAGGTTGAGTAGTTACAAAATAAACCTGTTATAATAATGCTTGTATATAATAATATCAATATATAGTTAATTACTTAATTCATTGATGAAGTTTAATCAGGTGGATACGTTACCGCTTTAGGAGCCCTACTATAAACCTGTTTTTTGGAAGTTATCTGAACATCTAGGAGATTTAATAAATGCTATCGCGTAAAAAGCTTGCTAACGCTATTCGTGCTTTGAGCATGGATGCTATACAAAAAGCTAATTCAGGTCATCCGGGTGCGCCAATGGGTATGGCAGATATTGCCGAGGTGTTATGGAATGATTATATGAATCATAACCCGGTTAATCCAAATTGGCCCAACCGTGATCGTTTTGTGTTATCTAATGGTCATGCTTCAATGTTGATCTATTCCATAGCCCATTTGACCGGTTATGATTTATCAATAGACGACATTAAGGGTTTTCGTCAGCTACATTCCAAAACCCCGGGACACCCTGAGTATGGTTATGCCCCCGCGGTTGAAACCACGACAGGCCCCTTGGGGCAGGGCATCGCCAATGCGGTGGGAATGGCAATTGCTGAAAAAGTTTTGGGCGGTCAGTTTAATCGTCCTGATCACAATATCATCGATCATTATACTTATGTGTTTTTGGGTGATGGTTGTATGATGGAAGGTATTTCCCATGAGGCTTGTTCATTAGCCGGGACGCTGGGACTGAATAAATTGATTGCCTTTTATGATGATAATGGCATTTCGATTGATGGTCATGTTGAAGGTTGGTTTACTGATAATACACCGCAACGTTTTGCCGCTTATGGTTGGCATGTGATTGAAAATATTAACGGGCATGATGCAGAAGCCATTAAGCAAGCCATAGAGGAAGCTCAGTCTTATAACGATAAACCGACTTTAATATGTTGTAAAACGGTCATTGGCTGGGGTTCTCCTAATCATCAAGGCAAAGAATCCTGTCATGGGGCAGCTTTAGGAGACGAAGAAGTCGCTTTAGTTAGAAAAACCATTGGCTGGGAACATTCTCCCTTTGAAATCCCTGCTGAAATTTATAAAGGATGGGATGCGAAAACCAAAGGAACCCGACTTGAAAAAGAATGGGATGAAAAATTAGCGGCTTATACTCAAGCTTATCCTGAACTCGCGGCTGAATTGAAACGTCGTTTAAACGGTGAATTGCCTGAAAATTTCATGGAGAAGGCTGACACTTTCATTTCTAGTGTTGATGCATCGGCTGAAAAAATAGCCTCTCGTAAAGCATCACAAAACGCATTGAATGGTTTAGGACCTTTATTACCGGAACTTATGGGCGGCTCCGCAGATTTGGCTGGCTCTAACCTGACTATTTGGAAAGGTTGTCAGGGCATTAAAGACCATGCCGATGGTAATTATATTTACTATGGGGTGCGTGAGTTTAGTATGTCCGCTATTATGAATGGAATAAGCTTGCATGGTGGCTTCATTCCTTACGGTGCGACCTTCCTCATGTTTTCTGAATATGCTCGCAATGCCCTACGCATGGCAGCTTTAATGAAGATTCAGAATATTTTTGTTTATACGCATGACTCAATTGGTTTAGGTGAAGATGGTCCGACTCATCAGCCGGTTGAACAAACGGCGACTTTGCGTTTGATCCCTAATATGTTCGTTTGGCGACCTTGTGATGCAGTCGAATCCGCCGTAGCTTGGAAGATGGCTATTAAACGCAAAGACGGACCTAGCAGCTTAATCTTTTCACGTCAAGGTTTGCCACATCAAAAACGCACTGTCGAACAATTGGAATTGATTGAGCAAGGGGGTTACATTCTATCCGATTGTAATGGCACACCGGATGCGATTGTTATTGCAACCGGGTCAGAGGTTGGTCTTGTCATGGATGCTACCAAACAATTGACGGAAAACGGTAAAAAAGTCCGCGTCGTATCCATGCCAAGTACTGATGTGTTTGATGTTCAAGATGAGGCTTATCGTGAATCGGTCTTACCAAGTAGCGTCACGGCGCGAGTCGCAGTAGAAGCGGGCGTGAGTGATGCTTGGATAAAATATGTTGGACTAAAGGGTAAAGTCGTCGGTGTAAACCGTTTTGGTGAATCAGCTCCTGGGGGAATACTTTTCAAAGAATTTGGTTTTACGGTAGATAATGTAGTTAAAACAATTGAATCAGTTATCAGTGAACAGTGAACAGTTATCAGTTATAGATGTCCAGATAAGTTCTAACTGAGACCTGACAGGTTTCCAAAACCTGTCAGGTCTTTAGTCGGGACAAAACTTTTCTGGATAACTATATCAGAAATCTAAAGAACTAAGAAACCAAATTTTTTCGAGAAAATTGGTTTCTCAGAATTTATTTTTCTAAACATCTATAACTGTTCACTGATAACTGATAACTGATAATTGAACTGAATAGGAGAAAAACTTAATGGCAATTAAAGTAGCAATTAATGGCTACGGTCGTATTGGACGTAATATTTTACGTGCGCTCTATGAAGCAGAACGCACCGACGAAATTCAAATTGTCGCTGTTAATGACTTAGGTGATACCAACACTAATGTACACCTGACCAAGTACGATACCGCACATGGTCGATTTAACGCAGATGTGGTCGTGGAAGGCGATAATATGGTCGTCAATGGCGATAAAATTCGCGTGTTGGCTGAACGCGATCCTTCCAAATTGCCCTGGAAAGAATTGGGAGTGGATGTTGTTCACGAAAGCACCGGGTTCTTTGCCAGCAAAGCCAAAGCCAGTACCCATTTAACTGGGGGTGCCAAAAAAGTGATTATTTCCGCACCTGGCGGAAAAGATGTCGATGCCACTATCGTTTATGGAGTTAATCACCATATCCTCAAAGCTAGCGACACCGTCATTTCTAATGCCTCATGTACTACAAATTGTTTAGCACCGCTGGTTAAACCACTACATGAAAAAATTGGTTTGGTACAAGGTTTAATGACCACGATCCATTCTTATACTAATGATCAAGTCTTGACGGATGTTTATCATAAAGATTTACGTCGCGCTCGTTCCGCTACTCAGTCTATGATCCCTACTAATACGGGGGCTGCCGCCGCCGTTGCTTTAGTGTTGCCTGATTTGAAGGGTAAATTAGATGGCTTTGCCATACGTGTTCCTACTATCAACGTTTCTGTCGTTGATTTAACCTTTACCTCTGCTCGTCCAACTAGTAAGGAAGAAATTGATCAGATTTTAAAGGCAGCCTCGGAAGGTGAGTTAAAGGGTGTACTGGATTTCAATAATGAACCACTGGTTTCCATAGATTTCAACCACACCACCGTTTCTTCAACGTATGACTCCAGCCAAACCCGAGTCATCGGTAATTTGGTAAAAGTGTTATCGTGGTATGACAATGAATGGGGCTTTTCTAACAGAATGTTGGATACGACCATGGCATTAATGAACGCTTAGGATTCAGGATTTAATAAATCCAAAACCTGAACTGTCAAACCTGACAGGTTTTGAAAACCTGTCAGGTTTAGTTTCGGATTCCGCATACCAATGGCATTAAGCCAAAATAAGGAACGTGCATCAAATAATTTAGTCAACTTTAAAACCAGACCTGCCAGGTTAAAACAAAACCTGGCAGGTCAAGAGCAGCGTCCAAACTTGATTTTGACCTGGCAGGTTTTCTTCCTGCCAGGTCTGGCTTAGTTGTCGAATTTATTTCATGCACGTTCCTAACCTATACACAAACTTTTGCTGGATCAGGTTTTTTGTTGGAGCAGGTTTGCAACCTGCTCCAACACTTTTCCCTTCCTTAAAAAAATCGAAAGAGAAAAAACGTTTCAGACGGAACTGCAAACTCTGTCCTGCACCAAAATTACTATAGCTTTTCAGATAAATATTTTGGCCTAAAGACCTGACAGGTTTCAGAAACCTGTCAGGTCTGATAACTTTGATTTTTCTGAAAGCCTATAGGGTGCCTTTATTTCTAACACGCAGCCTTAATCATTAGCCATTGTAGAAAACCGTTCAAGCCATCTTTCATTAGTTTCATTGATTATCCGAACGATGGCTTTGGAAGAAATGGTTGCGCCTGTAATCGCATCAACTTCATTAGGAGCCGATTTCGCTCCTTTTTTGACCAAAACAATGCTTGGTTTGACTTGTAAAGCCAAAAAATTGTCTTGAAAATCAGCATCTTTATAGATTTTGTCCCCAAGTCCTGGCGTTTCCCGACTTTCTAAAACTTCCATGCCGACAACCTGTTGTTGGTCCGGTTTGTAGCCGTAGAGTATGCGAATGGTGTCCTGAAAACCCGGTCCTTCACCAGGAATAGCATAACCGATTAAAACCTTCTTTTTGTCATAGCCGGCATAAATCGTATTTTCATCATCCCGCTCAGCAGTAGCAACTTCTAAGCGTCCGTCAGTGTAGCGTAATCTTTCCATTTGGGTTACCCCAGGTAAGACTTTAAAGATAGCTTCGCGTAAGACTTTCGCTTTGTAGGCGGTGATAGTCGGTAATGTCACCATATAGATGCCGATAATGGCAAATCCTGAGATAAATCCGGCTAATCCCAAAGTCAGTATTAGCTTGAGGGCACTCGGATTATCGTCATTTTTTTTGGCAATCTTGATTGGATTCGTTTTCATTTGGCTGTTCCTCCATGTCCAAAGGCGCGTGGTTGGGTATAACGTTCAATTAAGGGGACCGTTGCATTCATTAGCAAGATCGCATACATCATGCCTTCTGGAAAACCGCCAAATACGCGAATCAATATCACAATAATCCCTATCCCTATCCCAAATATCCAAGTTCCCTTGGGAGTCAATGGCGAAGTCACCGGATCGGTTGCCATAAAAAAAGCACCCAGTAATAATCCCCCTGAAAAGATCGTAAATAGGGGATCCGGATAGCGTGTGGAATCAATCATAAAAAGTAGGCCCGTAAAAATAATAGCCGTACCTAAAATTGCCACGGGAACTCGCCAATCAATACTGCGCCGCAATATCAGATAAATGCCTCCTATCAGAATCAATAATCCACAAGTTTCACCAAAGGACCCGGTAGTCGTACCAAGCATCAAGTCAAATAACGGCGTGTCTTGTTGCTGAAATTTCATTAAACCGAGTGGGGTTGCTGTCGTCACGGCATCGACCGGAGCCTGCATAAAGGGCCATGCAAAATTGCTTGCATGTAAATGAAATAATCCCCCGGATTCTGCTTGCGGAACCCAAGTCGTCATGGCATTGGGAAAATTAGCTAATAAAAAGGCTCGTCCTAACAAAGCGGGATTAAACAGATTATTTCCCAATCCTCCCCACATCACTTTACCTAAGCCGACACCCACAACACTACCAATAAAAGCCATCCAAAGGGGTAAACTGGGTGGCAAAGTGAGTCCAAGTAAAAGGCCGGTTAATACTGCACTACCATCCCATAGCGATTCGCTACGATTGGATGTCGGTGAAAAAAGCCATTCGGTCATAACCGCACCAGCGATACTGACTATCAATATCAACAGGACACTTAGTCCAAAAAACCATACTGATGCTAAGGTGACTGGTATCAACGCGTAGATGACATCCAGCATGGCTTTGGGGGTCGTTAAGCCTTGTTGTAAAAAAGGAGCAGCTTGGACCACCAATTTTGGGTCTTTTAACTTCTTCATATTTGCTTATATTTAGTTAATTGAAAATGATAATTTTATAGTAACTACTCAGGGCAATCCGCAGCGAAAGCCCCTACATCTTATTGGATATTGTAGGGGCAATTTTTTATGATTGCCCTGAATATAGCTTTTCAGAAAGATAAAAGTTCTCAGACCTGACAGGTTTCCAAAACCTGTCAGGTCTTTCCGCCAAAATATTTATCTGAAAAGCTATAGTTACAATTTATAATTATAAGTGTTTTTGAATAAATAATGCCTTCGCCAAACAGCTTTGTTTATGTTATTATAAATTAATGATTCTAAAACGAGGTAAAAGATCATGTCACTATTTATAAACAATAACTTAACTAAAAGTATTATCCTCGCCCTGCTATTGGTTATGCACATACCTTTTGTGTATGGGGATAAATTAGATTACCAAAACCGAGGTGATCGATGGGAAGGGATTGCACCTCATCCCGTTTCCGGCTCTGATATTGAATTACTTTCCGCCCTGGTTCATCACAGGGAAAAATGGCAACCACTCCCGGCAAAATGCAAAATGAAATTCTATTTACAAAATGCCACTGAGGTTGCCCTTAAAGTTCAAGAATTGCGTCCCAGGCATTTTTATAAAATGGATCAAGTTATTCCCAAACCCTCTTGGCAAGAAGGTTTTAACGAATTTCAATGGTCCACCAATACCGTTATTAAGCCACTACATTTAAACATTGCCAAATTGGGTGCTGTGGTTAATTTGCAACCAGCCACTGACCGGAAAGGTGAACATGTTGCACCGGTGCTTATTTATCACACTTCGGCACCGACAAGTATTAATAATTATCGGTTTGCTTTTAAAGTAGGTGGCAGTGCAAAATTAAATTATGCCATCTATCAGGAAGGTAATAACCGGGATCATAAGCTACTTCTTGAACAAGAATTGGGCAAACAATCTGTAGGTACACCATTTGTAATCCCTTGGAATAGTAGCAATGCCCCTGCAGGGGATTATAAATTGGTAGTGAAAGGTTATTTCCTAAATGGAAATAGGACGATTCATCAATCGGTGCATTTTTATCATCAGCCATTAATTAAATAATTAACGTATGAGGCTCTTGCAAAATGACTGCCTTAGAATGAATTCTAAGGCTAAAAGCTAAAGTCGGTTAAAACCGACTAAACCCATTTCTGAGTACCCTTTAGGGTACTTTAGCTGTTAGCCTTAGAATTTATTCTAAGGCTAAAAACAGTTTTGCAAGAACCTCGTATAATAGACATTATACCGATTTAATCTAACCCATTGATTTACCTAATTTTGTTGGAAAAACCAATGAAATCAAGCACTTAAATTAAATCGGTATAATGTCTAATGTAGATAATGTAGGGTGGGTAGAGCGAAACCCACCTTCCTTATAATATTAATATGCTAACCATTGTGTATGATGAACCAAAGCAATTAGAAAAAGGTATTAAAGCATTCCAAAATGAAAATTTTTTGGATGCCTATAATCTCATACTTCCATGGGCTGTATCTGGATACGCTAAAGCGCAATGCTACATTGCGACTATGTATCAATGTGGTTTGGGTGTATCCATAAACGGTGTTCAAGCAGTCAAGTGGTATCGTAAAGCAGCTGAACAAGGCGAAAAATATGAACGAATTTCAGCCACAGCTTATAATAATCTTGGCACTATTTTTAGTGTCGGTATGCCGGGAATACCGGCAAACATTGGGATGGCTAAAAAATACTGGCGTAAAGCAGTCGAATTAGGTTTTGAAATGATACCTAATAATTGGTATGAAGATTCTCAGCCACGCCATACAGAACAGCATAACCAATATTCCCACACTCCGTCTTAGAATACAGCAAGGGCAGAAATACCATTTTTTAAAAAAATGGTATTTCTGAAGGCACCGATAAAAACGAATTCATTCCAACAAAAAATCCTATTTTCAAAAAAATTTTGGAAACTCTTATGAGGATTATCACATCCAACCAACAGGAAATAAATTAATGACACATCCAAAGGCAAAACACGCCAAGGAATGGCTAAAATCTATTTCATCAAAAACCAAACCTTGGTTTAGTAATTTGGTCAAAAGTGGGATTAACATTAGCAAACAAATTATTACCATGCTTGCTTTAGTCATTATCCCTATCACGCTCTTGATCTATTTACTAACCATGCCGGTTTCTACCCAAATTCAGGCGGAGCTCACAGTAGATCGCGTCAGTTTTCGTGTGGCGACACCGGTTGAACTGAAAAAATCAATTAAATTTCATTCAGCAACCCTCACCGAATTTGATGATATACGGTTTACGCCCAATGATTTGCCCTTAACAAATGTAGGGGATTTAGACACCGTCCATATCACCGGTTTTGAGCAAGATTGGCCCACCGTCATGATAGATACCGCAACACCGGATCCAACCCATTTTGGTGAATTGCATGAACTTAAAATTGCAAAAGGTGCCGAAGTTGAATTGACTATCGAAGCTGATGAAAGACTGCTTAACATCACTATCAACAATGCTCACACATCACCAATCACGCCACCGGCTGCGAGTTTACTACATAGCGGCGCGTTTCAAGTGACAACACGCGGTTGCCAAATTGCTGGCATGGCATTACCGCCGAGTTTTCCTGTTACTCGTTTATCGGAACACGAAATCCCTTCTATAGATATTACCGGACAAACCGATACTTTAAACTTAATCCTATCATTAGCTGATGAGCAAAATGTGGAAATATTGATGGATTCGCAATTAGCTACGGAATCGCAATCACCAGGTTATATTGTACCAAAGGGTATTTCGATTACGGAATTAAGTTTATTGCGAAAAGAGATGGTGAAAGGGCAAGCAGTTGTTAAAACGGCAGTGAAGAAAGGCGAAATCCGTTACCCAGCTTATCCCGGCATTAAACCTGTTACTTTTGGAAATTCCAATTTTGTGTTTTTTGATCAAATGCAGCATTTTAGAATCGAAAAAATAGCCTTTGATCCAAATGAAAATGGTTTCAAAGTGACATTAAATGGTCTCGCCAAAGAATCAGTGAGAAGTTATCCGCAAGGTTTTCCTGAAAATGTGCGGGAATATCGTTTGAGCTATTCTGATAAAATCGTTAAAGCGGGTAAATTCTATAAACTGATGTTTGAAATGCTATTATGGATTATTCCTATTATTATCGGTGTCGTTGGAATCGTGTCAATTACGCGGATAAAATTGTCAGATGATGATATAACTAAGCTGGCAGAAAGGTTAAACAAGCAAACAGAATTGCCTAATTGAAACCAGATTAAAGGAGAAAGATGATGAGTCAAACTATTCGTGCGAGTGACGTTTCATTGCATGACTTAAAGATCAAATTTGGTTTACAGCGGACCTTTGAGGAGTCATTTTTTCCCGAATGGCAATCGGCTCAGTTTCCAGAATTGAATGATTTTGAAACCGAATTTTTAGATCGGGTAAAAGCCGCTTATTTCAATTTAATTGAGTATCCACCATTACTGGAAGATACCGTTAAAATGGCGGTATTAGCACCCTTGTTAAATTTAGCCGGTTTTTATCTGTATCCGTTTCATACTAAATCGGAATATTCGATCCAAGTGTCCACTATTGATAGAGAAATTATCGTGGAAGGTAGAATTGACGTGTTAGTGTTAAAAGAACAATTTTGGGTGATGGTGATTGAGTCAAAACAAGCTGCTTTTTCGATAGAAGCTGGATTAGCACAAATTCTAGCCTATATGCTGGCTAATCAGAATCAGGACCCACCTTGTTTTGGCATGATAACAACGGGTGGGAGTTTTGTATTTCTAAAATTAGTCAAAACTGAAATCCCACAGTATGCTTTATCAAGAGTCTTTGAATTGAATAATCCCGGCAATGATTTATATACGGTGTTAGGTGTCTTGAAACAGCTAGAGCAAGTGGCATTGACTGAATCATAGTCATTAGGGGACAGATCAGGTTTTTGTCCTCCATTCAAATATGACAATATAATCAAACCAAGTAGAAAGGAGATATTTGTGAATAAATTGTATTTAGTTTTTATCGTGTTGTTGCTCAATGTTTTTGTGGTAACTTGTGGTCCATCAGTTAAACCTGAATCTGAACAGAAAACCATGGAGCAGATTAAAAAAAGTGTGGTTAGAATTAGATCAGAAAACCAAATGAGTGCCGAAAAACGGGAAGGCACTGGGTTTGTCGTAGGCGTGTCCAATGACAAAGCCTATATTGTTACTGTGTCTCATGTTGTAGAAGGTGATCCAAAGCCGACAGTGGAATTTTTTGAGAATAATAAATTTGAGGCAGAAGTTTTAGATAATGAATCACAAGGAAATGGTTTAGCTCTATTATCGGTTGAAGGGCAAATACCTTATGACGTAATGCCTCTGTATTTGGTGAAAAAGCGTAACATCAAGTCAG
>Ga0233404_10000358_pt1 | contig 12520 bp, 7 predicted proteins | sample Na_oxic_2_MG_FD_179861 | JGI IMG/M metagenome (GOLD analysis project Ga0233404, IMG submission 179861) | Seawater microbial communities from Saanich Inlet, British Columbia, Canada - Na_oxic_2_MG | ecosystem: Environmental > Aquatic > Marine > Inlet | place: Canada: British Columbia | collected...
CTAACAATAGACCAACACAGAGTCGACGGACGATGGCCAGGGCATTCTTCCAACCGATCCAAGGCAATGGCATCGACAGGAACATAGCCACAAAAAGTGGTGCCATGTAAGCCAACGGCCAGTTGACACCATAGCACAATGCTACCGAGGCAGTAACCCCGATACTCAAGCGAAGAGCTCTCACATTTGCTAATGTCATGCTATCTAGATGTTAGTAAACGTGAGAGAAGAAGCTGATCACACGGATCCAGGCTTTGCCCACTTCATTGAGAACGGAACTGTCGCCGGTGTAGATGATCACATTGGCCTGACCACCTGCGCGTAGGAATCCCTTTGCTTGCTCTTTCTCGAAATCGATCACCACTGGGAAGTGCTGTGATTCACGCAGCCATCCTTGAGTTGTCTTCACGGTGGTTAGTCCGCCCATCTGGTTGTTTGTGTCATCAGAAACACCCCACCCAACACTACGGACAGAACCTGTGAATACCTGACCAGGAGCAGCATCTAACACAATTTCGACCGGGTCACCATTGTCGATATGCGCTAAGCTATTCTCACGCATGTCAGCCTGGATCCAAACTTCCTTAATTGAAATGAAGGTCATAATGGGAGCACCGGGGCTGGCATAATGGCCGACATCAATTGAAAAGTTGGTGATCACTCCATCCGATGGAGCAACGATGGTTGCTCTCGCTAGGTCGAGCTGGGCATTTTCTAGGTTTGTGAGAGCTGATTTCACTTTGGTGTTATCATTGCCCGCTGCACCTAGGTTGCTTTTCGCTTTTACGAGCTCGGACTTTGCGCTGGCAAGCTTAGCTTCACTAGCGACAATTTTCGAACGAGCATCATCGGCACGTGACACGGATGCGGCACCTTGCTCAGAGAGCTTGATGATCCGCGCGCCTTTGACCTTTGAGTTCTCGAGATTTGCTTCCGCTTCCGCGACCTTGGCCTGAGCAGTCGAAACACTAGCGACATCCGCATCGGATGTTTGACCCGCTTGTTGCAAATCCACTTCAGCTTGGCGCACGGCTAATTGGTATTTCTCAGAATCAACTTCGATTAGTTTATCTCCTTCTTTTACAACCTGATTATTGGTCACATAGACCTTTGATACACGTCCAGAGACTTCGGCTGCTATAGGTACTACGTAGGCTTCCACGCGGGCATTCGCAGTGTAGGGAACGTACTTATCACTCAAAACATGAGCACAAAAGAGCACCACGAGCATAAACACTGTGAAGCGTGTCCAAAACTTGATAGGGTCACGTTTTTTCTTTTCTTTTCCCTCCACCGTTGGAGTGGGTGAATCGTTATTTTCGTTCGACATAATCTTTAATTCTTTTTGACTTTATCTGCCACTTTTTGACGGAGTGGCTTGCCGTACATTCCAACCAACCATGCAACGAGAACTGCGGTGTAGAACTGGCCAATAATTGCCTCCATCTGGCAGAGTGAGGCAGCTCCTAGTGACTGTGGCGTTATATCGCCATAACCCAATGAAGTTAGCGTGACTAAGCTGAAGTAATTGAACACGTGGACTTTCACCCCTTCGAGTTCGACTAGATTTCCACTAAATGCTGACGGATCTAGAGCGAATATTAGATGGTAAGCACTGCCCCAGAGCAGGCCTATAATCAGGTAGATACAGAGGCTTCCAGCGATCACCTCCCCATCGATTTTCTTGGCCTTCAGTAACTGCTTCAAAAATGAAACCAGCACGAATGCGTAAAACCCAACAAACAAGACAAGTGCGCCTTCCTTCACATACTGGATTGTACTAAATTCTCCTAACCAATGTAAAATGAGAGCGGGTAGGAGCCAGATGACAGCAACCGATCGCTTGCTACCATTTCCTGTTTGGATAGCAGCAAGAATCAAGGCTACAGAAAGCCACAAATGCATACCTTTGGCTGCAATCGTTCCAGGCGGAATAAATGGGCTGACTACAATGTAAGTAACCAGAGAAACCAACAACCTACCGAAACCTTTTTTAAATCGATTCCCCATAAGCTAGCCTTTCACTGATGATTCACTTACCTGGATTGGCTCTGGCACATCGAGGAACTTCCCCCAGTCAGTGCGCTGCATCATTTTCTGGCGAATCTCCACGGGCAAAGCCTCTTCGCGATCACGCATCTCCCAACCTCCACCCAGAGCTTTATACATAGCAATAAAATCGGTAGCGATGGTGCCTCTCACTGAGGCGTACTGATCCTGCTTCTGAGTGAGAGAACGAATAGAATCAAGAACCCGCTGATAGTCAGTTAGGCCATCTTTATACTGAATCATAGAGATTTCAGTTGAACGTTTTGAGCTATCCACCCCTTGTCTGAGAAATTCAGCTTCTTTCTTGGTATGAACGAATCCGGTCATCCCGTCTTCCACTTCACGTGCAGCATTCAAGACAGTATTCTGATACGCGGTAATCGTTTGTTCAAATCGAGCATCTTCCACTCTCACCTTATTTTTGATACGTCCATAGTTGAGGATATTCCATCGGAATGTCGGGCCGAAGGTGAAGCCTACATTGTCGCTATCAAATACATCGTCTAATGAGGCGCCACCAACATCCGTGGCACTGCTTCCTAAAAATCCAACGAGAGTAAAACTCGGATACAGATCAGACTGGGCTATGCCAATCTGTGAGCTTTGAGCGAGCGCTATCATCTCGGCGCGCCGTATATCTGGACGACGTCGCAACATCTCAGCCGGAACCCCGACAGCGACCTTTACCGGAGCTTTCGGAATTCCTTTACCTCCTTTGACCAGGGCGCGAATCGATTCGGCATCCTTAGCAACTAAAACTCCCAGAGCATTGTGCAGCTTATATAAAGTCGCTTGAAAACGTGGTATTTGTGACTGGGTATTCACTAGTAAAGTCTTAGCCTGAAGCACATCCAACTCAGTAACCGTTCCCGCCTTAAATTGAAGTTCAACAATGTTGAGCGACTTAGTTTGCAGCTCAGCATTCTGTTGCGCTAAATCAATACGCTCTTCTAGAGTACGTACATTGACATAAGTCGTTGCTACTTCAGCCGTCAGTGAGGTCAATATGTCATCGAAGTCGGCAACATCTGCCAACAGACTCGCATCAGCGGAATCGATTGACCTCCTAAATTTACCCCAAAAATCTAACTCCCAGGCAGCATCAAAGCCAAAGGAAGTAGAGTTAAGGTTCTGTCCTGTACCTCCAGGATTACGCACCCTCAATAAGTCGCCACCAACAGCCTGGCTCTGCGGAAACATATTCCCTTGGGAGATACCTAAAATGGCACGTGATTCCAGAATTCTTAGAGCAGCCGAACGCAATGATAAGTTCTGCGTGTACGCGGTCTCAACTAAAGTATTGAGCTGAGGGTCGTTAAATTGCTTCCACCAAGAAAGATCAACCTTCGACTTCCCCCCCCGTGCTAGACTGGAATCTTTCACATCCCAAGCTGGTTGAATCGGAGCCACTGGCTCAATATATTCAGGCCCAACCATACAGCTCACCATCAAGGTCGGCAAAGCCAAGGCTGAGAAATTGAGACCTAGGTTCTTCGAAATTTTCAATTGATCACGCATCGTTATTACTCAGTTTTAGCTTCCGCCACAGTGTCCTCAAGCACAGTATCAGCAGACTTCTCATTCACCCAAGACATGAAAACTGCGTAGGTGATGGAAAGGATTACAGCTCCTAAGAAGAGGCCTATGATACCTGACATCATCATGCCGCCAATCGCGCCGAGCAAGATAACGAGCATCGGGGTATCTACGCCACGCGCCATAAGCACTGGCTTCAATACTCCATCACTCGCTGATACCAATATAGCCCAAATAAGGAAAATCACTGCTGGCGTTGTATCGTATTGAGCAAAACCATACGCCGCAATCGGTCCGAGAATGATAATCGGCGGGAGCTGCACGATAGCACAAATAAGAATTAGAACACCCCACACTCCTGCAGCTGGAATCCCCATAATCACCATGCCTAATGTCCCTAACACTGACTGGATGACAGCAACACCGATGACTCCGGTCATCACGCCTCGAATAGTGGCGACCGTTAGTTTAGTGAATTCTTCACCGCGAACAGCATCAAAACTTTTGATCACTTTACTCGTGACTGCGTAGCCTTTACTTGGATTAATTAGCAATACGCCAGCGATAATGAAAGATATAACAAATTGAACCAAACCACCTAAGCCTGAGCCAATGCTAGCAACCAACTTAGTGGCCGCATCTTGTGCTAGAGGAGCTGTGGCAACGATTGCCCCCTTCAGGTCATGCGCTGCCATATCCCAGATATCGCTGACCTTTTTTCCAACAACTGGAATTTCAGCCACTCTATCTGGAGCTTCTTTAATAAAATCGACTTCATTATTTTTAAGGTCACCAGCAACTTCTTGAACCACATCCAGTGAAGAACCAGCCAACATAACAACAGGCACTACTAACACCGCTACAGCCACTAAGCTAAAACCAATGCATGCGACCTTGCGCCGACCACCTAACAGTTTAGTGATTTTATTGATCAATGGGTTAAATGCCACAGCAATAATGATCGCCCAGATTACTGGCAGCACGAACGGCTCAATGATGTTAAAGGATAAAACTAGCAGTATGCCGATAAGGAACAGCTTGGCTGCAACATCAATAGCGTTTTTGACAAATGTATTGTCAGATTCAGAAGGGTTCATGCGGAGTATTTTGTGTTATTATATTAGATAATGTTAGACTGCCTAACAAACCTGAAAGACTTATATAAAGAAAGATTTCACACTTCACAAGGTCATTCTGCACGCGAGCCTCAGTACGACATATAGATCCTAACAATATAAACCCCTCCGCATTAGATCGACAAATCAATCAACTTACTAATTCTCCCAAGAAGTTCTTCTCTGGTCACCTTGTTAAAAAAAATGGGTGACTCACTCAAAGTAAGTCACCCATTAGTAATTATTGAGCCCTTTATGCTTAGGCTGGAGCACCTACTGCCTCAGGAGCTAGAGGATCCTCATCTTCAGAGTCTTCGACCACTTTCTTTGGCGTTGGATCATCGATGGATGGAGCCACTGGCGGTTCAGGTGGGGTCGGCTCACTCGGTGGGTTTTCCATCTCACCTTTGAGAAGTAGGTCAGTGATCTGCTCACCATTGAGAGTTTCGAACTCGATCAGCGACTTCGCAATGAGGTTGAGCGACTCGCGGTGCTCAGTGAGCATCTCGACAGCACGCTGGTAAGCGTCGTCAATGAATGTCTTGATTTCGAAGTCAATCTTACGAGCTGTCTCTTCAGAATAGCTCTTTCCTTCGTTTGGCACGAACATCTCGGTAGTGCTATCACTGCCGTATTCAACCATTCCTAGTTCTTCACTCATTCCCCACTCACAGACCATTTTACGGGCAATGCTGGTAGCTTGGCGGATATCCCCCATCGCTCCATTAGTAGGATTACCAAAGACGAGTTCTTCAGCAACTCGGCCACCCATGGCGACACAGAGTTGATCAATGAGCTCAGCGCGACGGTAGCTAAATTTGTCTTCCTTTGGTAGGAACATAGCCATGCCTAGGGATGGTCCACGAGGAATGATAGTTACCTTGTGGAGATCATCTGTGTGGTCACAAAGAATATTGAGAATAGCATGTCCAGCTTCGTGGTATGCGGTGTTCTCCTTTTCCTTATCGGAAAGGGCTAAAGAGCGACGCTCACGTCCCCAACGGACTTTGTCGCGAGCTTCTTCCATCTCGGTAATAGTGATTTCATTTTTCCCCAGACGGGCAGCCAACAAGGCGGCCTCGTTGATAAGGTTTGCGAGTTCAGCACCAGAGAATCCAGGTGTGCCTCTAGCAACCAGACTGAGGTCTGTGTTTGCAGCCATTTTCACGCGCTTAGCGTGGACTCTAAGAATCTGCTCACGGCCGATCACATCCGGAAGTGACACGCGCACCTGACGGTCGAAACGACCAGGGCGGAGAAGTGCTGGGTCGAGTACGTCTGGGCGGTTTGTAGCGGCAATGATGATAACTCCTGAGCGGGCATCAAATCCGTCCATTTCGACAAGAAGTGCGTTGAGTGTTTGCTCACGCTCATCATGACCACCACCCATACCGTGACCACGGTGACGGCCAACGGCATCAATCTCATCAATAAAGACGATACATGGCGAGTTTTTCTTACCTTGCTCGAACATGTCGCGGACACGGCTAGCACCGACACCTACAAACATCTCCACAAAGTCAGAACCACTGATAGAGAAAAATGGCACATCTGCCTCACCTGCAATCGCACGTGCAAGGAGGGTTTTACCCGTACCCGGTGAACCCACCATGAGAACACCCTTAGGAATGTTTGCTCCGAGTTTCTCAAACTTCTTGGGAGCTTTAAGGAAGTCTACAATCTCGTAGAGTTCTTCCTTCGCTTCGTGGATGCCGGCAACATCTTTGAATGTCACTCGGTTCTTATCCATTGCGAGCAGCTTAGCTTTTGACTTACCAAAATTCATCGCCCCCTTGCCTGCGTTCTTCATTTGAAAACGGAAGAGGAAGAACAAAACTCCAACAATCAAGAGGATCGGCAGAATCTGAATCAGGATGAAGCCCATTGTATTGCTCTCTGGGCTCGTTCTCGCTGACTCTAAAATGCCGCGCTCAGCCTCGCTGATTGCGAAGAGGTTTACCTCCACACTGAACTTTTCAAACTTAGGTTTTGCGTCAGAAATAAGTGGGTAGATTTTACGCACGCCCTCAAGCACTGCATCGTTGCTGTTCGCTGTTTTGTAGAGAGTGAGCGCTTTTGTCCCTTTAAATTCCACTTCCCCAAGTGCGATCCACTTACGTAGCTCTTTGAGAGTAACGTTTACAGAATCAGTCGGAGAGGACAACTCAGTTGCCACCACGAGTGGCACGTTATTTTCTCGGCGCAAACGATCCACTGCACGCTCATCGAGACTCGTATCGAGCGCTACTCGAAAGCTTTTCAAGTCAGGAGTCCTCGAAAGGTCACGATATTTTGTGACATCGATCAATCCTTTAACCTGACCAGAAGTTGTTGAATCTTTGGTCACAAACTTGAGCTGGCTGTCAGGCAAGATGTCATATTTAGCCTTCAACGCCTTCGCGTACTCAGACTTTCCTTTACCTGACTTATCCTCGATCTCTTTATCGAGTGGCAAAGTTGCTGGATCTAGAAGGACTTGCTCACTTTCGAGCGCTTTTCTAAATTCGACAAAATCGATCTTCTTTTCCTTGCCTTGGAGGTTGCTAAAGTAAGCTACGATCAGTACACCCAGTGCGAGTGAAAAAAGAATCATCACTCTCCAGTTGGGTCCTTTCGCCGGAGGTGTTTGGCCATTTTTCGGGCTTTCAGGCTCCGGAGTTTGTTCAGGTGGTCGTTGTTCGGACATAGTCAATTTTGTGGTGTGGGCAGTCAGACGTAGTTGCAACCCAGAATGCTTGCGCGAGAAGGTAGTATGGGATTCAGAAAAATAAATCCTTTTTTCTGTCGGCTTGCCATTCGTTAGATCTGCGTGCACTATCTCCAGTAGTGAAACTGACCCCACAAGCAAGTGCACATAAAGGAAAATCGCGATTTTTCAAGTCTCCCGCTATGATCAAAGGTTGGAGCCGTAAAGCTCCACAAGGTCTGCCCCTAGCTGCGTCACTCGTCGAGGTCTTTGCCGCATTTGTTTCGCTGGACGGGCGGGTGGACGCGACAGAAGCGGAAGTTGCGCTCGATTTATTGCGTCACGCATTCCCAGAGGCTGACCACCACTGGTTAGCCCGTCGGTTACAAAAAGCATTGCGAACCCCACAAAGCACCGTCGCTCTAGCCAACAAACTCGCCGTTCAACTCGAATACGAAGGCATTGTCTCACTAGGGCTACAGCTTTACCTACTCGTTGAGGCATCTTCTAGGCGAGACCGTGGGAAACGCGCATTTCTCGAACTTTTCCAGAACCTCGATGGCTACGACCTAGGTGAAATCATTCTCAAGGAATTGGAAGAAGGCTATAACGGCAGTAAAAAACTTCCATTCACTCGGCTGATTTTCTCCTCCACAGATTCTGCCGATGTCCAACTTCCCGAGTCGACTGACAACTATGCTTTCCGAGTTTATCAGTCTGGCGAAGTGATAATAGCTCGCAATACTGGCGGACAATCTCTCTGGCTCGGTGGTTCTAGCATCATCCCTGGAGGCATCATCCGAATACGCTCGCACCAGCGTATCATGCTGCCGAATTGGACGATCTCATTCAACGATCTTAACTTTTTCCTCAACTACCAGCGCACCCTCCAGCCTCGCGCTCTCTTCATCAACGAGTCCGCCAACGGCCTGATGGCTGAGCGCAGCAGAACACGTCTCTCAACCGTCCGTATCGACTTCGGCACCAATGCACAAATCACAGCGATTCGCCCCACTCAAATAAAAGCTGGCGAGGCAGATCTTGTCGTTAACCAAACGATTCACCGGAGTTTTCACGATATTCTGAGCCTCGGAACGGGCTCAGAAATCGATCTTGAAAGCATTCGGAATCAAGCTCTACAAGCGGGTGGTCGATTCAGCCTGAGCAGCGAGAAACAAACCTGCTTAGTCTCCAATGACCCATCAGTCATAGGCAAGGGCGACCTCCTCATCTCCCCCAATCTCGCTGGAAAAATCACGCTCAAAATTTCTTACGACCCAACCACATCAGTCGGTGAATTAGAAATTATCGAATCCGAGCGGACATTACTAATGAACAATCAGGCCGTACGTAGCGGCACCATCCTGATGGATGGTTCGATCATCCGCCTTAGCGCTAGCCAAGCCGTGCGCTGCCGATTTTCTGATGGATTGATTGATGAGGAACGGACTGTCATCCAAGAGCTTCACCTCGACGGCATCACCCATCGTTTCACCCGCCACATGACGGCCCTCGACAGCATCGATTTCAAAATTATGCGTGGAGAGATGCTTTGCATCATGGGCCCTTCTGGTTGTGGTAAATCGACTTTGCTCGCCACCATTGCGGGACAGCTCAAGCCCGACCGTGGACACGTGCGCTTCAATGGCATTTCTCTCTATAACCATCGTTCCAGGCTCGCCCCTTTTATCACCTTTATGCCGCAGGAAGAGGCTCTCAACCCTAATCTAACGGTTCGTGAACATTTGATGCATGCCTGCGCCATTCGCCGCCCCCACCTCGCTAACCAAGAGCACACGCGTAGGGTAAATAGCATCCTCGCAGAGCTAGCTCTCGAACCTCTCGCAGATCGCACCGTCGGCTCAGCTGGAGACAAAACCATCTCTGGAGGTGAGCGCGGCAGACTCAATTTGGGCTTGGATCTCGGTTCAGCCGCTGAAATTTTCCTCTTTGATGAGCCCATTTCAGGACTTTCCTCGAAAGACTCAGAACACGTAGCTGAATCTCTCAGAGCGCTAGCGCGGGATAAAATAGTCATCGCATCACTCCACCGTCCAGGCGCCTCAGTTCTCTCACTTTTCGACAAGGTTCTGCTTCTCGATAAGGAAGGCAAGGTTGCCTATTTCGGTAGCCCGGTGGAAATGGGGCGCTATTTCGAAGAAGCCAGCCTCGAATTTAATATCCCCACTTTGCATAGAACCGACGGGAGTGTCGGCAGCTTCAATGGAGCCGATTTCGTATTCGATGTACTAGAAACTCCACTGCATGGGTCGGCTGGAGTAAACGAGTCCTCTTCATTTGCCCGGCGTTTCCCACCCTCATTCTGGCAAGAACGTCTCGAAAGCCACCGCTTGATTCAGAAAGTCACCGAACAAAACAACCAAGTCCAGACACAGCTAGGTGACATGCCTAGGGCCGAGGACAACATGCCTGTTCCCGTCCCTCGCCCACGTCGGCCACAAGATTACTGGAGACTCTTTCGTACCCACCTGAACCGATCACTTTTAGCAAAATTCCGCAACCGCGGCACATTCTATTGTACTATTCTAGAAGCTCCTTTGCTGGCATTCTTGATCGCCCTAACATTGCGGGCTTCAGCCGAGGGTAAATACGAATTCGCAACTGGATTACATATTGTCACCTACCTCTTTCTCTCGGTGACAGTAGCCATGTTCCTAGGCCTAACAAATAGCGCCACGGAGATCTTACGTGACTTGCCCGTACTGCGCCGCGAACGCAATACCCGTTATGGCACAGGCCTCTACATCTCAGCCAAATGCACCACTCTCACCTTGCTAGCATGTATCCAATGCGCCATCTATGTATCGATTGGTCACTACTTTCTCGAGATCAAAGAAATGTGGTTCACCCACTGGTTATGGATGAGCTCCACAGCTATCACAGGAACGGCAATGGCTATGCTGATCTCGACCGTCGTCAAAAGTGAACGTGCAGCTCTCTCATCCATCCCACTTCTGTTAGTCCCCCAGCTCTTACTCGCTGGCGCACTGGTTCCCTTTGGTGAAATGAACCGCGGCCTATTTGTTGGAGGCGATGAAGCGCGTGAAAATGGCGCTGAGCCAGTGCCCGCCATGTTCATGCCTCTTCGCTATTCCTTCGAAGGCATCATCCTCGCCCAAGCCACAGAAAACCCCTTCGAAAAGGAACGTCGCCGCATCCAACAGCGCATCGAAGTTCTCAAGAAAAAAGTGATCCCAGCGGATGACACCAAAGAAGAAAACTTCCTAACTGACGATGAAGCTAGTCGAATAAAAATCCTGACGTCCGGCCTCACAAGGCTCTATGCCGCTGAAGCTCTTGACCAAGACGGAGCTGCCGAACTATCACACAAAATAACCAATGCCGCGCTTCACGGCAGCATGGAAGAGCTAGAATCCATGGATATCTATATTGGTGATGAAAACGAGTCGGAGCCCGTCCAATCGTTCTTCCAAAACACTCGGACGGAACTTCTAGTGCGTCGCGCTGAAATCAACCGAGTCGACAGATGGGCAGAGCGAGACAGATCACTCTTCCTAGCAGAATGGAAATTCTGGTTTGGTCACAAGCTATCCTCCACTTTTTGGTGTAAGTTAGTACTCGCTTCGGTCTCACTGTTCAGCCTCATCGTAGCCACAACCGTAGTCACCCGATGGAATCGTAAAGTCAGCTAAAAAAACTACACCTGCAGCGATTAGAATTTATAAGAAAGCCCGGTGATCAACTTGAGATCATTCTCCTCTTTACCTGCTGCAGGCCTACTCTCGTAACGATCTTCAAAGCTCACTTTGAAAGCGATGGTTTCCGTGATTTTCGTTTCAATTCCCATTTCGAACTCGATGCGGTAGTCATCGAGATCGTCCAATCTAGGAGAGAATGCTAGACTCTGGTAGAACTTAGCGTTCTCATTGAACTTATGCTCGAAGTGCTGATCAAACAATCCATTGAGATAAGTGGTGTTACCCAAACCTTTATCCTCGGCAGTGATACCCAGACCTAACTCAGTCGAGAAAACCGTGGTTTCTGTATCCACCCAATAATAACCGTAGGTTGCATTGATGGAGAATCTGTAATCAATATCCGCAAAGGTGTCGCGGCGAGCATCCACTCGTAGTCCAAAAAAGTTCTTTCCGGAATACGCGTGTTTCCAAGTGGCTTTCCCAAGAACCTCATCTTGAGTTGCAGCAGACTCCTCTTCACCATACTTGTAACTTGCGCTACCGAAATAGGCATCCGCACCATCCTTTTTTTCGGTCTGCAAGCCGAATCGCAGCAAGAGATTGTCCGTGTTTCCCTTTGATAGACTAAGCCCAAAGTCCACACTGTTCTCCCACTGGGTCTCCTTCTCCACTACTTCTTCCTCAGCTAAGGCCGGAGCTACCGCTACTAATCCTGTGACTAAAGCTGCTATCGCATATCTTTGTTTCATTGCTAATCGTCTCATACGTTTTTAAGAACGCGGAGACTACCGATGAACTTTCATATGTCACGTGCTATTCTATGACATAAAAAGTGCATCATCTGTTTCAAATTACTAGATGAGAAATTCATGACCCTGTCAAATATCATGCAGATTTTGCAACTCCAGTACATTTGCGGTTTCAGCAAACTCAGCTCATCACAAATGGAGGAATCGTTGCCCCCATAGTATCGGCAGCGGCGCGTAGTAGCTCAGCCTCTTGACTGCCAAGCACGCCATCTGACATCACAGCCAGTCCGCAAGCATGGAGCACATCGCGTTTCATAATTGGTGTCGATTCAGCTAACTTCTGCATTGCGTCTTCGACCAAATGCAGTCCGCATTGATCAGCAGGAAGTATGCCTGACAGCTTCGCTCCATTCTCCGATAAGGCGCCTGCAGCCGCAGCATAAGCATTCTTCAGATCCTCTCCACTAGAAGCCCCAACCCCCGCCATGGTCGAAACCAGGACATTGAGATCCGAGTTGAGCTGGCCGAGCTTATGGTAACGCACGCGTGGCGACTTTGCTCCCTCGAAATGTGACGACAGATGATTCTCTAACAACTTCTGCAACATGAATTCAAAGATATCGACATGCCCATCGCTAGCGATCAGCCATTGAGTCGCATGAATAAAGCGCTCGTACTCAGGAAGGGACAGTTTCCGCAGAGTGG
>Ga0233404_10000359_pt1 | contig 12512 bp, 10 predicted proteins | sample Na_oxic_2_MG_FD_179861 | JGI IMG/M metagenome (GOLD analysis project Ga0233404, IMG submission 179861) | Seawater microbial communities from Saanich Inlet, British Columbia, Canada - Na_oxic_2_MG | ecosystem: Environmental > Aquatic > Marine > Inlet | place: Canada: British Columbia | collected...
AGGGTGGAAGGAAAACTAATTACACTACCACGTTCATACTTATCAATAAAAGCTTGCAAATCAGTAGAACCCCCAACTAAAGAAACGCGCAGGGGGCATTTTGCGATGATCATCATTGTTTTAAATTCTCGAAAGTTTTTTAAGTGTGTGGGGATTGAAACGATCCCGCTACTTTTAACAAGAACTACAAGGATTGTATATAATAACGGATTTACGGATTTAACCAATGAAATTGATGGGCAAGACTTTGCCTACATAAAAGCTTGAGTTATGCCGGTATACAGTATGTACTGAACCATAAATTTTCAGGTGTTTTGTCACAAGCGTAAGGGCAACCAAATCGGCATGCCCCTACATATAACACCTAAGAGCCGGTTCAATATCTTTTGATTCGAGAGAAAAGCAAGAGTGAGCATTTGAAGAGAAGTTTCGAGTTTTCGTTCACAGTTCTTCCAAAGCCGTCGACATTTCTCTAGCCAAGCGAATGAACGCTCTACAACCATCTTTTTGGAATGACTTCAAAAGTGTTAAGTTCACTTCTTTTAGAAATTTCTACATCTGCACCCCAAATTTCTTTAACTTTAGACGCAAAACTATCGCCAGTATAACCTCCGTCAGCTAGGACAACAACGATAAGAGAACTAGAAGCACCTTTAAAAGCTTCCAACGCACCTTCTCAATCCATAATATTAGCTGTAGTTACGTGAATTGCAAGAGGAAAACCTTGAGACTGCAATATGCCGTTTGATTCCAGATATCTTTTTTCCACCATCATATTTCTTCGGCAGTATCGCTATTTTTGACACTTTGTGCATCTCACAAAACTGGTTTTCGGTTGGCGCCCATCTATTAAACGTAAATCACCAACTATTTCAGTAAGTAGTGTTTCTAACAGACTTTTATTTTCTCCATCTCTTGCTCCAAATTCTGAAATATTCATGAACGGTCCGTAATGAAGGAAAGTCACTAGGAAGTATTCGCCATTGACAACCGGTTTTTAGAACATATAAAATTTCACAGAAAACATCATATAAATCAACGATTCTGGGCCTAGTTTGCTTCCTAAATGATTCCAATTGGAAGCAGATTTTCTGGTTCTCGACTGATATCACTTGGGTAGTTCTTTCTCATCGGTTTTTCCTATTGAAAAATTTTGAGCATTATAGCAGCTTTTCTAGATATTGAACCGGTTCTAAACGTAGGGACAATCCCTGTTGCCCTCCTGAAATTAAAATACCAGAAAATTTGTGATTCAGTACTTATAAATTCTTTATTATATACAATCCTTGTAGTTTTTAATTTTTGAGAGCGGGAAAACAGAAATGCACCGGTGTGTGGAAAATCTTTAAGTAATTAGTCATAAAAATTCCGGTATTTTTTACAACTCATTTAGTTAGGAGCACTACTTCATTCACTGGATAAGGTGTTATTTTATTTTCGCTTATTTTTAATGCGATGTTAGTCTTGAAAAAGTATTGCAACCACAATCTCTCTCGTTTAACGATGACACGCAAAGTGGCAATTCGTTTCAATGCACCGGCAGTGTACCACCCAACAAAATCTGTCTGATTGAGAATCAAAGGATTAATAACAAAACCTGATTGGGTCATTCCGGGGATGATACGGTATGACATTTTAGTACCATCAGTGGCTTCAATCTCAAGATAAATAGCCGGCATTTTGTAGAGCCGTGAACTCAGGTGCCCTAACCAAGATTTATGGATGTCTAAACTCAACAAAAGTTGTTTGTTACTAAAAGCACGAATATCAATTAGCTCACCTATTTTAATCTCTCGTGACAGCACAGTTTCACCGGCTGAGACAAAACCTTGACCACGCGGAACGCGCTTGAGCAACAAATATCCTTTTTCACTCAATATGGGTTGGTAGTCACGTAGCAAAATTTTGAGGGCTTCATTATCATTCATAAAAGGGAATTGCCCGTCAATCGCCTGCAATTTAAAAATAACAAATTCAGGGGCTTTCACACTTGCGTAAAAATTACCATTGATGACAAGAAGTGGTGGCGTGTAAACACTATAACTTTGGAAAACCGGACGAGGATGCCAATTCAACTCATTGAGAAAAACCACACCTTGTTCCCAAGAAAAAATATCAACCGTAGCTTGTCCAACTTGAGCGCGAATTTTTGGCAGATTGTGTTTTTGTTTGAGTCTGTCAAGATTTTTATCTCGTTTGGCTTTGAAATCCGGTAAATTAACCAGTGTGGTAAAGTTGTTAGCAATTCGCTGATACCAATTTCCAATAAAATTGCTAGGTGTATAGTTAATCTTATTTCCGACCATAAATAATCCACTTAATGCAATGAAAATAGCAAGATAACGCAATACACGAAAAGTGAGTATTAAAAAGGTGTGCATGCTTTTATCATATTCAATAAAGAACGGTGCTAACACTACGAAGGTGAAGAATGTAAGGGAATGATACGCGTCATGTCGGACAAAACCGGCTTTCCAAGCTATAAAAATACCAAAAAATACCATGCCGGCAATAATAAACCTTTTCATCTGCCATGGTTTAATAAAACAACCAAGCAGCACCATAAGCCCGATGACAAAAATATTCGCAATTGCTAATAATATTTGGGTGATTTTGAATCCGCCACCTGACTGGGCATCGGTATATCCACTGGCTATCTGTAGGGAGTTTATGATATAGCTAGGCAAATTGAATAAAGATTGCCCACTTATTAGCCATATTGATATGAGAAAAATTGTAAAAACTATTGGAATTATCAGGGCAAGTTTGCGTGAATAACTGTGCCAAATTGCTACTGTCATCCAGAGAACACCAACACCGGCTAAAATGAAATGGGTAAATTTCGTTAAAGAAATCACCGCTAAAAACAACAGAACCAAACCCACAAGCGTTGTATATCGAAGAATGTTGTGCTTAATGAATGGCGGTGGACTGATGGCTAAAACCACAGAAGCAACAATACCTAGAAAATATCTAGGATCAGCAGCAAATGATGAAATAACGATAACAACCAAAAACAAATAGATAAACTTATCTATTTTACCCTCAATTTTTTGAGTGTAAGTGACAAAAATCGCCGCAAAAAATAGGCCAATAATGATATTCCAAGCGATAAAGGGATAAAATAAATCAGCATTATAACAAAAACGAGGGTAAATATATCCCAATGGCCCATAAGTAAATATATAATCAACTCCAGCTTGAAAATGATGTTCAAAAGCGTAAGCCAATGATTGAATCCAAGACGCATCAAGGCCCTTACTTGCCGTAGGTGCACCAAAAGAGATTGTCGATAACCAAACTAAGGCGACGACACATAATCCCCCCATAAATGTTTCTATAGAAAGGGATTGTTTATAAATTTTTTCTGTCATAACATTTATCCTTTTTGACGGCTAACGATTCTTCTTTTGAAGGTAAAAACCGTTGTCGCAGAGAAGTAAATCTGGCTTTCACGGGTATTCATTCTGATTGTAACGGACCATACAGCTTCACCATTAATCATGGTACTGCCAATAACTCGGCAACAAGTAAAGCTACCTTATCCCAACTACTCCCCAACACCGCAGCCCGTCGCTTTTCAATGATTGATAAATCGTTTTCATTCAGTGCGTTATCAATTTCAGCCAAAAAATCGTCGTGTGAGTTGGCAGTATAAATTAATGATTCATGAGCCTGAAAGGCGGGTAACATCATCACCACGATAGGATAACCCAACGCTAAATATTCTTTTAGTTTCGTGGGATTGCACATTTCATTAAATTCGTTTTGCAGAAATGGAATAATTCCTACATCAAAGTGGGCAGCGTGAGTCGCTAAATCTTTGGGGGAAACCTGATCGATGTGTTTCACATTTTTTTCGGCAAGAACACGCGACAAATCCATTTGTTTAGGCCCAATCAGTACCAAAGTTCCCGGGTGTATATGGCGAGCAATTTTAATCATCAATGGAGCGTCCATACGATATTCATCCATACCACCGTAAAAACCAATAATGGGCTTGGGCAAATCACGCATAGGCTCAGGAATTGGAACACGTTGCCCCTCAATTGGGCGAGCCGCAACAAATTGGTCAAAATCCACCCCATGACCAATAAGCACTGACTTTTTGACTAACCCCAATTCACGTTCCATCAACCCTTCATGAACATAAGCCGCAGCATCGGAAATTTCCAATAACCGCTTTTCCAACGCCCAAATCTGATCTTTGTCAGCCTCTGGCAATGTAGTAAAATCATCGCAACGATCAAATACTACTTTGACCCATTTTCCTCGTTCAACCGCCGGAGTCATTGTAGGCATTGATATCAAAGCTGAAGGGTGCTTAATTTTCAATCGCCAACAAACTATTTTTACTTGGAGTGACAATAGCCAGCCATTGAAGTTCAACATAGCCGGTGAATAACGGGGAACGAAAATAGGACTATATATATACATACCCGTTTCAGGATCGCGCTTAAGTCCACGGGTGAGACTCTTAAGCTTGCGCCAATACCTTGACCAAGCGATTTCCGTCTTACCGGGCACGGGCATACGCATACCAATGCTGTTTACCCACACTGTTGGCACATACTTGGCGAGGCGATTTGCCATCCGCACCGAGGCATGACCTCGATTATGATACCACCAATCAACATTGCCAAAATGAATGACACCATCGCAATGGTCATTTTCTTTCAAGTTTTTAGTCACTGTAGTAATAACTCTTATACCATTTAACAAAATGGCCAATTCCTTCGACAATGGAAGTTTGCGGTTTAAAACCCACATCTCGTTCCAAATCACTCACATCGGCATAAGTCATTGGAACATCCCCGGCTTGCATTGGTAACATGTTCTTTTTTGCTGGTTTTCCCAAAGCCTTTTCCAGCGTTTCGATATAGGACATGAGTTCAACCGGCTGATTATTACCAATATTGTAGAGCTTATATGGTGCTGGACTCGTACTAGGATCCGGAGAATTGCCGGACCAATCTGGGTTCGATGAGGGAATGTGATCTAAAACCCTCACAACACCTTCGACAATGTCATCAATATAAGTAAAATCACGCCGCATTTTTCCATAATTATAAACATCAATCGGTTCATCTTCTAAAATAGCTTTAGTAAATTTGAACAAAGCCATATCTGGACGACCCCAAGGGCCATACACCGTGAAGAAACGTAAACCAGTCGTTGGCAAATTATACAAATGGGCATAAGTATGCGCCATCAATTCATTAGCTTTTTTCGTAGCAGCATACAGTGAAATGGGATGATCCACATTGTGATGTACAGAAAACGGCATTAAAGTATTCAGTCCATATACCGAGCTAGAGGAAGCAAATACTAAATGTTCCATATTGTTATGGCGACAACCTTCAAGGAGATTCACAAACCCAACCACATTGCTATCTACATAAGCATGGGGATTTTCAATGGAATAACGTACCCCGGCTTGGGCAGCTAAATTTACTACCCGATTAAACTTTTCACGCGCAAACAGTTCAGCTATGCCAGAACGGTCCGCCAATTCTAGTTTGATAAAACGAAATTTTGGCAACCCTTCCAATTTAGTGAGACGCGCCTTTTTGAGGTTAATATCATAGTACTCGTTGAGGTTATCAAGGCCCACAATTTCATCGCCCCGTTCTAGGAGGCGTTTGGAAAGTTGCGAGCCGATGAAACCGGCGGCACCGGTTACAAGAACTTTCATGTTTTTAATTTAAAATTATGGGGGCAACCATAAAGGATTGCCCCGACCATGTGTTTTTAATTTAAAATTATGGGGGCAACCATAAAGGATTGCCCCTACCATGTTTTTTTAATTTAAAATTATGAGGGCAACCATAAAGGATTGCCCCTACCATGTGTTTTTAATTTAAAATTATGGGGGCAACCATAAAGGATTGCCCCTACCATGTGTTTTTAATTTAAAATTATGGGGGCAACCATAAAGGATTGCCCCTACCATGTTTAATTGGCATGTAGGGGCAATCCCTTGTGGTTGCCCTTCTGGGCTTTTCAGAATTGATTTATTTTCTTTCCGGAACGTTTGTGATTTTACAGCCGCCCATCTACAATATCAATGGGCAAAATGGATTTGATGTCGTAAATCACCGAATTTGATTTGGCTAATGCTCGAATGCCTTCAGTTCCCATTTCATAAAACTGCTTATGAGCCACGGCAAGAACAATGGCATCATATTGATTATTAAGTATTTTTGGTATAACTTCAATATTATATGCTTGTCTAGCCTCATCCAAATTTACCCAAGGATCATAGACATCAACATTAGCTCCATAGTCATTAAGTTCAGAGATAATATCTACAACACGGGTATTGCGAAGATCCGGACAATTTTCTTTGAAGGTGAGCCCCATAACTAAAACATTGGCTTCAGTTATTTGAATATGTTTTCGCACCATCTGCTTGATAACTTCTGTAGCAACATAAAATCCCATGTTATCATTGATCCTACGCCCGGCCAAAATCATTTCGGGGTAATAACCAACATCTTCCGCCTTTTGGGTCAGATAGTATGGATCCACACCAATGCAATGCCCTCCAACCAATCCCGGACGAAAAGGCAAAAAATTCCATTTTGTTCCCGCCGCATCCAACACTTCTTGAGTATCAATGCCAAGCCGATTGAAGATAAGCGCAAGTTCATTGACCAAGGCAATATTAACATCCCGTTGCGTGTTTTCAATAACTTTGGCGGCTTCCGCCACTTGAATACTACTAACTTTGTGGGTACCAGCCAAGATGATGCTTGAATAGAGTTGATTGATTAATTCAGCGGCGGCTTTCGTAGAGCCGGAGGTGACTTTAACGATGTTAGTCAAACGGTGTGCTTGATCCCCGGGATTAATGCGTTCTGGACTATAACCCACAAAAAAACCTTCGTTGAATTTAAGGTTTGATTCCCGTTCCAAAATAGGTACACAAATTTCCTCAGTAGCTCCTGGATATACAGTGGACTCATAAACTACTATGTTACCATAACTTAATAACGCCCCTATTGTTTCGCTCGCTTTTTCAAGCAGTGTCAGATCGGGGTGTTTATGGCCATCAAGCGGGGTGGGAACCGTGACAATATAAAAATTGCACTCGACAAGTTCATCCGGATTGCTGGTATAGTTGAGGTGTTTGGCTTGTTTTAAGGCTGAAGGTGATACTTCACGGGTGCTGTCATGTCCAACTTTAAGTTCTGCAATTCGTTCGACTTTGAGATCAAAACCCATGGCAAAATAGCGTTTACCAATTTCGACCGCCAGTGGAAGGCCAACATAGCCCAGTCCCACAACACCAATTTTGAATTCAGAATCATTGATTGTAATCATACACAATGCACCTTTGCAGCCGAAAAAATGTTGATGATGTTTTCAAGTTCGCCATTTTTCTTCGTTGTCAGTGGAACTTGATTTGCGGTTTTTCGGTTCGTTAATCAAGAACGAAAAAATAAATGAACTTTCTCCAACACACCACCCATTTTTCCCAAAGTCTGTGTTTGATTTTTATTAAAAATTTTCTGATTGTAACGGATTTTGGGGCATTCGCGATTGTGAGCCCCTACACCAAATTACGTAGGGGTTGACAATCGTTGTAACCCTTATTGACGAAGGAAAACCACCGTCAGACCAATCCTCCCCCCAAATCCGTTACAATCAGAAAAATTTTCACGAAGCCAGAAATTTTTTGGAAAACGTTTTATAAATGGCAATAATTAAACCGGCTTTTTCTTCATAATCTTATCAACTATAAAATATTTTAACAAAAGCGGCCATGTTACTAGGGTAACAAGAACAATATTCCACCACTTCATGTCACGCTTCCACCGTTCATCCAATTTTAAAACAAGTTCCTCTTCCCCTTTGATAACCGCATCAATGTTTCCCCTTGTCAAGTGATGTATTCCTAACTTCACGGTTTTTCCCTGAATAAAATCAAACCGTTCTAGGTATACACCTAGCATGTTCCCTATGTTTGCTAAGACGTTAGTTGGATTTTCAATAAAATCTTCATAGTGAACCCTTAAATATTTCCCTTTTGGGAAAAACAATTCTATAACCAAATTTTTCTTGAACCATGAGAATGCACTTTGCAGAGGATGTCTTTTCTTTGACCACACAACATCCTTTGACGAAAACTTTATTCGGCTATGAGAATGTGCAAAGCCTCTAGGGTCTCTTACCAAATGTACAACATAAAGATCAATAGATGGTATCAGTGATAAATAATACCCATGTAGAAAAGAAGCACTAGAATCTGTGATGACTTGACCGGCTTGATATTTTTGTATCGTACTATACAATCTCTGCAAATTTTCCAAATATTGTTTGAAATCATCCGGCATTCTTTGTTGTGTTTTTCTTAACCGTAACAACTTGAAAAATTCCCAGATATTTCGGTATTTTTGACTGGCCTCTAGAAAAGACTTTTCATCAATTTTCTTAAAGGTAGCATCATTTCTAATCTTTCCCCACACTGGACAAAAATCAAATTTTGTACCACAAAAACAGGCCTTATCTTTAATAAACAAATCGGCCCAAGCTAACTCGCCAGCCGCAAAGAAACTCGGAATTTCATTCAATACTCTTTCCGTCAAAGTACTTCCATTTCGTCCGGTTCCCGCAATATGAAGCACAGTAACTTTATTATTAGTTTTTAAATTTGACATGTTTTTTCCTTCATTGAGGCACGAGCAAGTCACGAGTGCGTTAGGCAGGCGCGTTTTTCGCGCCCGGCCGTGAGAGCAGTTTGTCAAAGCAACAATATCAATGTCCTATTTTTTCCCCGTCAGGTAAGTCAATAATTTCTTAAATCCCTTACGAAACTTTCTTACTGATATTTCAAATGTCGGTGTTTTGTGATACATTTTGCGCCAAACAACGGCCAAACCAAATACCCGAGCTGGCCGCCATCCATTCCATGCTGTCTCATCTAAAACCGTCAAAAAATGTTGCTTGAATTTCCAATTATAGTCAGCGTGCCAAGGTTTTGATGGGCCAATTAAATGTATGATTCCTTTATGGTCAGGCTTAATAACCGGAGAATATTGGGATAAGTTCCACCGTTGCTCTAACTCTAACCACTTATCTTCTAAAATAACATTTAAAGGATCTTGATCGGCCGCAAAACATATATTCGCATTTTTATCCGCATATTCTATTAATTGCTTTCCAATGTCATTTTTCCGCCAAGCTTCTAAATCGACTACCAAAAGGTCACCATTAAAATAATGGCTAGGATTTTTTAATTTATGCAGTTGGTGCCGATATTCTTGTGCTCCCTTCTGTGAAGCGGAAATATCTAGGGCCGCCGCTATAATGTGACCTTTTAAGTCTTTCTGGCTTATTTGGCATAGATCGTCTGTGACCAACAAATCAAGGCCCATAAGAATACATTGAGTTATCGAAGGTGGCAATAATTCCCCAATAAATAATCTTAGATAGGTCTCTTTATGGTGAAGATGTAAAAGTGCCCGAAAAGGTTTTAAAATTTTTGGTTCGACATCAATAAACTGAATTTTCCCTATATTGGGAGTATTCCAAGAATTGACAAGCTTATCCTTGCTTTTCTTGGAAATTCTTGAGCTTAATATAAAAACATTACATTTTCCAGTGCAATTATCAAGAGCAGATCGTACTGTTACCGCAACGCCCGGAACTCCGGCTTCGTTCGACATTAAAACTAGGTTTACTTCGCATTTTTGCATATTCATTTACGTCATCTAAACTCAAAATTAAATAAAAGGACCATAGTTGAAAAATTTTAGTTTGTGGTTTTGCTACTACAATTAAATAAAAGGACCATAGTTGAAAAATTTCAGTTTGCGGTTTTGCTACTACAAATCAACTTCATAGCTGTTGGCAAGTCTGCCACTTGATGCCACTTCACCGGCGGTGGGATTTGGGGGCTTTGAAAACCATTACCGGTTTCCACCAGCACCAAACATTTACAGTGAGCATGATAGCCGGCGAGGATATCACTAATCATGTCACCGATCAACCATGAACGGGTCAAATCAATATCCATCTCAGCCGCTGCCTTAAATAACATGCCTGGCCCGGGTTTACGATCATAGAATTCAACTATGGTCCGATCTTTGATTTGCGGTACTGCGGGGCAATGGTAAAATCCGTCGAGTTTGGTATTATGTTTTGCTAATTGTTTAGATAAAACTTCATGGATTTCTTTTAGATCATTCTCAGTAATGAACCCTTGTCCAATAGGCGACTGGTTAGTTACCAAGATACATGCGAATCCAGCTTCTTGCAACTGTTTAATTGCCTCACCACCACCGGGTATTAACTTTACCTGATCCGGGCGTGAAAGATAATGTACTGATTCAATTAAAGTACCATCACGATCAAGGAACACCGCCGGTTTTTTACGATCCAGCTTGCCGGCACGTTTTTCAAATTCAACGGCATCGCGTTGTGCCTGTAAGTACGCATCATAAGTCCCGATGTCCCGATGATAACCATGAAATACCCAACCACGCATTTTACCGACCAATTTTGGCAGTACCTCAAATCCTAAATCAAAGGCATTCATTGCCGCAATTTGTTGATATACTTTAGTATCAAAGACATATAGGCCGGCATTCGCTAAATCACTCACTGGATGTTGGGGTTTTTCCTCAAATCCGATTATTCGATTTTGGGCATCTAACTCGGCGATACCACAGGCTCGCGGGTTCGGTGCATTCCACAACATCATCGTGATAGGATCATCATGTTGACGGTGGAAAGCCAATATATCTTGTATATTTAGTTTACTAAAATTGTCCGCGTATATGATAACAATTTGATCGGCACCATCGGCAAAACGAGGATTAGCCGTTATTGTCCCACTTGAACCAAGTAACTCCGGCTCATAAGACTCAATTAGCGTAAGGGAGCCACTGGCGTTGACTTTTTTAATATACTCACGTACCAATGAGGCGAGGTAATGTGTGTTGAGCAGGACTTCACCGATATTAGCAGCAATAATCTGTTCAAGCCAATAGTCAAGCAATGGTCGTCCGGCAATTGGGACAAGGCACTTAGGAACGGCAGACGTAAGTGGACGTAATCGAGAACCGATACCGGCCCCAAGTAAAACGGCTTTGGTTCTGTTCATGTTTTCGCAAGTAATTGATGGAGCCTTTGTCCGACAATATGGCCGATTGACATGTGTAAATCTTCAATGATGCCAAAATTATCACTAGGAATATTGATGTGCATATTGGCTAAATCCTTGACCGCACCACCATCAAATCCAGTTAATGCTACTACGATCAAACCATTGTCTTTGGCCCATTGGCAAGCTTCGAGAATATTTGGCGAATTACCGGAGCCACTGATCGCAATCGCTACATCCCCGTTCGTGGCGTAGGCCGCCAATTGATAGCGAAAAATATCATCATAAGAAATGTCGTTAGACAGGGCCGTCAATAAGCCAATATTATCGGCGAGACAACGAACAGCTAAGGCCCTTGGCCCCCCGGCCTCGCCAGTCATGGTGAATTCTAGTCCAAAGTGAGCAGATGTACAAGCACTTCCGCCATTTCCATATACAAATACTTGACGATTATCATGCTGCACCTCCAATAACAACTCAACAAATTTATCAATTAATCCATAATCAATGGTACCAAGGATATGGTTCATGGTATCAAAGTAATCCTTTGCCGATTGACACATTGTTCTTTTCATTATTTAATTTTCCTTGCTTGCTAATTATAAGTATCGTAACATGCAAACCAGTGGCACCATAAGTGTGTTGATTGAAATTCAAACCTTAAAAATGAAAGTTGATTGTAACATTTTAGCATTAGGTACTGAATCAGGCTTGTTGAAAAAAATTTAAAAGCCATTGTTTTTAAACGGGTTTGAAATTGGCAATTGGCAATTTTAAACTCGCAATTAGCATAATAAGTTGGTTACATAAGTAATTTTTAAGACTACTGATGTTATGCACTTTGATGAAACAATTCTTGAACTATGATTTAATGATTACATGATAACTATGATTGGGATAGAATCTTGAACTATGATCAGTAGAACGAAAAGCCATTACATAATTTGCCATAGTTTGGTGGGACAAGCGATAGTTATTGCCGTATTGAAAAAATAGTGTAGAATGATTGGGATGGTAAAAGCGATTTATCCTGGAACATTTGATCCCATCACGAATGGGCACAGCGATATTATCAAACGTGCGGCAAAATTGTTTGAGCATGTCACTGTGGCAGTGGCTGCTAATCCTACCAAAATCCCCGAGTTTACTTTGGAAAAACGTGTTGAATTTGCACAAACCATATTGGCTGATTTACCCAATGTGACTGTGTGTGGATTTAAGGGATTGCTGGCCGACTTTGCGCGAGCATGTAAAGTACAAGTTATTGTACGTGGCCTACGGGCCGTGTCAGATTTTGAATACGAATTTCAACTTGCGGGCATGAATCGTACCTTGATTCCCGATATTGAGACCCTATTTCTTACTCCTGCTACTGAATATACCTATATATCTTCCTCACTAG
>Ga0233404_10000360_pt1 | contig 12511 bp, 7 predicted proteins | sample Na_oxic_2_MG_FD_179861 | JGI IMG/M metagenome (GOLD analysis project Ga0233404, IMG submission 179861) | Seawater microbial communities from Saanich Inlet, British Columbia, Canada - Na_oxic_2_MG | ecosystem: Environmental > Aquatic > Marine > Inlet | place: Canada: British Columbia | collected...
TTTTTAGAAGTTATTTACCTGAACATCTATATTGTAGGGGCAATCCTTTACTCAAGCCCTGAGTACAAATGTGAAATCTTACTGATATATTATACTATAAATTATGAAACGTTTATACCAATATGCCCTATTAATGCGTTTACACCGCCCTATAGGGATTCTTCTACTACTTTGGCCCACCCTCTGGGCATTGTGGATTGCGGGCCAGGGTTATCCTGATGTACTGGTAACAACCGTATTTGTGTTAGGCGTTATCTTAATGCGTTCCGCCGGTTGTGTTATTAATGACTATGCTGATCGCCACATTGATCCCTACGTGCGTCGCACTCGCTCGCGCCCTCTGGCAACCAGGCGCGTTAGTACACGCGAAGCCCTCATTTTATTTATCATTTTGTGTTTGCTGGCTTTTGGGTTAGTTTTATTAATGAATCTATTAACAATTATCCTATCCGTTATAGCTGCCCTATTAGCCGCCAGTTATCCCTTTATGAAACGTTATACTCATTGGCCCCAGGTGTACCTAGGCGTAGCCTTTGGCTGGTCAATTCCAATGGCTTTTGCTGCTCAAACCGATAGCATACCCACATTAGCATGGTGGTTATTATTAACCAATGTATTATGGACTGTTGCCTATGACACGATGTATGCCATGGTGGATAGGGCAGATGATTTAGTGATTGGCGTTAAATCTACCGCTATTTTATTTGGTCAAGCAGATAAAGCCATTATTGCTGGTTTACTTATAACTGTATTACTGCTATTATTATGGATAGGCATTAAAATTCATTTAGGTACCTGGTATTATCTCGGATTGCTTGTAGCAGCAGGATTGGTCATTTATCAACAATGGCTTATTAAAGATCGTGATCCACAACGCTGCTTTCAAGCATTTTTAAATAATAACTGGTTTGGTGCTACCATTTTTGCGGGCATCGCCGCTCATTACTACTGGGGATAAAAAAAAATGCGTTTATTTTTTCAATTTGGTTTCAGTATTTTTTTCCTATTGGTGCAAACCAGCTTATTAGCAACCCCTCGAATTATTAATGGCAGTCGGGCTAAACCAGATGATTGGCCCTGGATAGCAGCCATTATCTCTCAAGGTGTGGCCCCAGTTAAAGGGCAGTTTTGTGGTGGAACATTAATCCATCCTTCTTGGGTATTGACAGCGGCGCATTGCGCCGACGGGGAAAAAACTTATAGTATAGAAATTTTATTAGGAGCCAATGACCTAACGGATGAAAACGGAGAAATTATTGGCATTAAGCGAATTGTCAGACATCCTGATTATAATTATGATCCGGAAGCCCCAAACTCAGATATTGCTTTATTACAACTCGAAAAACCTTCCACACAACCGGTGATACGAATAGCAGATCGTTACACAGTATTAATTCAGCCAGGGCTTGATGCGACGGTGATGGGATGGGGTGCTACAAATAGTTTATCTGACCCGGTCTATCCTGATCACTTACAGCAAGTAACCATACCCATCGTTTCAAATACACGGTGCAATGAACTTTTTTCGTATGCAGGTGATGTTGAGGACACTATGCTTTGCGCCGGTTTTGTTGAAGGGGATGCCGATGCTTGTGTGGGAGACAGTGGTGGACCTCTAGTTATGAAAACGGACAGTGGCTGGCAACAAGTCGGTATTGTCAGTTGGGGAGAAGGCTGCGCCTTACCCAATTATTATGGTGTTTATACCCGTACTCCTTTTTTTCAATCGTTCATTACTGAAAATATTTGTCAACAGGCAGATATTCCCCCTTCACCACATTTAGAAGTGACCATGGACGAAAAGTCCATTACCATTTCCTGGAATCAGGTGAAAGCAGACGGCTATCAACTTTACTATGCCCCTTATTCTAAGCCACTGAGTAATGTTACCCTGGACCATATTGAAAGCTTGGAACTTGGCAATCGCACCACTTTTAATGTGAATTTAACCTCATTAAAAGAGTTTTCCTATCAAAATTTTTATGTAGCAGTACGTGCCTATAATGGTAATTGCTATAGTGATTATTCTAATCTTGGCACGATCATGAAGGACGAACGATGACTTTCAAGCTATAGATGTTCAGAAAAATAAAAGTTCTCAGACCTGACAGGTTTCCAAAACCTGTCAGGTCTTTAGGCCAAAATATTTATCTGAAAAGCTATAGTTTTGCCAATTATTTTTCATTCTCGTTTTGTTCCTTGATGTGTTAAAGAAATCCGATTTTTGCCAAAAATCGGATTTCTAACCTTAGCTTATTCGGCTCTTATTAAATACTTATTCCTAAGCTGAAACCATACTTTTGCCATGATCAATATAATACTGAAATTCTTCTCGGAAATTTTTGACCAAATTAATAACAGGCATAGCAGCGGCATCTCCTAACGCACAAACTGTTCGCCCACCAATTTTATCAGCAATATCGGTTAACAAATCTAAATCTCCTGGTTGCCCTTCACCATGATAAATGCGCTTTACCACACGCGCCATCCAACCGGTACCTTCCCGACAGGGAGTACATTGTCCACAAGATTCCTCATAATAGAAATGAGCAATACGGGCTAATACTTTCACCATATCAGTAGTTTCATCCATCACTATAATGGCTCCAGAACCTAACATGGAACCGGCTTTGGCTAGGGAATCATAATCCATCATTAAGTCCATTATGACATCTGCCTTCAGTACGGGAGTAGAAGAACCACCAGGAATGACCGCTTTGAGTTTGCGCCCTTTCCACACACCGCCCGCCATTTCTAATAATTCGGCAAAAGAAGTTCCCAATGGCACTTCATAATTACCAGGCTTATTGACATGCCCAGAGATAGCAAAAACTTTCGGACCAGTATTCCTCGGTTTACCAAGACTTGAAAACCAATCTGCCCCATTACTAAGAATACTGGGAACAGAAGCTAACGTTTCAGCATTATTAATAGTAGTGGGTTTACCATATAAACCACAGGCGGCAGGAAAGGGGGGTTTATTGCGAGGTTGCCCTTTTTTACCTTCAATGGATTCTAACAAGGCACTTTCTTCACCACAAATGTAAGCACCCGCACCATAATGTGCATAAAGATCAATATCCACACCGGAACCTAAAATATTCTTACCCAGCAAACCAGCTTGATAAGCTTCTTCCAACGCACTTTCAAAACGCTCAATGGGTTCTATAAATTCACCGCGAATGTAATTATAACCCACAGTTGCACCTATGCTATAACAAGCAATAGCCATACCTTCAACGACAGCATGAGGATTATAACGTAAAATATCGCGATCCTTAAAAGTACCCGGTTCCCCCTCGTCGGAATTGCACGCCAAGTATTTTTGCACAGGTTTATCGCGCACCCCCAACATAAAACTCCACTTCAACCCAGCTGGAAAACCTGCACCACCACGTCCACGTAAGCCTGACGCTTTGACTTGATCAATAATATCTTTAGCAGGTGTTTTTTCGGTCAAAATTTTACGCAGTGCTTTGTAACCACCTGTGCTTTCATAGACAGGAAGCGTCCATGAGTTTTCTAAGTGTATGTTTTTAAAGCAAAGTTCATTTGCCATCCTATAAATCCTTCTTTAATAATGGTTAATGGTTAATGACTGAAGTTATACATTATACCCTATGTACTAGTTTTTAAAGTCAAAAGGCTTGCCCTAAATACTATTTTTTTGCCCAAAATAGTATTTCTAATAACCAGAACAAGAAATTTTTTGAAAAATTGGATTTCTAATGCGCTCTATAGCTTTTCAGAAAAATAAAAGTTTTCAGACCTGACAGGTTTTCAAAACCTGTCAGGTCTTTAGACCAAAATATTTATCTGAAAAACTATATACGGAACGAAGCACTTGTCTATCGGCATGATAAGAAGAACGTACTAAAGGTCCACTGGCAATATTTTTAAAACCCATTTGATTTCCCTGTACCGCTAATTGTTCAAATTCCGTAGGGCTAACATAACGTTGTACTGGTAAATGGTGGCGAGTCGGCTGTAAATATTGTCCCAGGGTAAGCATATCACAGGCAGAAGCTCGTAAATCGCGCATCACTTGCAATACTTCCTCAACGCTTTCTCCCAAACCTAACATGAGACCTGATTTAGTCGATACTTGTGGATGTTGTGCTTTAAAATTTTTAAGTAATTGCAATGACCATTGATAATCAGCCCCTGGACGAACATGTTGATATAAACGCGGTACCGTTTCCAGATTATGATTAAAAACATTTGGGTGCGTTTCTTGAAAGTTTTTTAAAGCCACCTCCATTCGTCCCCGAAAATCGGGTACTAAGATTTCAATTTTGGTTTGCTTCGATATTTCACGCACCGCCTGAATACAGGCAACAAAATGACCTGCCCCCCCATCACGTAAATCATCACGATTCACAGAAGTGATGACCACATATTTCAATTGCATAGCCAAAATGCTATTGGCTAGATTAATAGGTTCATTGTTATCCAAAGGTGCCGGGCGACCATGTGCCACATCACAAAATGGGCATCGCCGTGTGCAAATATCGCCCATTATCATAAAAGTGGCGGTGCCATCTGAAAAACATTCATTTAAATTAGGGCATGAAGCTTCTTCACATACCGTATGTAAATGATGCTTTCGCAGGAGGGCTTTCAAATGGGCAACCTTGTTGCCAGTAGTGGGTTTGATACGTATCCAATTTGGTTTACGAAGGGGTTTATCAGTGTTTTTGATAGGAGCCATTTTGTTTGTGCCTTCAAAGTAGAATTATACTGCAAACGGCTATATGATTATAACTTTTTAGGGAGCTAAAAATCCGATGTCTTAAAGACATCGGATTTTTTAAAAGTTTAATTTTTAGCCGTGCGAAGTATAACCATTAACCTTTACCTTTAACATCTTCTCCTAAACCAAAGAATTGCTCAACCTGTTTAAGTAGCTTTTTATAAATGGCTTCTTTTTCGGTTTCAACATCATGTTCAACAGACGTTTTAACCGATTGGGTCGCCATCTGTCGCTGGGTTAATACTTTAGTCACAAGTTCTTTAACTTCTGGTTGCTGTGCAATTAAAGGCGCGATATCAGCCTGAGTTAATTCAAATAAATAGGTATCAACAATAGCAACGACAGTAGCTGCTCTATCTTCACCCGTTAAAAGTGCCATTTCACCAAAGAAATTGCCGGCACCTAACCGAGCCACTTCTTTAATTATTCCCTCATTCGTTCGCACCTTGATGGCAACTGCCCCCTCAACAATAATGAATAAAGAATCACCTGCATCGCCTTGTTGAACAATAACATCACCTTTTTCTATGCGATGATGGCGAATCTGCTGGCTGAGATGAAGTTTAGCTTGCTCAGAAAAGGGTTTAAATATATCGACTTCCTTTAATAAAGTAATCGGTTTAGTCGCTTCCTCCCCTCCTCTTTCTTTAATCCCCTTAAATAAATGAACTTCTTGCCGTTGGACAGCTGGTGTAATACCGGCACGGTTTAGATGAAACCAAACTCGCGTCCAAACATCTTCTAAAATATAAAATTTATTGGCATAGTCATCGGAGCAAAACGCTATCCAATAACCGGCAGCCCATTCATTAATACCTGTTAAAAAAACCACAGGTGCTGGTTTTTTAAGTACTTTATTACTTGATAACAAAGCATCAAGAAGAACTTTTTTAACGCGATCCGGGGGATGCATGGGATGAATATAAACAGTAGGCCATAACCAGTAAACATTATCAGGAAAACAGAAATTAAGAATAGGAGATTCTGATGCCATACTATTTGGAATGCTTAAAATACATTGTTTGCGGGTTAAAAGGCGAGTGGTTCGCCAAGTAATATCGACGATTTTACCTTCCTCAAACTCTCCTATTTGGACCCAATCACCAATTCTAAAGGGTCTCTCTATGTTAATGGCAATGCCTGAAAAAATATTAGAAATATTGATTTGAATCGCAAGACCAATAATCATCGCGATCACACCTGAAGTAGCCAAAATACTGGTAAGTTGTTGCTCGTACACAAAGGCAATAATACCCACTACCGCCATGAAGTAGATAATAAAAGCTAAAAATAGCCGAACAATATTAGGTATTAGGCGACGGGTTCTTTTTTCTATGGGTGTCCAAATAAAAGTTTCTGAGGCTAAATTAAGTAAAAAAGCGGGTATTATCCACCATAATATATCGAATATTCTTATCACAAATTTCATATTATAAGCACCGATGTTTTTAGACAACCAGTCAACTAATACGACTTCACCTGATAATAATAAAACGAAGGCTAAAAAACTTTGAAAAAACCAAATGATTTTAGATAACTCTTTGAATTTTTTGGAAAAAATATTAAGTAATAAGATAAAAATACTGCTGAATACCATCATATAATAGGCATGTTGATATAGAATTCTTCCCCGTAAGGTAAATTCATTCTTTTTAATCTGAATGGCGGCATTAAACAGAGAATATTCAACCGTTCCACCTTGTGCATTGAGATATTCAGGATCGCCTAGAGAATATTTTTTAGCAATATCTGGAAAAAAGCGGAGGTGTTCCATGGACCAACCCGTTGTTGGGCTGAGTACTTGTTTTTTTTGCATACTTTGTAAGACGGTTTGAGTATCTCCCATACCCAAAAAATCAGTGACATAAATGAGATTATTTCTCGTTAATGATTTATGATGAAAATTAATACCCAGAGTATGTTGTTTGTACACATAATGTTCGACAGAAAAGTCAGCCTTAAAACGGCTTTTAATCCGATAAAGACGGTAAGTCATCTGATCAGCCGATTCTTTTTTCTGATCAGCCGATTCTTTTTTTTGATCAGCCTGTTCTTCTTTGAGAGGTTGTTTTAATTGTTCCTCAATTTTTTCAAATGTGTCTGACTCGACTTCGACGGCATTGAGGAATTCAATGTCTTGCGGCCTAAAATCACTTCGTGATCTAAACCACAGATGAAAGTCTAATAAAAAAGTTAAATTATTACTAATTTGGCTAATTTCATTAATTTTTATGCCTGTATAAACGACATTAGTTTTATAATACCAATTTTCGCCAATAAGTAAGACTCGTTCTTGAACGCGTGCAGCCTCCAAATCAGGTACCTCATTACGGTTACGCATGACTTGAAACTGAATGGGGGCAGAAACCAGTTTCTTATTTTTATATACCCCAATGACAACCGGTTTTTGGGCATCTCTATATTTATCAAAATAGTTAAAGCCTGTTGTACCCTCTATGGCATCATGAATATTGGTGAAGCTGGCTAGGGTATCACGAAGTTTTTGACGATCTGCTTGTAAGCTTTCTTTAGTACCGGTAATATTAGCCTGTTTTATGGCTTTAACGAGTACTTGTGCGGAATCATAAGCATAAGCAGCAGACCAATCCGGCTTATCTTGATATTTAGCATAATACTTATCTTTAAATTTCTGAGCCTTTTCGTTGGCAGTGTCGAATAACAACGGGGTTGCCACATAAATATCATTGGTATAAAAGCCAGAATTGCCTTTTTCTCTCGGAAAATCAGCAAAACTGTTCGCAAAAGTTTGTTCAGAAAAACCAGAACCACTAATGATAGGGTTTTGTATGTTTTCATCTTTAATGAGTTTGACCAGGGGAGTACCTTCACCGGCTTGTGTCGCCAATAAAATGGCACTAGCCTGTTGTTCGTCTTGCTTCAATTGAGCAACGTAATTTTCAAAATCCTTATGATCACCTGTTTTAAAATCCCATTTATGTATAATTTCCATATCCAGTTCACGGGCAGATTTTTCAAAAACCTCAGCCAGGTATGAACCATAACCACTATCATCACGAATGATAGTTACTTGATTAAACCCAAACACTTTTTTGACATAATAAGCTAAAAATTGGCCGGAAACACTTGCATTATAGATATTTCTAAAATACCATTCGTTATTTTCAGTAACTTCTTTTTTAACCGAACCAGGTGTAATAGCAGGAAAACCATATTGTCTATAAATTTTGCCACCGGTTATAGAACAAGAACTATACCAATGTCCAATAACAGCAACCACTTCATTTTCTTTTACAATCCTAAGAGCTTCATCTTTCGCAGCGGTTTCATCACCTTCCTCCTTGCACTGGTTTTTATCATCAAAATCCTTTAATTCAAATTTTTGGTGATTGTCTTTATCTCTTTCATTATTGACTTCATCAAAATATAATTCGATGGCTTGTTTCATTAATTTTCCCGCAACGTCCCCCTTCACTGACATGGGACCTATAAAAGCAATTTTTACAGTTTGTTCTTTGTCGGAAAAAAAATTTTTTTGGATTGCCGTCCAAAGTAAAAAAGATAAAATGACGACAATAGCTAACATGAAAAAGTTGTTTTTCATCATGGCTTATTTATCCTTTCAATTTGAATTAATGAGAGTGTATATGCGAATTAATGGTTAAAATTTATGAATTTTGGTGCTGCTCATGGGTTGGTTTTCTTAGCCATTGTTTTTAGTAGATACACAAATTTCAACTCTTAATTCGCATTGTATAGGGAATTTTTAGGCATTCCGTTGTTGTTGACTAGGGGATAGTTCCCTTCCTGTGGTGGTATGAATTCTGGTTTTGGTACGAATGTGCCTGCTTTTGAGTTTATTGGCGATAAGTTATTGGGTAAAACCATTCCTTGCCCACCCTTAAAAACATAAATTTCTTGTCGCATAACAGCCGGTACAATGTTAGCGCGGTTAAGATGAAACCAAACCCGTGTCCAAACTTCTTCTAAAATAAGAAATTTATTACCGTAATTTTCAGCGCAAAAAGCAACCCAATAAGAGGCTGACCACTCGTTGATGCCTGTCATAAAAATAATGGGTTCCGGTTCTTTAAGTACTTGATTCGCTGACAACAATGCATCCATGAGAATTTTTTTAACCTGTACTGGGGAATGTTTAGGGTGAACATAAACGGTAGGCCATAACCAGTAAACGGGATCGGGATAATGGAAGTTGACAATGGACGATTCTGAGGCAATACTATTAGGAATACTAAGTATGCACCCATTCCTACCTCTAAGGCGAGTTGCCCGCCAATTAATATCGACGACTTCTCCCTCATCAAATGTGGAAATTTTGATCCAGTCACCAATTCTAAAAGGACGTTCCATATTAATCACAATTCCTGCAAATACATTGGAAATATTAATTTGAATAGCCAAACCAACAATCATTGCGAGGACACTAGAAGCAGCTAATAAACTGGTGAATTGCTGTTCATACACAAATACAATAATCCCAATGATGGCAAAAGTATAAACTATCATGGAAAAAAAGTGACGAATAATAATGGGGAAAGGACCAATTTTTTCCTCTAAACGTCTCCAAATAAAACGTTCTGTTGCCACATTAAACAAAAAGGCTGGTATTAACCACCACAGTATATCAAATATCCGGATTATAGATTTCATTTGCTGTAAACCGGTATTTTCAGCTAGCCATTCGGCAAAAATAATTTCACCGCTGAGCAGCCAAAGAAAGGCAAAAATCACTTGAAAAAACCAAGTCAACTTGGGAAATTTTTTCAAACCTATCACTGTCAGTATTAAAAAGAGAATACCACTTAATACCATGAGATGTTTAGCATATTGATAGTGAATCATTCCCCTTAGCGTTAATTGATCCTTTTTAATTTGAATGACAGCATTAAATTGAGAATATTCGACTATACCTTCTGGCTTGTCGAGATGTTCAGGATCACCGGCAGAATATTCCTTGACAATTTTTTGAAAAAAGCTGACACGATTAATTTTCCAACCTTCGGTTGGACTGATCACTTGATTTTCTATTAACCTTTCTTCTATCGAGTTTTTTTCATTTGTCAATCCGATGCCTAAAATATCAGTCACATAAATGAGGTGATTGCGGCTTAAGGTGCGATGCCGAAATTTGACACCGACAATATGTTGTTTATAAGCATAAAACTTGTCAATAAAATCCACACGAAAACGGCTTTTGATTCGACAAACTTTGTAGGTAATATTTTTAATAGGCTTGCTTTGGCAGGATTTTTGTAATTGTCGTATGATATCAATATGATCGACTGCATTGAGAAATTCAATATCTTGGGGATTGAAATCGCCGGCAAATCGAAACCATAATTTAAATTCTAAATTAAACTGTAATTCTTTGAGATTGATATCGCTGATTTCAATAATATCTAAACCCACATAGACTACATTCGTTTTATACATATATTTATCATCAATTTTTAACACCTGTTTTTTGAGAGGTGCTTGTTCAAAATTGGCGATCTCAGTTGGGTTACGTACAATTTGTAACTGTGTTAAAGCGGAAACGGATTGTTTATGTTTATATACTGCAAGTGAAACCTGTTTTTGTGCATCTCGATTTTCATTAAAATAATTGAAACCCGTAACGCCTTCCAATGCGTTATCATAAGGATTGGTAAAGCTTGCCAGTGTATCTCTAATTTTTTTTCTATCGGCGGATAGCGTTTTTCGGGAACCTTGTATTTCTGCCTTTTTGATCGCTTCAACAAGTATCATAACGGTATCGTAAGCATAAGCGGCGGACCAATCGGGATCTTCACCATATTCCGCTTTATAGCTTTTAAAAAATTGTTGTGCTTTTTCATTGGCAGTATCAAATATTAAAGGGGTTGCTACATAAATATCATTGGTATAATATCCTGGATATTCTTTTGAGACGGGATAATTATCAAAACCATCACGGAAGGTTTTTTCAGAAAGTGAAGAACCTCCTATGATAGGATTTTGGATGCCTGCATCTTTAATTAATTTGACTAGGCGAACAGCTTCAGTTGCTTGCACAGCTAAAAGAATGATTCCTGCTCCTTTTCCTTTTAATTTTAATTCATTAACGATTTGTTTAAACTTATTATCTAAATGTTTATCTTGATTATTATAACGCCAATGATTTTTAACATTCATACCTCGTTTATCAGATTCTTTTTCAAATTCTTGGGCAATATAAGAACCATAAGCGGCATTTTCACTAATAATACTGACATCATTTGTTAAAAAAACAGATTTGACATAGTTAGCTAAAAATTGGCCGGGTGCTTCAGCATTATAAATATTTCTAAAATACCATGGGTTATTTTCAGTGACTTTAATACTTGTAGAGCCGGGTGTAATGGCAGGAATTTCATTATCTTTATAAATTTTGCCGGCACTGATAGAAGCGGAACTATACCAATGTCCAATAACGGCAACCGCTTCTTTTTCGTCAATAATTTGTTTTGCTCGTTGCTGAGCCATTTCGCTATCATTTTGATCATCAAATTCTTTAAGAATCACTTTTTTTCCATTAATTCCGCCTTTTTGATTGATTTTATCTAAATATAACTCAATAGCTTGAGTCATCAATCGACCGGCTGCCTCTCCCTCACCTGATATTGGACCAACAAAAGCAATATGTATAGATTTTCCATATTCTTTCAAATAATCATAATAGGCTAAAAAAATTAGACAAATCGATAAGGTGAGCGCACTTAAAATAAAAAAATTATGTTTTTTCATAATCAGTTATCAGTTATCAGTTTGAAAAACTGACTACAGTTCATTGTCAAAATGTGAGCTGAAATTTATTGAGAAGGAATGTCAAAAAATTAGAATTGAGCGGATGGCATGCCCGTTGAAATTTTCGTCAATTCAAGCAGCGTAGCCATAAGACTTTCGTCTTTAAAGGAATAGACGATAATCTATAGTCAAGTAATTAATAACTGATAACTGGTAACTGATAACTGACTCAAATCGCGTCTTGGTCAGTTTCACCAGTACGAATACGAATAATTTTTTCTACCGGGGTGATAAAAATTTTACCGTCACCAACTTTGCCGGTTCGCGCCGCTTGAATAATTGTATCAACACATTGATCCACCTGTTTTTCAGTAATGACCAATTCCAGTTTCACTTTCGGTAAAAAATCTACCATATATTCAGCACCGCGATACAGCTCAGTATGACCTTTTTGTCGCCCAAAACCTTTAACTTCAGTTACCGTCATGCCGGTAATACCAATTGTAGCCAGTGCTTCGCGAACATCATCAGCCAGAAAAGGTTTGATGATCGCTTCAATTTTTTTCACAGTATCTTCCCCTTGTTGTGCGAATGAAAAATTAACCAATTGTGAATTGGAAACGGGAAAATAAAATTAAGTTTATAATGCGAATTAAGGGTTCAGAAACCTAATTAAAATAAAATGGTTACTGGAGTAGTCCAAACGCCGCTCCAAAGCTTTGGACTCCAAAACTCCAACTCTTAATTCGCATTTATACGGAATGTTCTTAAAAATTTGTGAAAATGGTGTGTCAGAAATACTCGTTTTTAAAAATAGTATTTCTGATTGGCATTTTCGATTTTCACGAAATTGATAGATACACAGTATAATTCATTAGAATTGTCCGAAAATAAGGCTTTTTTGAATTTAACTATTTGTTTTTATTATACTCAGCGCGGGAACAAACTTAACTTTTTTCAATGAGGTAGGTGGGCAAAAAAACACGTTGCCGGCCCCCAACATAAAAATTTAAT
>Ga0233404_10000361_pt1 | contig 12479 bp, 18 predicted proteins | sample Na_oxic_2_MG_FD_179861 | JGI IMG/M metagenome (GOLD analysis project Ga0233404, IMG submission 179861) | Seawater microbial communities from Saanich Inlet, British Columbia, Canada - Na_oxic_2_MG | ecosystem: Environmental > Aquatic > Marine > Inlet | place: Canada: British Columbia | collected...
TTTTCCCACTTTAGTCTCGTAAGGTTTTGATAAGTAAATAAAATATTGGTTACCATAAGGAAGTTGGCACAAGTCGGCAAACCTGCAGTGTCACCTTAAACCCATATATATCAAGGGATACGGTTAAGTTGACACTAAATCTAAGTTGGCACTTATGTTGGTGACAAAATTATTATGTTTGACTTTTTAGAATTGATTTTAAGTATTGACATTTCGGACGGTACGATATATTGTGTTTAGGTAGCTGTTTTCTTGATACCTTTAACAATATAGGATTTTATGAATAATCTTTTACAGGAATGGAGATTATCCGTGCCACAACCAATCGTTCAGGAGATGAGCGATGTTCCCTTTAATCTAGATTTAATACCTCCAGGTGTTTTTGGTGATTGGATACATGACATAGTCTATAGGGATGCTTATAGTCCGTCAGCGTGTGTTGCTATTGCTAGTACAGCGATATCATCGGTACTTGCTAAACGGATAAACATTTATCCTTTAAAAAATAATGAGGAATGGGTAGTGATACCTAATTTTTGGGGTGGGGTTATTGCGCCTCCCGGTAGCCGGAAAACCTTTTTATTCAAGACGTTACTTGAACCAATTTATCGTCACCAGCAAGGATTAAATGAACGGTTTGATGAGGAAATGAAGGGGTATGATGCTGACAAAGAGAATCTGGATAAGCCTATTAAGGAGCGTGTTTTTTTGTCGGATGCGACACCCGAGGCTTTGCAGGTTGCTTTGCAGGGTAATGATTCTTGTGTGCTATATGCGCGGGATGAGTTGGCAGGATTGCTTAAAGATTTAGAACGCCAATATAATTCGGGTTTTGGCAAGTTTTTACTTGAAGCATGGTCGGGGGATGGGGTTTATTCTCAAACTCGCATTACGCGCGAGGATGTTTACCTTAAAGATTATGCTATATCTATCTTAGGTACTATTCAACCCACGCCTTTTTTTGATTTTTTGAATAAATCCAATAGTGATGGTGATGGGTTTATCAATAGATTTCAATTTTTGGTAAAAATGCTTCCCCCAGATATTGATGATGAACATGATGAGAAGCCTGATTTGGCCTCTAAGGCTGGTTATGCTGAGGTTTTTCAGCGGATATTTAGTATCCCAATTGGTGAGAAGATTGTTCATTTTACTGATGATGCTCAGAAAATTTTTAGTGAGTGGCGTAAATCTCACCAGGGTAAAGTGGTTGTTGAGAAAAACGAGAGTTTATCCCAACACTTTGCTAAGTATTTTAGTCTAGTTCCAAGCCTTGCACTTGTTCATGAAGCTATCCAAAACCCTGATTATAGGCTTAATGGGGTGTTTAGAGATGTTGGTAGCTCGTCAGTAAATTGGGCTATTTCTATCACCTCTTATCTTGAATTGGTTACACGACAGTTATATGGTGATAGTGGTAGCAGTCTTGCTCCTGAATACGTGGTTGCTCAAAAGCTTTTAGAGAAGCTACGCAAGCGTATGAATAACAATGAGGTTCTTGTTACTGAGCGTGAACTTAAACGTAGTCATAAGGTGAAAGGTGATACATCTTTTGTGCATGAGGCTATTTTGATACTTGAGGATTTAGGGTACTTGTTTAAAGAGACAGTAGTTCAACGTGGTGGCACTAAGGTGTTTTATCATATCCATCACTCAGTAAGCTGAAGTTAACTTGCTATTGGAGGTATGATTGTGACTGAAAAAAATTGGTCTCAAGGCGAAGATGATGATTTTGATGATTTTGATGATTTTGATTATCATCATTGTGATGTCGATGTTGATGACGATGTCGCTTCTTGTCCGATATGTGGTGAAGATATGATGCCGTGGGTAAGAAATTGTCATGTTTGTGAACAAGAAATTATAGCTAATCAGGGATAGTTGTCTGAAATGTTAAGAAGCCGGATTAAATTGTTTACGGCCCATGAGGTACTAAAATCTAATCTTTAGATACCATAATTTTGGAGGTGTAACTGAACCAATTATGAATGAGCAGCAAAGAAGCGAATTGGTTAAAGTTGTTATGGATGAGTTTTATTCGGATGGAACCACTTTCGCTAAGTATAGTAGTGCAAGAAATTTTTTAGAAGAATTTGTAGATGTAATTATTGCTATTGAAAATGGGGAAACGACATTTTCTACTGTAATTAAAAACTACAGCGAATAATCTTTAGCGTGCCAACTTTGGTGTTTTATTTGTAACCACGTAAGGTTAAGCTGGCACACTCACTAGGTGCCAAGGTGTGCCACCTTTGGCTTTGCTTGTAACCACGTAGGGTTAAGCTGGCACATTTACTAGGCGCCAAGGCGTGTGCCAACTTAGCATTAAGGTCGAACATGATTATGAAAGTATTAACTATTAAGCAACCTTGGCTATATGCTATTACTGATTTGACTAAGCGAATTGAAAATAGAAAGTGGTTCCCACCTCAATCTGTGATTGGTAGTCGTATTGGTCTTCATTCTGCTAAAATTGATGATGTAAAGGGATACGAGTGGATTTATAATACTACAGGCGTGACGGTACCTCAGTCTTTGCCTCGCGGTTGTTTGGTAGCGACTGCTATAATTGCTGGCTATGTGGAGGGTAGTAGTGATGTTTGGTTTATAGAGGGAGGTGTTGGCTGGTTATTGACGGATATTGTAAAATTGCAAAGAACTATTCCTTGCAAAGGACAGTTACGGTTATGGAATTTTATGGATATTGAAAATTAATTTCGTGCTTTAAGCCCCTATTTAGGGGCTTTTTTTTTGGAAAAAATCATTGACCGATACGATGAGAGAGATCATTTAGCATTTCCCGCTGATGGTTAGTCATTTTTTCGCCGTACCAAATACATTCACCAACCATAGAGAGTGAACTATCTAAAAGATATTTGTAATCTTGCTGAGTAAATCTTACACCTGACGCACGTAATGAATGTGCGAAAAAAGAACGCATATCTAAATCGACACTTTGCCCACATTCGCATTGCATGTAAGGCTTACCGTTGCTATAGTGAAGGGAAAATTCAGTTTCTTTTTTACAAGAATTACAGTGGAACTCTAGTTTGACCATATTTTTTTCACAGTCGATTAGTTGACATTTTAATAATTTGACAGATTTTCTGAAATAGTGTTATGGTGTAGTGTTCCTGCTTATGAGATAAGGTAGTATATCATTACCTTGAAAAGAATAATTATACCGAAAATCATACCGAATAAGAACCACGTAATAATGTTTATTATATTATCTAATGCGTGGATTTTATCCGATAACATTAAAAAGCAGAGTTTATTAGGGCATTTTTTGTAATTTCGGTAGGATATATTTGGTGGCTTCATGTGAGTTTGGCATTCCGTAGGGTTACATGTAGCTATCTGTTTCTTTAACAATTAAAGGTGCTTTATGTCAGCATATAAGTCTATAGAGGCTAATGGTGGTGGAAAGTTAATTTATACTAATGCTGGCTCCTTAAAGTCCTGCATAAGTAATGCAGCGCTTATCTATAAGTATCATCCTGAATGGATTGGTAAAATTGGCTTTGATACCTTTAGTATTAGAGTAACCAAGCTTGATGTTTTACCTTGTGGTAGTCTACCAGGTGCTTGGATGGATATTGATTGTACCCGTGCCATGATATGGCTAAGCGATAATTTTGGCTTCTGTATGTCCGAGTCAGTAACTCAGCGTGTTTTTGAACTAATAGCTGATGACTTTCCGTTTAGTCCAGTTGTTAATTATTTGCGATCTTTAGAATGGGATGGCACGCAAAGAGTTGGTAGTTGGCTTACAGATTATTTTGGTGTTATTCCGTCTCCAGCAGTTGACATTTTTCAAAAGGTTACTCTTGTTGGTGCAGTTGCCCGTGCTATTGAGCCTGGCTGCAAGAATGATACCGCTTTAGTTATTGAAGGCCGTCAAGGGATTGGTAAATCTACCGGTATTTGTGCCTTGGCTGGTAAGGATTGGTTTACTGATGCTCCTATTGAGTTCGGTAGTAAAGATGGATATATGGTAATGCGAGGGCATTGGTTTATAGAGTGGGCTGAAATGTCTTCCCACAAGAATTCTGATTCTGCTCGAATCAGAGCATTTCTTAGTCAAATTCGTGATGAATACCGTCCTCCTTATGGCCGCAATATTATTGAAGTTCCTCGTCAATGTATATTTATATGCACTGTTAATGGCCATACTTATCTTACGGATTCTACTGGAAATCGTAGGTTTATGCCGGTTGAGGCCACTAAGGTTGATGTTGATGGTATTGCAGCTAACCGCGATCAGATTTGGGCGGAGGCTTATTATCTTTATTCTACGTTAGAGGATCATAAATGGTGGTTTGAGTTTGATAATGCTGACGTTCTTGCTGTACAAGAAAGCCGATTTGATTGCGATCCTTGGGAAGATGTTATTATTCAGTTCCTAGAACTGAATTCGCACCTTGATAAGGTACACTCAGATTCTTTATATGAGGTTATTGGCTTGGATGTTGGAAAGTTACGCCGTGCCGAGTTTACTAGAATTAAGTTAATTATGGAGCATTTAGGTTGGCTCTCAGGCCGCCCATACATTAATGGTTCCCAACGGCGTGGGTTTCATAAGATAGCCCTGGTTGATTCTTCGGCTAATATTTTTACTGATGTCTCGTTTTAATATTTCTTGACAATGTCGTAAATTTGTTGTGATTGCGGAGATATAATATCTTCGCAATTACATTTGACAAGTCTTTTTTAATTCGGTATATTGTAACAATACTTTTGGTGATGAACCATTTATATATTTAAGTATGACGATTTATGAAGCAACTAATGCTCTTGAGTGTGTTTTTAATAGCGTGTTTTATTGGCGCGGTGATGGACATATTCGAGATACTACCTATACTGAATCTCGATACGATTTAGTTATTGATAGATTGTATACGGTGCATAGGGAAATTGATTTTCTTTTTGAATATTATTCAGATATTGACAATTTCCATTGTGACTATGATTGTGATTTTGCAAACCATGAAATGGTTTGGCACCAGTTGGGTTATATCTCTGATAGATGGAAGAATTTATCAGGGCTTTTGTGGTTAAAGTTATTAATTCAGGCAACATTGGATAATAATGAAAAATGTTGGAATGATTATTTGACAAGTCGTAATGCCTCTGGTATAGTTTGACCACTATCTCGATATATCCAATATCTAATATTGGAGTTTATCTATGAATAGTAAGTTACATGCCTTTCAGCTTTTAGAAAGCCAAGGATTTTACCGTGAAGCGGTTAAAATTTTGAAACATGGCGATTTAACTTGCGGGCTGGGAAATCGTGAATATACCGTTGCTGAAATTTTGAATGAGTATTTTCATTCATCTGTTAGCCGTGACGGTAGATATGAGCGGTTTACATTTAAGTAAAATGTTCTTTTACAATTTGGGATTTATATGACTTCTAATTTAAAAGCTTTGAGTGAAATCCGGCGGCCTTTATTGACCGCCCGGAACATTCTTACGGGTTTAGATTCCAGTAGCGTAGAAAAGGAGGTATTTACCTCTGGCCGAATTCCTAGTTTTTTATCACTAGGTCTTTATAAGGAGCAAATGGTTATTTCTTGTGAAACAATTGCTCGGCTGTTAAATTCTGATGGGTTGTTGGTTGACCCTTATGTTCGCTATGTTGTTGACTTTGAACAATATATCGATGTTATTGATTTTTTCGGTCCTTTCATTAATTCGGTAAATATTCAGATTTTGCTAAAATCTGGGTATACTAAATCCTTTTCCGAACATGTGGTCACCAAAGGTTATTCTCCTTTATGGAGTAATCAGGTACGCGATACTTTTTTGGTTATTCGATACTTTAACTTCACAATCGCTTCCCTTGTTCTTGAGGATTTAGTTTTTTACCTTACTGAGGTGTCTTAGTGAGTAATCACCACTGGTATAATACTATCGGGTTATTTTTAGAGGATAACCTGATGACTAAAATCAAACCTGGCCCTTTGTACGATATTATTGGTTTGAATATTAATAATATTCGTTGTTCTGATATTTTGCGGGTTGAGGGTATTATGAAGCAGCTTGGCTGGATGCCAGTTTATGGTGCTCCTAAATATGGAGCGCCTAGTGAGTTTGTTTATCATAAGGTTTTTGATAAAGCCTTCTCTTTACTTTGAGCGTTATTAGTGAATTACCCCTGCCATTGGTATAATGCTATCGGGTTATTTTTAGAAAATAACCCGGTGATTGAAATCTCACCTGACTCTGTGTATGATATTGTTGGTTTAAATATTGATAATATTCGTTATCATAATATCTTACAAGTCAGGGAGGTTATGAATCAGTTAGGCTGGGTGCCTATTTACGGCATTCCTAGTTGTGCCTCTCCCGGTGAGTTTGTTTATCGCAAGGTTTTTAATGAAGTTTTTTTTCTTGTTTCAAAGGAGTTATCTATGGATAATACCAGAGTTGATATTGATGCCAATACCGTTGATGCTGACTTAGTCAATGATTTCTTAGTGGCAAAAACTCGCAATGATACAACCAAGGCCGCTTACGACGCTGCTCGTAAGAAGTTACTTGCTCGGTTTGCTCACAATTGTGAGTGCAATAGTCGTGAGAAAGTTGGTTTGGATTTGCATGTTGAAAACTTGGTAAAAGTGGTGCGAATTGATCCAACCGTAAAATTCTCGGTTGTTGATTTTGATGCTTTGCCACCCTCTGTTAAGCCCTTTGTTGTAGTTACTGAGACAGTGACTCTTACACCCGCTGGTAAGAAGCATCTTGAAGAATTTCTTACGAGTACTTACGGAGCAGTTGAATTGGAAGAATCAGAAGAATATTTTGATTCTATTGGTTTAACCACGTCCGTTGTCAAGAAGATTACTGTTAAGTAAGTCGTTAGGCCGCTCACGAAAGTGGGTGGTCTTTTTTTTCGCCCAATGGAGTTATCTATGGACAATCATAAGGTTGATATTGATGCTGAGTCATCTGATGCTGACTTGGTTAATGATTTCTTGGCAGCAAAAGCTCGAAGTGATGCAATCAAGGCCGATTACGATAGTGCTTGCAAGAAGTTACTTGCTCGGTTTGCTCGTGATTGTCAGTGCAATAATCAAGAGAGTGTTGGTTTAGATTTGCATATTGAAGAATGTAGACAAGCGGTGCGAATTGAACCAACCGTAAAACTTTCGGTCGTTGATTTTGATGCTTTACCGGCTTCCGTTAAGCCCTTTGTTGCAGTTACTGAGGTTGTGACTCTTACACCTGCCGCTAAGAGTGAGCTTGATGCTTTCCTTACGCTTAAATATGGGGTAGTTGAGTTTGGGTATTCGGAAGATTACTTTAATAGTATTGGTTTAGTCGCGGACGTTACTAATAGAATTACTGCTCATAAGGTTATTTCTAGATAACCGTTAGGCCACTCACTTTTGTGAGTGGCCTTTTTTTTTGCCTTAAACACTGGTACGGCATTAAGCTACCAGTTTGACCGCCAAGCCACCGGCACTTATGGGCACTTATGGTGCGGGAGGTATAACTGTCCATTGAAGAACTTCTGTTATTTTTCCACCATAGGAAAAGTTAATCGCTTTCCAAAACTCTGATATGTTACTAATAGTCAGAGTTAAGCTCAGTATTTCATCATCTATCTCGCGGTTACCTAATGCCAAGTCGTCAAGCACAAATGTTGTTACTGGGATTTCTCCGTCATAACAAGCAAGGGTGTGGGTTTTTACAGTGTTATCTTGGCTTGTTACTGTAAACTCGAGTGTGCTTTCTGGTCGGATGACTCCAGCTAGGTCAGTTTTTACAGATATCCGGTAATCATAAACCCCCACGTTTCGGTTATCGTATGATATATCGGATACGGTAACTGAATCGAGGTCTTGCCCCTCGAAATGAGTGAAAAATATATGATTGTTGTCAATCACGTCGTCGTCGTCAGTTACATGCCGAGTATACCGGCTAGGGTATCTGTGGTTTCCAAAACGGAGCGTACCGTTTGGTGTATATCGCACTCTTACGCCAATGTCGAACTCGTTGTATTGATCAACAATTGGTGTTGATATGAAATCATTTAGTCCGATAACTTGGGTGTTAGTTACTGACGCATAGGTGCTCATCCGATAAACGGTGTTAGTGTGAGTATTTGAAACAAATACCCCCTGACTGTTAGAGTTAGAATCAAAATCTAACCCGTCGCCTCTGATGGTAAGCAAGGTGCCCAAAAAATTTTGCTTCCCGGATGCGTCTAAAATACTCGACATTGAAGGAACTCTTTCAATGAAAGGTAGTCTACTCAAGCTGACCTGTGTTCTTACACGTTGCTCTACGGGTGTAGATATAGATGCCTGAACCTGAACGGATGATGCTTGAACAGTTGAATTAGCCGACTCAAGTCTTCCTGGTATTGAATGAAAGAATCTAGCGAAACCTGCTATGTTGACGCTTTTTCCTTCATTTAGCATTTGTTCAGTGAAATTAGCAAGTTCTTCGATGACAATTTTTATTGTGCTTTCGCTAACTTGTGGTATTTTAAGTGCTAAGCCTGACACAGTTTGGTCAGTGTCAATTACATCTTGAACTACAAGTGCTCGGTAAGATGGGTCAGCGGTTAGCGCGTTAGGAACAATCTGATATTGTAGAGCCACTATTTTTTCTCCATTATGGTTACTGATATGACTGATTGCGATTATATCATAGATTATTTCCCTATTAACCTTGATATTGATGATATTGATGATATTTTTATTCTTACCTTTAAAATACCAACAATGTTTATAATCGATGAGGTTTTTACGGACATAAAAAAGCCACCTAAAAAGGTGGCTAATCCGGAGCAAATTTCCGAAAGTTGATTGGCATAAGTCCTTTATTTTTACCAATGCCGTTTTTTACTCATGACCGATGGGATGCCAATCAGAATTCATCCGTTAAGAATTTATCAATGTTAAATTCACCGAAAGCTGGTTGGTAAAAGTCTTTTATCTTTACGAGTAAAGATACTGGAGGTAATCTCGCTCCTTTCGCGTAACCGTCAAGTGTTGCGGTAGGAATATCTAGGCATCTTGCAAAGCTCGCGCAAGTAGTGTTTGTCTTAGAGAAAACTGTGCCTAAGTTTACGCTTATTACGTGTCTTAGGTATTCAGGGGTTTGTGTGTCTGCCGACATATTCATGCCTCCGATAGGAATTTGTCAATACTGAAGCCGGGTATGATTTTTTTGATTTTCATCAAAGTGATTATTGAGGGAGGTCTTTTCCCCGTTATATTTTCTGACAGTGTTGCTGGGGGAACATTTATCGCCTTTGCGAACTGATTGGTAGAACCTGAGTACAGTTTCTTTAGCTTGTTGCCCATTACAATATTTATATCTTTGGGTTCCGGCGCGGATATTGGTACCATTTTTGGCGGTTCCGGCGCGGATACTGGTACCATTTTTGGCGGTGATGGTTTTTCTGGACAATCTTGCGTAATTGCCTTTTTTTGTTTTGGCATTTCTATAGGCTCTTGGAGGTTGTTTTCGTAAGTATAGCCAATATTAATCTTGTTAGGATTAATTCTCTTTTTTGTATAACCAAGAATGTACCAACCAAATATTGCCCCAATCTCGTTGCATATAGCAAACATTAGGTTTATCATAGCAATTATTTTTTCGGCGGTTAGGTTGGTAATTTCCGTGATTGACGATATACCGGGAGCGTGAGACTCTATTGCAGTAGGCGGATTCTTGTATAATTCCTCTACTGCCCTTACCAAGCTAGATTTCTTGTTAAGGTCTTTTTTCATACCATTGAGTTCACTTAATTCGTGTAGATTGTTAATTATATCGGTACAATAGTTTCGGCTATAATAATTCTCTGTAGTACATCTATTAGTTATTTGACCTACCGTTTTCCCGGTTCTTCGATTTTGCGAGTTATAGGTTTGCTTGGCAAGCTCTAAATCAACCTTTTTACTAAGGCTGCTTATCTCGCTGTCAAGATTGTTAGATATCCCTTTTTGGGAGATTTCAGATATTTGTTGCTCAATCCTATTCTTTTGCATTTCCCACGCTTTATATCTTTCGCTTTGGGCATTTCTTAATGATTTGTAGTCACTGTAACTATTGGAAACAACCCATATGTTGCTGAATATGCTGAACAATATGCCAGTTATGACTATAAATATCCCAAATATTATTGGAAGTAACATTTTATCTTTTATGAATATGGCAATATAATATATCATTGTAAATTCTAATATATTAAATCCCAACATCATCGCTGACAGTAACAACCCTATAAAAATGTTGCCGCCCAATTGAAAGCTAAATACTATTCCATAAATCACAGTTACAGTAGATAGTATTATTGAGGCCGTAAGGATTATTTGCCTATTCAACTGACTTCTCCAATATGAGAAGCTGAAATTATACCATACAATATTAGATATTGAACAGAGATTGCAAAAAAAAAAGCCCAATCAATGATGATTGAGCTTAAATGTTTGGTGATTATTTTTTTTAGGCTAAAAGCTTGGAGTCTTTTAGTATCGATAAGGGGATGCTGTGAATGTCTATCTTTCTAACTCCACATACTTCTTCGCTTACAGCAAAGCTATTGATTTTCTGGACAACGCATCTTTCCATTATAAGCATTGCTTCCTCTGTTGTCGGATACTCGGCACTTTCAGAAGCCTGAGTTTCGAGATAGTGGCAAAACTTAATTACGTTTTCAACCTCTCCATCTTTAATTAAGATGGCGTCAGGGTAGTCAGTGAAAGGGTGTAGCACAACTAATTCCTGAAATCCTGATTTGGAAATTAGTTCTTTTATGAAGACACATTCATTATGAGATATGAATTTGTCTTTATTCGATAAAGCGGTCTCTATTTCCAATTCAATCCGGTTTTTGGTATCCTCCATATATTCAAGGGGGATTTCCCGGTAGTCGTCGGCTCTGGTTATTCGGCTAACCGTGTTTTGGTACTCTATTGAAAAACCCATTTTAAACTCCATTGACGAATACTCGTTATAACCTTCGCTTTCAAAATAGGTTGATTTTCCGATAAGATAAATCTCAGGATATCCCGTTGTTATGGCAAAGCGACAAATCTCCTCACATATTGAGATTCTTTTTGATGCCCAGTCAATTAATCGAACAATCATTTTCTTGATTGTCGAAATTGATAGAAATTTCAGTATTGCGTCAGAATTTAGGGTTATGGGTGTATACTTTTTTTGGCCACCATTGTTATTGTTAACAGCGTCAATAATTTTACTGCTCACGTTTTTTGAATTGACGTAGTGTTCCAAAAGCATTAATAGGATGGCCAACATTGCATCATTTTGTTCTGAGCATTCATTGTTAATTACTTGCTCGTAGAACTCGATAACACTCTCTCTGCCGGCTCTATTGCCACCTTTGTTATCAAACTTAAAGGCAGTCTTTACATCCTTGATAGAAGGTAGGTCTTTGTTTAGCAACTGCTGTGTTTTTGGGTAATTAGTATCCTCTGTGTTAGGCAATACTAATTCCTCACTCGACACATCCGGTATTACCTCGATATCATCAGTTTCGGAGGTAGAGCTTAGTGACTTGTTTGCCACCAAGGTTTCGGAGACAGAGTTTATTAGCGACTCGTTTGCCACCAAGGTTTCTGAATTTATTGGATCGCTTTCGTAGGGTGTGTTAGCTACAACAAGTCCAGTAAATAGAGCATCTGGAAACACATAATGAAATGCCATGTTTATTGCTCGGCGCATGAGCATCTGTTTTAGGTAGTTGGTCCAGTTGAGCTTTTTATCCAATCCAGCTTTAGCGGCATCATTTTGGCTATAGGATGCGACAAATGGTTCGCGTCCTTTCCTTTTTATAGTACAATGACACGTTAAGCCCTCATCAGTAGACTTATCCCAAGTAAATTTAAAATCCTCAAAGTCTTGATGTCGTATCATTAACGCTACCAATAAGTCACCATATACTGATGGGGCACCATTAACTATAGCGATACCATTAACTGATGCCATTGGACTTATCCCTAACTCCTGTCCATATTGCATAATGATGAATACTTCATTAGGCTTGTTTTTTAGGGGTTTGGGTACAAAGTCACTTGTTGCCAACAAATTGGCGTACCACCAAAGTTGGTCAACTGACATTTTGTCGGGTATTATCTCTGTTTTCATTAGCGCGTCTTTTCTGACAAGTGAGATTGTATGATATATCGTAATACCATTAAAGTCAAATTAATCACTAGACAGATAAGACGCCTAATTTCTCAAACTATTTAATAGGCACTAAATAAGAGTTTTAATTATAGTGTCTTATGTGTCTATAGTGTCTTATTAATATTATTTTTAATAATAAGCGCGAGCCATATAACATTTACAAGAATAAAACACTCTCCCCGGCGTGAGTATAGGCTGAGACTTCCTAAATCTAACTTAGGCATGAATATGGCCGGAAACACTTGAGTCCAGGGAAAGCTACACTTTTTTAAAACTACAATGACCAACCCTAGTCAGTACTA
>Ga0233404_10000363_pt1 | contig 12428 bp, 11 predicted proteins | sample Na_oxic_2_MG_FD_179861 | JGI IMG/M metagenome (GOLD analysis project Ga0233404, IMG submission 179861) | Seawater microbial communities from Saanich Inlet, British Columbia, Canada - Na_oxic_2_MG | ecosystem: Environmental > Aquatic > Marine > Inlet | place: Canada: British Columbia | collected...
TATTGATTGCTGCACATGCCATAAGTCTCAATGCTATTCTGGTGACAAATAATGTCAAAGAATTTGAAAGAATACCGGATTTGACGATTGAAGATTGGACTGCTGAAACAACACCTTCGCCAAAAGCCTGAGTATTAAACTATTCGGATATTAGGATAAGTCATGAATATCATAGAGTTAACTAAAAAAGTTCGTGAATCTGCGGCAACAAAGACTAAAGAGCAACAAATTGAATTACTTAGAAAGGCTAACATCATAGATGAAAATGGGTACTACTCAACTCGATTTTTTCCGAGTATACTGTTGCAAATGATATAGCCAAAGGCAATCCAATAAAGGTGTAAAATTTTTATACATTCTCCAATGCGAACATATTTGAAAATTGCCGTTATGATGTCAGGTTTGATGTCGGTAAAATAATCCGAGCTTTGGCCCCTTTAACTTCAGAAAGGAACAAAATTGTGGGAAGAATTGTTGAACATATTAAAGTGCAAAATTATGTTGATGTTGCAAATGCCTCAGAAGAAATTATTCCAAAATCTGAGATTCGCACGGTCGAGGTAGATGCGATTATTGATACCGGCGCAACGTTCGTTTGCCTCAGTCGAAAAGATATTGAGACATTGGGTTTGAATTTTCATAAAAGCGTCTCTATAGGAACGGCAAATGGAAAAACCAGTCGTCGGATATTTTCCAGGGGCTAATATCGAACTAAACGAACGCTCTTTTGTAATGGATATCATGGAAAATGATGATGATACACCAGCTCTTGTCGGTTACTTACTCTTAGAAGCACTGGACTTCATTATTGATCCCAAAATTCAAAAAGTGATTGGGAATCCAGCTCATGAAGGTAAATGGATGGCCGATCTTTACTAGAGGCTTGGGTTTTACAAATATTCAATTTACCAACTTGAGCCAAAACTCCCGTTAGATGGTGGATATGAAACTTTCCCATTTTTACTATTTCGCTGTGACAATTTAGTGATTACCAGACAACAGCGATTTGAGCGACGCTATTTATTTTCCAAAACCGCTTTTAATCTGATTAATTTATTTGGTGTTGTCACCGGATGTTGATGATGAATAGGTGTAGGATGGGTAACGTGCTTATCAAATATTTTTTAAAATCGGGACTTGATTTGATTAAATAATTTTGATTGGGATTATTGACTAATAGCTCCAATTCTGAAGCCCGGCAATTTTTGGTTGGGCTTTCGTTGTTTTAAGGGGATACAATTCGTTGTATATCGCATACCGAGAAGAATTTGGGCATATTGGCCCTTATTTTACTCTGCCCCATTTATTTTATAGGTAATAAACAATTAGATTTAATTTTACTCTTACCTATTCAATTTTATAGAGTATTATTCATATGTTATTAGATGTCGGAATTTTGCTGGGCATATATATTGGAGTCAGGCTGCTTGAAAATAAAGGCAAACAGCTAAAAAATAAAAAACTAGTTAAACTCGCTCCAATTTCTCCGGTTAAATCGGTTGTCAAAAAAAACCTGACGGTTCAAACCCAGCCACTTTTAAATACAATTAGCAATTATCATGAAAAAAAGCATGATTATTACTTGAAAATCAGTTCCGCTTCTATGGGTTTAGCCGCGATAGGAAATTTTCTTCCACCTTTACACCTTTTAAGTATTGGCCTTATTACCTATACATCTTTGCCAATTCTTAAACATGCTGAAACATCTATGCTTAAAGAAAGAAAAATTGGGCATAGTATGTTGGTCTCGGTTCTATCAGTATTGGCTCTAATGACAAATCAATCTTTGGCATTAACCGTCGCTATCTTTTTTTACCATTTTGGTGAAAAAGTTTTGGCAAAGACTCAAGATCATTCCAAAAAAATGCTCACCCATTTGTTTGATCAACAACCCAGTAAAGTATGGATGTTAAAAAATCAAGTTGAAATTGAAGTTCCTTTGGAGACTGTTCATATAGACGACATTGTTGTTGTCAATACCGGAGATATCATTCCGATTGATGGTATTATCATAAATGGCATGGCGATGATTGATCAACATACCTTAACCGGTGAATTTCAACCAGCTGAAAAAGGAATAGGGGAGAAGGTGTTTGCTTCTACGAGTGTCATAAGTGGTAGAATCTGTGTGAAAGTTGAAAAAACTGGAGCTGATACCACGATTTCTAAAATCGGTGATATGTTGAATCACACCGCAGATTTCAAAACTAACATCCAATCGAAAGGAGAAAAATGGGCAAATCAAATAGCTAAACCCTTATTAGGAATAAGTGCATTTGGTTTGCCTATTGTAGGTGCGGTAGGTTCTACAGCCATTCTTAACAGTACTTTTGGAAACCGTGTCAGATTAGCGGCTCCTCTTGGTGTGCTTAATCATCTTAATTTAGCCGCTCATAAAGGTATTCTCATTAAGGATGGACGTGCCCTTGAGGAATTAAACCGAGTGGATACTATACTTTTTGACAAAACCGGTACTTTAACAGAAGAACAGCCGGAAGTTGGGAAAATAATTCTTTGTGACGATTATGACGAAAATGATCTGTTAATTTATGCTGCAACAGCTGAGGGTAAGTTAAAACATCCCATCGCCAAAGCTATATTGAAAAAAGCCAAAGAGTCCAACCTTACTTTGCCAGACATAGAAGATTCTCAATACCAAATTGGCTTAGGTATCACGGTGTCTGTTGAAAACAAGATTATCAAAGTGGGTAGTCTTCGTTTTATGGAAATGCTAGACATTGCTATACCAGAGGTAATAGAACAAGCTATGACGCATTCTCATAATAATGGTCATTCTTTGATTATGGTTGCTATCAATAATGAAATCAAAGGAGCGATTGAAATACAGCCCTCGGTGCGCCTTGAGGTGAAACAAATTATCAGTGGTTTGCGGCAACATGGGATCAAACATCTTGCTATCGTGTCAGGTGATCATAAGCATCCTACCGAAAAATTGGCCAAACATTTGGGTATGGATAGTTATTATTATGATGTTTTGCCAGAAAACAAAGCTCAGATTGTTGAACAATTGCAAAAACAGGGCAATGTAGTTTGTTTTATTGGAGATGGTGTTAACGATGCTATTGCTATTAAAAAAGCCAATGTGTCTATCTCTTTGAAAGGAGCCGCCTCTATTGCAACTGATCTCGCTCAAGTTATTTTAATGGATGGTAGTTTGTCCCATTTGTGTGAACTCTTTGATATTGCTAAAAGTTTAGAAAATAATTTGCGAAATACGTTTATGATTCTCTCTGCCCCGGTGATATTGAATATGGGAGGTGCCTTTTTTTTCAACTTTAATCTGATGATTACCGTTATCACCAATAATATATCTTTTTTGTTTGGCTTAGTGAATTCACAAACGAATTCAAAGAAAGAATAATTAGGTAGGGACAATTGTTTTTTCGTGACATACAAACTTTTGATGAGGTTGCTATGAAAATTGCCGTGACAAAAGAAACTCGCCATAACGAAAAAAGGGTTTCTATCGTGCCTGAAGTCGCCAAACGTCTCATTGCATTGGGAACAGAGGTTGTTGTTGAAACCGGTGCTGGTGAATGTGCTGGCTTTAATGACGAGGCTTATCGTACCAGTGGAGCCACCATTGCTTACGATAAAACCCATTTATATCAAGATGCAAGTATAGTTTCATGGGTAAAATGCCCCAAAAAAGAAATTGAGGAATTATTGCATATTCCATCCAATGCTATAATAGTGGCCTTTTTTGATCCATTAAAATTCGGTAAGCACCTCCAGTATTTTGCTCTAAATGGGATCACCACACTGGCTTTAGAATTGTTACCTCATAATAAAGAAACCGAAAAAATGGATGCTTTCTCAGCTATGGGAAAGTTTGCCGGTGAAATCGCTTATCAAAATGCGCTGACAACGCTTACTTTGCAAGCACAGATAAAAAAAGCATTAACTGTTCTTATTATTGGTTCAGGTAACGTTGGGATGGCAGCAGCTGAAAAGGCATACCAAGAAGGTAATAGGCTCATCATTGTTTCAACCAACATTAGATATAAATCTTTTATTGAAGAAAAATTATCTGGTGTGTTTGTGTTATTAGCCAACGATTTGGTTAAGCAACAAGAGAGAGTACAAGAACTTATTTCCGAGTACAAACCCGATATAATTATAACAACAGCCCGTCGGTACGGACAAAAATCACCTAAATTGATTACCGAAGCAGCAATTGATGCGATGAAGCTTGGTACGGTGATAGAAGATTTGACCGCCAATGTGGGTGGAAATACGCCGTTTACTCAGGCTGATCAAGAAATAAAAGTAAAAAACAATGTCCTCATCTGTCATAAGTCAAATTATCCGAGTGAACAACCAAGCAAAGCCAGTGAATCTTATGCACAATGTCTTTGGCATCTTTTGAAATATGTTATCACACACACCCATACAGAATCCAATTATGATATTAGCACCGATCCTCTATTGAGTAAGACAGTTGTGACACATCAAGGGAAACTTTGCTTTACACAACCTATTATACGTTAAGGAACAGATTTTATAGGTATATTTTTTCAATTTTTGTGATAACAACCAACATGCATAACAAATTTGAACTACCGTGGTTAGAAGTTAATAAAGCTATCGCGCAACGTAAAAAGGAGGTCAAGCTAGCTATTGCAGAATCAGGTTACCAGTTTGAAAACAAAAATGCGTTGAGTAATGTTGTGATAGACGCATTTCATGGTGAAATGCATTACGGCCAGGATATCCATGCCGTGACTGCTCTTAACAAAGCATGGACAGATATTATCTCTGAAGGCCAAGAGAAATATTTTCGTCACAATAAAAAGCAACCGGAGGATTTACAATTAGTGGCGAACTCTCATTTATTTGATCGTCTCCAAAATCCTGAAATCGAAGGGGTTCGTGGTCTCAATATTCCTCATAAAGATATTGTGGTAGTACCGTATAGCAGTACCCAATTAACAATAAATGCATTGTTACGAAGACCAAAAAAGAACTGTGATATTGCTTTATGCCCCGAAGGTTTTTATAAAGGCAACGCTGAACTAGCCGCCAGTGCCGGATTAAGGATCAAAACTTTTCCGGTTAGTTTTGATAATGATGGCTGCATTATTCCAGAAATACTGGATGAATACCTCACCTATTATCAACCAGAATTAGCCGTATTATGGTTGACTATGCCCGGCAATCCACTCATAGCGCAACATTCCAAAGTGCAACTAGAACAGATTGCAAGAATAGTCGTAAAACACAATGTTGATATCTTCATCGATATGCTGTTTGATAAGATGGTGCCGAAGGGAGAATATATCTCTTTCTCGAATATACAGATAACTGATGAACAAGGAAATATCCATCGTATATATGATAAAACATTGATTGTAGCTGGTAATTCTAAAGGTTTTAATGCAACCGGCCCTTGGAAAATGGGTGCGGCTATTTCTGGCAATACGTTGTGGTTGGCAGAGACAAGAGAACAGTCAACAGCCGTAACTTTTCAACGTGAAACAACGCATTTAATCTATGCAGCGACTGCCAATACTACTGAAGAGTATATTTTGAAAAATCAAAAAGATATGATCAACCGGCAGCAAATCACTGACAAAATAATAGCCACAATTAATGAAAGATTTGAAGAAGAAGTACTGATATCATACGGCAAGCCTAAATATGGTCCATTTCGTGGTATTCGATTTTGTTACGAATTACTTGAAAAAGCGGGTATTGAAGATAGCTGGCAATTGGCTGATTTTATGCTTGCCTCGGCTGGGATTGAGACAGTGGATTTTACCACAATTGGTACTAATAAATTAGGGATTAGAATTAATGTCGCTTGTCCCAGAATAGGCGGAGATAAAAATCCTGACAACCTGCTTCAGTTGTTTAATAGACTCGCGTATTTAATAGATGAAATCAAGATGGGGCTAACGTATGATAAGGGACTTAAAAGAATAGGTATTAATGAAAAAGTCAATATAAACTCCTATAAATTGTAATGCTAATGATAAGTCTTGTTGTCTTAACCCTTTATTCACGTTTATTCACGCTAAAAAAAGTTGACTGATTATTCTATATGAATTTTCCAAAAGACCTGCTTTTTTTAAAACAAAAAGCAATACCCGGCATTATTGGAGGTTTAGGCCCTTTAGCTCACACAACCTTTGAACAGATTTTGATTGAACAAAACACTAAACGAGGTGTTGAGCGAGATCAAGATCATCCCTTATGGCTCCTTATCAATGCTGCAAATATCCCAGATCGTACTGAAAGTCTGTTAGGAAAAGTGGAAAGTTGTGTCCTTTGGTTTATTAAGTATGGAAAATTCTTAGAATCAGCCGGGGTGGATTTTTTAGTTGTTCCTTGCAACACTGCTCACGCTTTTTATGAACCGGTTCAGTCACATCTTAGAGAAATAATTGGGGTCAGAGTAACATTAATTACGACAGTTTCCTCTTAATTTTACTCTGACCCCAATTATTCCGTTACTATGCAGACGGTTTAAAAAAGTGAAAAAATAGGGGACAGACCACATTTATTCTCAACGCAACTTTCGCTTCCAAACACATAACTTTCGTTGAGAGAAAACATTAAATGTGGTCTGTCCCCCAACACCTATGGGCACACTAAAAATCCCCACTATGCAGACGGTTTAAAAAAGGAACTAAGCAACATTGCCAAAGAAATTGAAAACCTGCAACAAACCGGGCAAGAAACTAACAAGAGCCAAGGTGTCTTGAGGAGAAACCAGAGCCGCAATCAGTATCTTTCCATACCACTACCGGTGTTTTTTAAACCCCAAATATTTAAAGACTATTTTCGTTTTGGTTCAGAAACAAGAGCTTATGAGGAATTTACTCCTGATCGGGATAGTTTTTGGGATGCGCTTGGTTATTATCTATATTCAATTTACCAACTTAGTAACAAACTCCCCGATGATGGTGGATATGAAACCTTCCCATTTTTACTATTTCGTTGTGACAATTTAGTGATTACCAGACAACAACGATTTGATCGACGCTATTTATTTTCTTCCACCGCTTTTAATCTGATTAATTTGGTGTTGTCGCAAGATGTTGATGATGAATAGGTGTAGGTAACGTCTGTTGCTCATCAGATTTGAAATTGGGACTTGATTTATTTTTAAATGAAATTATAATCCAGTCTGGACGCGTTGATTAGTATTATTAATTAAGTATTATTGACTGATGCTCCAATTCCGAGCCCGGCGATTTGTTGTCGGGCTTTCGTTGTTTTGAAGGTGCCTAACTCACTCACCGTGTTTTGTAGGATGTATCGCGGCGCATCATACACTATAAATGGAAAATGGGAATGCGCTCCGTTGGGGCTACTCTATACACACAAATGGCTAAAAATTTATATAATCTATTGATTTTAAATAAATGAATTATTGGATTTAAGTGCCAATTTTAAAATCATTAAAAATCAAATGCTTAAAAAGTTCTGTGCATAGAGTAGCCGTTGGGGGGGAAAACATAAAATGTGCTCTGTCCCCTATTTTTCCTATGGGGACAACTATTCAAAAATCAAAAAATAAAGTATCATAAATCTTTTGGAAACTTTATCTATCAACCAAATTTATTATGCCCATCTTAACAACTTCTTTAGCAATTGGCGGTATATTGTTTGCCGCTTGGAAAGATAACCAACTATCGCGACGAAAAAAAAATATAATTTCAACATTGCCTGAAAAAAATTCACTGGTAAAAACGGCTCCTCCAACCAAAACCGATATCTTAAAAAGCGAGGCTGAAGCAACCCATTATCAACGTATTTCACTAGTCGCTTTAGGGTTAACCGGGATTGGTGCAATCTTTCATTCGCCTATTACGTTACTTAGCATTCCTTTATTGACTTACAATTACTTTCATTATCTTAAAAGGGCTAACCACGTTATTTTTAAAGAAAAAAAGCGTGTGTTGGGGATATTTGAATTGTCGACTGTGACTGGTGTGCTGGTACTTGGAAAATATTGGGCGGCGGCGATTATTTTTACCATGTTTTTTACCGCCCGTAAACTTATTATAAAAACAGAACGCAGTACCCATATTGATCTAAATAATATCTTTGGCAGTTTACCTAAGAAAGTCTGGATATTGCGAGAACATCTTGAAATTGAGGTGCCGTTAAATACTTTACAAACCAATGATATTATGGTTGTACGCGCTGGAGAAATGATTGCTGCGGATGGCAAAATTATTATTGGTGAGGGAACTGTTGACCAATGTATGTTAACCGGTGAAAGCCAACCGATTGAGAAAAGCCAAGAAGATAAAGTATTTGCATCAACAATGCTACTTTCGGGCTGGTTGCATATTCAAGTAGAAAAACAAGGTGAGGAAACCGTCACTGGCCAGATTGTGGAAGTTTTGAAAAAAACGGCTGACTTTAAAAGTCATATCCAATCGCGTGGCGAAGCAATTGTTGAAAAAGGTGCTGGTATATCTATGCTTGCCGCAGCAACCGCTTTACCATTAATAGGAGCAAGTCCGGCCCTAGCTTTAAATTATTCGGGTTTTGGTTATCAGATGCGACTGGCTGCACCACTGACGGTCCTGAATTATCTGCGAATTGCCTCAAATCATGGCGTTCTGGTGAAGGATGGACGCGCTTTAGAGAAATTGGCTAAAGTAGATACCATTATCTTTGATAAGACCGGCACCTTAACGGAAACAATACCCCAAGTAGAACGTATTGTTGTTTGCAATGGGTTCACTGAAAAAAAATTATTACAATATGCTGCTACCGCAGAGCAACGGCAAAAACATCCCATTGCCCAAGCCATAAGTCAGATGGCTGCTCAACAAAACTTACGCAGTTTTCCCCTAAAAAATAGTGATTATGAGGTTGGATATGGTATTCGCGTGAGTTTTGTTGACCCGGAAGCCGGTTCAAAAGTGCAAACGATTTTGCTGGGCAGTGAGCGTTTTATGGAAAGTGCCAAAATTAATATCCCTAATGACATAAAATCTGTACCGATTAAATGTGCTGAAAATGGTCATTCCCTAATCTATATTGCTTTGGAAAATCAACAACTAATGGGGGTTATTGAACTACGTCCCTCGCTCCGAAAAAATGCTAAGGAAGTCGCTACCACATTACGCCAACAAGATATGACACTTTATATTATTTCCGGTGATCAACAAAAACCGACGGAGCAGCTTGCACAAATGCTTGGTATAGAAAATTACTACGCTGAAACGCTACCTTCAGATAAAGCATTGATTGTTGAAAACCTACAAAAACAAGGGCGAAAAGTTTGTTTTATTGGTGACGGTATTAATGATGCGGTTGCTTTACAAAAAGCCGATGTTGCCATTTCATTACACGGTGCGGCAACTATCGCTACCGATACGGCAGAAATTGTCTTAATAAAACCAGATTTATCGTATCTACCTTATTTGTTGCAAATGGCTAATGATTTGAATAACCGGATGAACACGAGTACAATGTTGAACACGGCATCTGGCATTAGTTGTATCACCGGTGTTCTTATATTTGGAATGGGAATTAGCGGAGCAGTATTTTTATACTATAGCACTTTGGGTGTTAACATTGCGAATGCAATGATTCCTATCATGCGTAAAAAAACATTAACTTAATTAATCAATACAGAAAATAACAATGGATAATGTCAAGAATAATTTCAACGACATATATTCCCAGTATTACCCAACAGAATATGTTAACAACCTGATTGGCTATTTAAAATATGAATTACCTTTTCATGCTATTACAAAGCTAAAACATTACCAAAAAGCATTATTAGCTGATGGCTTGCTTCAGGTAACTATTATCGGAAGCGGTCACGGGGTGGATGCGGCAGCCCTTAAATCTGATATAACTCCACTGGAACTCTTGACACGTTGGACAAATGATGCCACTGTCATGTTACCTTTTTCCTCCCAGTCAAAATATGAAATTACGATGATAGATATTGAAGCAGAACCGCTTAAGTTCGCTTCAGATATTAAGTTGTGTGAGAAGTTTTTTGTGGCAAATATGCAGCATCCATACTCTGTTCAGTTGGAACAGCATCTCAACGAAATGACAGATATAGTGATTTGTATCGGTGCAACCGGTTACATAGGTGTTGATGGTATAGAAAAAATTATCCAGTCTGCATTTGTTGATGGAAAAGCCAAATTATTTTGCTTTTCTGTAGTTAAACATTTGGATGCAAATGCTTATGTCGAAGTTTGTTTAAAACATGGATTAGTTGTACGAACAATAGGCAATAACTTTCGGCAACGTTGCCATAAAGATGAAGCAGAAAAACAAAAAATTCATAATGTGTTAGAACAGAAAAATCTTCTGACTCCGGCGGATGAAGAAATGATTAGATGTGATGTTTTTCTGGCCGGTAAACCAGAGATTTTTTCAACTAGTGATGAGGATGATAATGCCTAATAAAAAACAGACCGACTACAATAACAGTTGTGTCACACCAATCTATCAGAATACAGTGTATTTTTTTGAAAATACTGAACAAGTCATTCAGTATCATGAAAATGAAATCAATGTGGGTCGCTATGGAAGATATGATAATCCCAATTGGTTGGAGGTAGAGAAAAAAATCGCTACTTTGGATAACTACCAGGATGCCTTAATCTTTTCTTCCGGCATGAATGCCATTGTGACAACCATATTGACTTTTGTCCAACCAAAGGATAGATTGATATACACTGGTAAATGCTATAGAAATGTCCGGAATTTTTTCAAGTCAGTTTTACCAAAGCTGGCAATAGAAGTTATCCCTATGGATTCGGCTGATACTCAACGTTTTCATGCAGAATTCGAGGCTCAATATCAAGAGAATACCAAAATTGTCTTTATCGAAGCACCCTCTAATCCCCATTTATATTTAGTTGATTTGGAAAGACTCAAAAGCCAAATCGGCCAGAATACTTTGCTAATTGTGGATAGCACTTTGGCAACGCCATTCAACTGTAAACCTCAACATTTTGGGGCCGATTTGGTCATTCATAGTTGTAGTAAATATCTTGGGGGGCATGGCGATATTTTAGCGGGTAGTGTATCCGGCTCAATAGAATTGATTGAAGAAATTAGGAACTACCGAAATATGATGGGAGGGGTTGTCGCTCCTCATGGTGCTTTTCTCTTAAACAGAAGCTTGGAAAGCTTTGAAATCAGAATGAAACATTTCAATCAAGCAGGTATGGAAGTTGCTCAGTATTTACAAAATTCACCGCTGGTAGAAAAGGTTTTTTATACGGGACTGGATAGTCATCCTCACGTTGCTCTAGCTCAGAAATATTTAACTGGACATGGGGGAGTGGTCTCCTTTGAAATAAAGGCGAATCGAGAATCAACATCACGGTTTGTTGATGCTTTGACAGTTCCATTTATGGGTTCAAACTTTGGTTCCAACCATCCCATGGTAGAACAATGCAGTATTTTTACTTACTACAAACTATCTGCTCAAGAAAGGCAACAGCTAGGAATAACTGACAACTTAGTCAGATTGAGTGTGGGATATGGAGATACTGGGATGCTGATAGAAGACATAAACAGAGCACTGAACGATACTTGTCGTGTGTAGTTATGGAGGTTTTTACTATGAAGAATACCAATGATGATTTATCATTCGATAACCCAATTAATCTGAAAGAATCTATTTCAAACTCTGCGGGTTACTTGTTTTGGTTGCAAAACACCATTGAAGATATCCAAAAAGTTCGTGCATGCCAACTTCGTTATGAAAGTGATTTAGAAGAACTCGAAAACAAACTGACTCATCATTTGTTTGATCAGAATTGTTGGGATTTTTTTGAAAGTGAGTTACTGGAAAATATAGATGATGCTGGCTATGTTATTGATAAACATTATTGGCAACAACTCACTGCTGAATTAATCCGTGCAGCTAGTTTACAACATGAAGTGTTGGCTAAGACAATCAGTCGTGAGGATGCTTTTTCTACCTACGCAGAACTTTATGATAGCGTCAATGGAGAAAGAAATTTTGAATACATCTCTCAAGAAATTCAGTTTATCCATGATACCTATCATCTTGATTTTTCGGCTGCCCAAATACTCTCTATTGGTTGTGGCACTGGTATGATGGAAGAACATTTCCTAAAGGCTTTCAATTTGAATAAAGACTATTTGTTGGGGATTGATGTCTCTGAAGGAATGGTTAAAGTGGCTTCAAAACGAATTAATGCTCGGGTTGAAGATGTCTTGAATGTGGCACCGGAGAGGAATCCTTGGGATATCTGTCTTTGTACCGGAAACGTTTTACAGTATCTTCCCCAATCCCAGCTAGAAAAGGCGATTCAAAACATTGCTCACATTACCCAAACCGGTGGTTGTTTTATAGGCGATTTTATTACCCCAGATCATCCAATCCGTGCTTATCCTAACGTATTACGTTCCGAACAAATTTTTCTGTTGCGAAC
>Ga0233404_10000366_pt1 | contig 12393 bp, 8 predicted proteins | sample Na_oxic_2_MG_FD_179861 | JGI IMG/M metagenome (GOLD analysis project Ga0233404, IMG submission 179861) | Seawater microbial communities from Saanich Inlet, British Columbia, Canada - Na_oxic_2_MG | ecosystem: Environmental > Aquatic > Marine > Inlet | place: Canada: British Columbia | collected...
GACTGCATGACGGGCAGAAAAATCTTCCCGGTAGGCGACTGGAAATGCGTTTTCATAGCCATAAAAAAGGCGATTTCCGAGTTCTTCGCCGTTATGTTCAAGGAGTGCCTCTTGTAACATTTCTGACCAGGTGCGAGTGACTTCGATGAGCCTGTTTTCTATGTCTTTGATGTCATAATCAGGAGAACTCCCAATCGGGGTGTAGATAATAAAGTGTATTTGCGCTAATACCACTAATTCTGATAACCAAACACTAAACTTGACATTGGAACCGCCAAATGCTTCTAGCAGCACTTTTTGTATCCGTTGACGAATTTCCGTTTCATAACGCTCACGGGATACATAAACCAGGCAAGAAAAAAACCGTCCAAAAGTATCCGGTCGCACAAATAAGCGAATCCGTTGTTGACGTTCTTGCAATTGTAAAATGCCCATTGTGGTTTGGAATAGGGTTTCCTGATCAATTTGGAATAACTCATCACGCGGATAAGTTTCTAAAATATAAGACAACGTCCGTTTTTTATGGCTGATACGCCGAAAACCGGCTTTTTCAAAAACAGACTTAATTTTACGGCGTATCAAAGGCGTATCGGTTGTGAGTTGGTGGTAAGCGGCGGAAGTGTATAATCCTAAAAAGCGTTGTTCTCCGGTCACAACCCCTTCCTGATTAATGCGTTTAATGCCAATATAGTCTAAATGACCAGGACGATGTACCGTTGTTGGGGCACTGGTTTTGTTAAGTAGTAGTAATGTCGGTTGAAGAGCCAATTTGCGTAAGTGTAACGGTAATTGGGCAAAGCTGGATTGGGGAATTGGGAATTGGGAAACTTCGTTTTCGCCAGGTTCATTGGGAGCACGCAAGATACCTAATCCGGACCCTGGCATCCTATACAAGATAATTTCATCCCCATGAGCTGATAATTCATATTCCCGGTAGCCCAGAAAAATAAAATGATTGCTTTGTGCCCAGCGTAAAAAGTCACATACTTCATTAATTTCTTGGGCATCAATCGGTGGAGGGCTGTTTTCCAGTTCTTGTAGCACTTCGCTCATTTTTTCGCGCATCGCTTGCCAATCATCAACTGCTTTGCTCACATCATTCAAAACTTTTTCCAATTCACACGCTATGTCGTCCAAAACAGCTGCTTCTGTTTGTCGATCCACTTCTAAATGGATAATGGATTCTTCGTTGCCCTCCTCCATTTCTGCCAAGGCATCTTGAGCATCGCCGTTATAGGGCAAAACTTCCAGTAACTGCCCTTGTTCATCGCGGCGCGTTTTGAAGACAGGATGAATAGTCAAATGCACCGTCAATCCGTGTTGATTTAAAGCCATGCGAATGGAATCCACTAAAAAGGGCATGTCTTTAATCAAAATACTGACGACTGTATGGGAACTTTGCCAGCCATCTTGCTCAAATTGGGGGTTATAAACTAGCACTTTGGCTTGTTCAGGTGTATATTGACGAGCAAAACGCCAATAAGCAACGGCTGCACCGTATAAATTAGACACATCCTCCCGTTCAAGCATATCTTCAGGTTCAATAACTTGATAAAAGTATTGAACAAAACGTCTGATTTGTTGAGATTCTGGTGGTGAAAATTTTTCATCGATTTTGGCGATGATTTTTTCCCGTAATTCTGCTGCCTTTTCTTTAGGTGTTAATGCCATAAAGCCTCCAAGATTGTAATAAATTTTTAGAAACCCCGTTTTTTCAAAAAATGGGGCTTCTGTCGTTCACAGGGCGAACACGCAGATTCGCCCCTACAAATAAAATATAATGCAGGGCAGACCTGTGTCTCTGCTCTTGAGGTGCCAAAAAAAATACCATTTTTTCAACAAATGGTATTTCCGCCCTCTTAACCATATTCCTAATTCCCAAGCGTTATAAAAAATTTATATTTTGTCAATAACCAACTCGTTAGCGTTATCAGTATAACCATTAATAATAACACTATCCAAGGTGAAGGGGTATAATAACCCATGAATTGCCTGAGTTGTATTGAAGGTTTGCCCAATCTGGATGTTGCTAAATAATCTATAGTATGTCCAGAATAATAGATGTATTCGGGACATATATTAGCATATTTTGTCCAATACATAAGGGGTTGGCAAATTATTTTCACAATCAGGGCGAACACGCCAATGCCATTAAGTTAAGGGATATTTAATTGGAATCCAAACCTTCAGATTTGGATTATTCGGTTTAAATATCAAACACTTCCAAATCTTACAGGTTTGGATTCCAAAGCTTAACTTAATGGCATTGGGGCGAACACGCAGGTTCGCCCCTACATGATTAATTAGGGATTAACCATTTCATTTAGAAATACTATTTTTGCAAAAAATTTTTGAAGCCTTTTGACTTTAAAAACGAGAACATCAAGTGAAAGGGTTAGTGGGTATTTTTGAATTTGATATGTATAATTGGATAAAGAGTTTGGATATTTTCACTTATCCAATTGATTAAGTTTTTTATTAAATAAATGGGAGTTAATGACTATAGTTAATAATTATGGACAGTTTAATTTTATCAACACTTGGACAAGCGGCATCTTTAATTCAACCGATTATTGAAGCTGCAACGGGTTCTTTTTTGGGAAATCGTTACCATGAATTAAATGGGATTCGGAAAGAACAAAAAAAGCCGGCGCAAGAGGCGATTAATAGTGCTTTTGAAGAGTGGGTTATCGCTATACAAAATAATTTGCGAGCGCAGGAATATGAAGAAAGTGACTTGCGCCAATTTTTCGAGGATTACAAGGAAGCCATAGAAGTTTTTCTTAATGATCCTGAAGTGGCTGAGGAATTGCTTAAACCGTTTTTTGCGACCACCACTGAATATCGTATTGATAGTAAATTATTAGTGCGGCGCTGGATAGCCTTAGAATTGCGTAAGTTGCCGGAAGAATTTGATGTTGCCAGTGTCAGTCGGGCTTATTTGCGCCGCGTTCAAAAAGCTGGGATTGTCACGTCTGAATTACGGGAATTGTTCTTAGCGCAATTGGCTCAAGAACGGACTAATCTTCTTCAATCTATTCGCGGTGTCTGGCCGGATTTTGACTTGGATCAATATGCCGAGCGGGTTGGAACTCGCTATCAAGTGCTAGATTTATCTGCACTAACACCGCCGTCACGGGATGATGTAGATGATGGGCGTATTTTGTTGAAGGATGTTTTTGTTCCCCAAATGGTGCGGGAAAATCGTCCGCCGCGTGAATTGCCTAAGGAAATTTTGGGTAGGTTGTTTGATAAAGGGGAGTTAGATCGTGATGAACTTCCAGATGAATTGCGGGCGGCTGATTTTGAACGCTTGCAGGATAGTTGGATGCAAGCTCAACCGGAGTCTGTATTGACGGCGGTGGCTAAACCAAAAAATAACCGTTTGATTTTGTTGGGTGATCCTGGTTCGGGTAAATCGACGTTAGCGCGGTATTTATTGTTAAGTGTGTTGGCTGAAAGTGCTGAAAATGCTGAGGTTTTTAAAACTTCTTTTGCAGGGCATTTGCCGTTGTTGGTGGAATTGCGCAATTATATGGGTGAAGTTGCGAGTCAGCATTGTGCCGGTTTTTTGGAGTATTTTCATTATTTGGGTAAGACGCAAGGTTATACGCTCAATCATTTAGAACTCAAGGAGCAACTTAAAACGCGCCCCTCTTTGATTATTTTTGATGGTTTGGATGAGATTTTTGATCCGGTGAAACGGGAGAAAATTACTGAAGAAATCATTGGTTTTGCGCTGGAATATCAGGATAAAGCCAGAGTGTTGGTGACTTCTCGGATTATCGGTTATCAAGGTAAGGCGTTACAAGCAGCGGATTTCTGTGAATATACTTTGCTGGATTTTGAACCGGCACAAATCAAGACTTTTGCGGAGGGTTGGTTTAATTTGGTGTTTCGGGATAAACCGGAGGAAGCGGTTTCTCGTTATAAACGGATTGAGACGGCGTTGCAAAATTCACCTGCGATTCGGCAGTTGGCGGGTAATCCTTTGTTGTTGACTATGATTGCGATTATTGCCAAGCATCAGGAGTTGCCGAGGGAGCGTGCTAAATTGTATGAACATGCGACTAGGGTGTTGTGTCATCATTGGGATGTGACAGGGCATAAAATTAAGGAAACGCCAGCCGATTTTATGTGGGAAGATGATAAGTTGGAATTATTGCGAAAGATTGCGTGGCGGATGCAGGCTGGTGAGAAGGGCTTAAAAGGTAACTTTATTTTGAGCGATGATTTGCATGATGAAATTGCTAAGTATTTAGAAAATCGTTGGGGATTATCTAAGGTTGAAATTGGGAAAATTAGCCATACGATGATTGCTCAGTTGCGGGAGCGTAATTTTATTTTGTGTTTGTATGGGGCGCAGTTGTATGGGTTTGTGCATCGAACGTTTTTGGAGTATTTTTGTGCGGCGGAGATTGTATATCGGTTTGAAAAGCAACAGACGCTTTCTATTGAAGAACTGAAAACGGACATTTTTTTAGCGCATTTTCGAGATGAAACTTGGCATGAAGTATTGCGGCTGATTTGTGGAATGATAGAACCTCGTTTTACTGGGGAATTGGTGGAATTTCTTGTCTCACATGCAGAAATAGAAATAAAAGATGACTTTGTTGAAAAGTTGGAGTCTAATCCGTTAAAAGAACTAGTGTTTGCTCAAACATGTTTAAATGAAGCGAATAAACCTGTAGAATCAACTGTAAAACTTTTATACTCAAAACTTCAAGATTTTGCAGGTCATGAAGATTGGTCAGTTCGCAAAGCGGCTGTTGAATCTTTAGCTGAACACTACCAAGACCGTCCAGAAATTTATTCACTGTTACAGCAAGTTGTTCAGGACGATAAACATGAATATGTCCGCCGTAAAGCCGTTAAACTTTTAGCTAAACACTACCAAGACCGTCCAGGAACTTATTCACTGTTACAGCAAGTTGTTCAGGACGATAAGCATGAATATGTCCGCCGTGCTGCCGTTTGGTCTTTAGCTAAACACTACCAAGACCGTCCAGAAGTTTTGCCAATGCTACAGCAAATTATTATCGACGATGAAGAAGCAAGTGAGGTTCGTAGGAATGCTGTTGGTGGATTAGCATCAATTTCTTATGATAACACTTGGCAAGTATTGCTTTCAGGACATTTCATTGGAATAGGTGATTGGGATTGGCTAGATTCCAAAGCTCTCATTGACGAAGAACGGGTAGAAGAAGCAGCAGAGACACTCAAACTTTCCCCCAAAACCATCCGCCAACACTACGAAGACATTGCCAAAGAAATACCGTTGCGGTTATCTTGGAAAGAAGAAGTTTGAACAGGATTACACGGATTAAAGGATTGAAAGGATTGAAAGGATTAAACCTCAAATGATTTATTCTGTTCATCTTTTAATCCGTTAAATCCTGTTCAAAAACTGACTATCTGCCAACATACGAAGACATTGCACCAAAACAACGCTAAAAGAAAATCAATGGGGTCAGACTCGATTGATTTATTCCTTATTAAATCCTATTCACAGACTCCGATGATTTTCGCCCAAGCACTATATATAACAAGGGATTTAGGAGATACCCTATTATTTATTATAAATCAGTGTCTTATAAGCAGACGCGATTTAAGGCACCAAAACGGCGTTTTACCGCGTTTGAATCGTTTGCTAATGTTTATATCTCCTAACCCGAAATCGTGGATTTTTGAAAACATCTGTTAACTCATTGATTAAATAAGGATATATTTTTATTTACGTGCCAAATGAGGTGCTACGCTCACGTCGGAGAACGAGAATTAAGTTAGACTGCGCCCCTACAGGTAGATACGCTACCACTTTATCCACCCTACACGAAATTTTACAAACAAAGTAAAATTAAGTTTCATCAATTCCTAAAAAATTCTTGTCCAATATTTGTTCTAAAGTAAACGGACAGTTTTGTGGAAAATCAAACTCACTGATCCCAGTATCATTGGAGGCAATGATAATTGCTGATTCATGAGCATCAACTAGCTGATTTTTCAGTTCATTTTTCAGACTAGGGCTTTCAGCTAGTAACTTGAGTATCCGCTTCCGTTGTTCCTTGATTGTGCCTCGCCAACTACTGGAACGTTTATCTGATTGAAATTCCAATTTAAGTAAATGGGCGAGTAAAACTGCCAGCCGACTAGCCAGTTGACGCTTATCACTTCTTGCCATGCCTTCTAGTTCCTCCGCAACATTTACTCTGTCAAATTTAGAAAATTGCCCTTGCCGAATTAAACGGGCGTTTTCTAATAACCATGCATAAAAATCGGTTTCATAAGTTGCCACAAGTTCACTCATACTATTTACCTCAACAAAAATTGGATTTAATCAATAGTAATCAATGGGGTCAGACTCGATTGATTTATGAATTTTTGACTCTCTGGTAATTTGCGTGGTTTATAACTTATTGATTACAAAAGATATATTTATCTTCCCTCAATATTCAAAAAGTTCTGTTGAAACAGGTGCTAAACATTATATGTCTGCGTTTCATTGCATTTTCACTGCCTCCTTCGGGATAAAAAAATGGGAGAAGCCTGAGTTTAGTTCAATTTATCAAAATTTGTTGTAATTCCCTCATTTGTTTCCGATAGTTACAAGATACTGTTTTTATTATAATTTTTTACCACGCAAATTACCAAAGAGCCAAAATAACTTATTGAATTATATAAGTAAAAGTATTTTTGATTGTTGATTTTGACAGCCTAGGGCAGACCTGCGTGTCTGCCCTATTCCTAATTTAAAATTTTTCCGAAAGTGCTTGGTAAAAACCATTACCATCCCAAAAGTTTGGCTGACTACAACCCAAACAACCATGTCCTGATTCAATGGGAAAACTCGTCCCTTCATTCCACTTAGTTGCCGCACAAGCGTTGAAGGTGAAAGGGCCTTTGCAACCTAATTTGTATAAACACCAGCCTTTTTTCGCCTTTTGATCATCAAAACTTTCTGCAAACAATCCCTTTTCATAAAAGGCGCGGCGGGAGCAACGATCATGAATGCTGCGTCCAAAAAACAGCAAAGGTCGTTTTAATGCATCCAACGCCGGCCATTGACCAAAAGTCAGGAAATGGGCAATCACACCACTTATCACTACTGGCACAGGTGGACAACCAGGGACATTGATAAGGGGTTTATCAGTAATAATTTCTTCAACGGACACTGCCCCCGTCGGATTGGGAGATGCATGTGGAAGACCGCCATAAGCGGCGCAAGTACCAACAGCAATAATCGCTTGGGCCCCCTCAGCTACTTCTATTAGCATCTCTTTATTACTCATCCCTGAAATCGTAGAATAACCGGGATTGCCAATAGGGATTGAGCCATCGACCATTAATAAGTAATTGCCATAATTATTTTCCATCGCTTTTTGACGAGCAAGCTCGGCGGCTTCACCGGCAGCAGCTTGCAAAGTATGATGATAATCAAGCGAAATCAGATCAAAAATCAGTCCTTCTAACGTTGGCGCATGGGAGCGAGTAAATGACTCGGTGCAACCAGTACATTCTTGAAAAGATAACCATAGGACTGAAGGTCTGGATGTCTTTTCTAAAGCTTCGGCAATGCGAGGTATCATAGAGGTAGGCAATGCCATTATAGAGGCGGTCGTCGCACAGAATTTCATAAATTCACGCCGACTGAGTCCCATGCTACGTAGTCTTTCAGCAATCGTTTGATGGGTTGACATATTTTTTCCTTTCGTATCAAGTTTTTTGAAAAGACTTGGTTTCCAGGGAATAGCTTACTTTCTGGAAGTTTCTAAAACTATTTCAACATTAGACTTGTTCCTTAATAATGCTTTGTAAGTATTTGTAATATAAACAAATTTTATTTGCAGCCTTGGGTTTAATACTCTTTAGAGGGAAGCTATTATTGGAATTATTTTTGCAATGATGCAAAATTTATTCGCTAGGAGTTTGTCGGACTAAACAAATTTGTGTTAAAATATGAAAAACAAAAAATCAATCCATTATTGAATATTATTATATCATGATTAAAAAATTTATAGAAATAGACAGAGATGTACCAATAATTCTGCACAAAATTTTGAAGGTTGCTTAGATGAAAATGACTTATCACGCTTTATCGTAGAGATAGTAGAGCAAATAGATACAAGCGAGTTGGAAAATGAATACAAAGGAAGAGGTAGTGCCGCTTTTCCACCAAAGATGATGTTAGCATTACTATTTTATTGCTATGCGAAAGGAATATTCGTAAGTCTAAAATAGAGCGAAGAACGAATGAATTAATCCCCGTGTTATATATTAGTGGGGGGTTACATCCTGATCACGATACCATCAATAAATTTCGCAAACGCTTTTTAAACTAGTTTATATTCATATTTATAATGGTACTGGAAATCGCTTTTAAATTGGGTATTTTCAAACTGGGTGACATAAGCATAGATGGGACCAAGATAGAAGCTAATGCCAGTAAGCATAAGGCAATGAGCCTTAGACTATGCTAATAAATTAGAAGCAATGTTGCAGGCCGAAGTGGAAATGTTACTGAAACAATCCGAAGTAGCAAACAATAAAGATAATAAGGATGCCATTGATATTCCAGCAGAAATCAAACGCCGTGAAGAACGTTTAGCTAAAATTAGCGAAATTAAGGAAGAAATAGAACAGCGTGCCCAAGCCCGTTATGAGAATGAAAAAGCTGAATACGATGCGAAGATGAAAGAGCGAGCCACCAAAGAAGCAGAGCGCGGAAGAAAATTAGGAGGTAGAAAAGCGGTAGCACCTGAGCATGGACCAAAGCCCAAAGACCAAGTAAACTTTACCGATGGCGACTCACGTATTATGCCTAAATCTGGTGGTAATTTTGTTCAAGGATATAATGCCCAAGCAAGTGTCGACCAGCCTACAATGATTATAGTCGGCCAGCTTATGACTCAAAATACTAATGATAAATAAGAGGTTGAACTAGCGAGGGCATCCTTACCAAACTACCCAAAAAACGGGGTCAAGTAGAACGAGCAGCACTGGATAATGGCTATTTTAGCGATGATAATGTTAATGTCTTGGTTGATGAAAACATTGAACCATACATTGCAACCTGTCGTCAAAGTCACAATCAAAGTCTCGAAGAACGTTTAGCAGAGCCACCTTTAGCCCCACCTGAAAATGCCACTCCTCTTGAAAAAATGCAACATCGCTTGAAAACTGAAGAAGGCAAGGAATTTTATGGTTCACTTCAATCAACTGTGGAACCCGTATTCAGTATTATCAAAGAAATCATGGGGTTCAGGCACTTTACGTTGCGTGGTTTTGAAGCCGTCAAAGGTTCATTCCCATTGGTATGTATTGCCTATAATTTGAAGCGTCTTTGCGTTCTTAATGCGTGAAATTTAACTAAAAATAGCAAAATGATCCATAAAAATGCCAAAAATGACCTTATAACTTATTAGAATTATTTATACGACTATTTTTTTTATGTGATTTTAGACAAATTTACAATAATTTACTATAAGTTCGACAGGCTGCTATAGATGTTCAGATAAATAGTTTCACAAGGAGGGCAGACACGCAGGTCTGCCCCTACAAGACATTTTTTTTGTAGGGGCGAACCTGTGTGTTCGCCCTTGTGAAATTATTTACCTGAACATCTATATATAGCGTTTCCAGATTGCCTAAAGCACATTATTCGTAGGGGCAAACACGCAGGTTTGCCCTGTATTTAACCCAAACGGGAATTGCTATACGTGGAATTTTGTAGGGCAAACCTGCGTGTCTGCCCTTAACGCAAATGGCATTGAATTAACCAGGGTGAACATATTATTAATCAGGGCGAACACATAGCTTCGCCCCTACAAACAAAGAAACAATCAAATTATGGTAAGTTTTACGCAAATTAAAACCCGTTTTGCACAGCAGATAAGAACGGAGTTTGAAAATCCTGAAATCAGCCCTTTTCCTCAAGATTGGCAGAAAGGGGTGGATTTGTTGTTTGAAATCATTAAGTTTCCTATTGAGGGCGTTAATTTATATGATGGTTTGTTGAACGCTTTGGAAAGTGTGTTAATTGATAAACCGACTGATTATAATGCGTTGGTGAGTTTTATCAATTATTTGGAAAAGTATTTGGTGTTGGTGGGAAATTTCACCGGTCAAACCGATCAAATGGCAATACCCACTTTGATGCCCTTGATTAAAGCAATATTGCTTGATAATCAGCCGATCAAATGTTTTCATCGCCCCCATGTGGAGAACTTTAAGGGAACCCCCCATTTTTTGGAGCATATTTGTCGGGCTTATTGTACACGCAATGAGGTGGCTCACAGCCAAGAGAAAGATGGGCGTTTGCCGGATTGGTATGAAGATCACGCCGTCATTGTGCAAAATCGCAATAGTGTTTTAGTGGTTTTTTTGTATGCCGCCTGTTTGCATTATGATGTGCTTCATAACGCGATTTCAAGCAATCAATTAATTGATGTGATTCCTTATTTGGCGCAGATGGAAGATGATTTCAAGAAGTTGAAGCCACGTTTTGTGGCGATTCAGAGTACTGAAAAAATTGAGATGTCTGTACGGGAAGATGTGGATGAGATTGATCAAAAACCCCGTGAAGGGCATATTGAGCAGTTGCGTCAAAACATTCCTCAGTTGATGGTTTTGGGGGATGCGGGAATGGGAAAAACCACAACGTTACAATATTTGGCGTTGGCGGATGCGGAAAGTTGCCGGCAAAATCCGACTCAGGCAAATATTCCCGTTTATTTGGCTCTTAAGTTGTTTACGGGAGATCAAACTTTATGGCAAACCATTTTAGAAGAGTTGCCTTTTCCTAACAAGTTGAGCGATGATTTACTTCAAAAAGGTAGAATTAATTTGTTTTTGGATGGCTTGAATGAGGTGAGCCAGCAGTATAGGCAAGCAATGATTTGTCAAATTCAGGATTTTTTGAAACGTTTTCCCAATATTAATTTATTGGTGGCGAGCCGTAGTAGTCATCAATTTATGCTCACTGAATCTCAGCAGATGCCCGTTTTCGTACTTCAAAAAATGACGATAGCAAAAATTGAGGATTTTTTGCAAAAAAATACGGATGAAAAAACGCGCTTGATCATTCAAGCTGAAATCGCAGAAAATGAGCGAGTGTTGGATTGGTTGCGGGTGCCGATGTTGTTAAAAATGATGATTGAAGTGGTGGATGAACGTCTGCAAAGTACAGAATTTAAAGATGATCCCATTCCTGAAACGACTAATGAATTGCTGGGTTATTTTATTGAGGGCATTTATCGTCGTGAATGTGATCGAGATGCAAATTTTCGGGATACTGAAATCGCTTTTGATGCTTTAACGACGCATTTAGCTGTACAAATTTTTGATAAGGCGAAAAGCAATAGTGCGTTGAAGAGAAATCAGGTGCTACATATTTTGAAAGAAGAAGCCAAGTGTGGTTTTCCCAATGCTGATTTGAATTATTTTTTGCGGGTGAGTACTGAAATTGGTATTTTGGCTTTGGTTAAAGGGGTTTATAGTTTTGTTCATGAGGAATATTTAGATTATTATAAAGCAAAAGGTACGGAGTTGGAATTTGATTTTTGACATTTATCTAAAAAACCTGACAGGTTTCTGAAACCTGTCAGGTTTAATTCGTTTATCCCCGTCATTCATTGTACTTATTCGTTTGATATAAAAAGTTCATTATGATTACAAAAGAATATTTGCTTGATCCCAAAAATGAAAACCATCTCATTTTCAAAATAGGTAGCATGGGCAATCGGCTGCGGCGAAATGAAGCTATCTTAAAATTCAATGCTGTTAATCCTCTACTTGCCGCTAAATGTTTATTAGGTATTCGTCGTACTGAAGAAGAGTTGCAAGCTAATATTAAGCAACAAGCCCAACAGCACATTGAGGATAAGGAAAATCACAACAGTTTCCGAAGGGCGGTTTTGACTTTGTTTGAACTTAAAGCGTTGGATGTGATTAGTCAAGTTTTTGCACAGATTGAAAATCCAGATACATTTTATCGGCGCGTTATTCAGGATATGATTAACGCAAATCATGATCGCAGCGATTTTTTATTTTCTTTTTTAGACATTTTATTTGAAAATCATCAGAAAAGTACACGCCCTCATCTTGAATTGACTAAACTGCCTTCCCATGAATTGTGGATATGGGCATTGGAAAGCTTGCCAGATGATATGTTTATTAGCGGCTATCGTACCCGTTTAGAAGAATTTTATTATTTTTTTGCGGGGCAAAACCATTATTCTCCTAGCTTGCATCTCTTGCCGGAAAAGGCGAATGCGCTATTAAATTCGTTTAAAAATATATTGATTCAATACCAAAAATTGACTGGGTTACGAGAGATGTATTTGAATCTCATCCGGCGTAATCCGGCAAAAATGTGGGATTATATTGCTGAGATCA
>Ga0233404_10000367_pt1 | contig 12382 bp, 6 predicted proteins | sample Na_oxic_2_MG_FD_179861 | JGI IMG/M metagenome (GOLD analysis project Ga0233404, IMG submission 179861) | Seawater microbial communities from Saanich Inlet, British Columbia, Canada - Na_oxic_2_MG | ecosystem: Environmental > Aquatic > Marine > Inlet | place: Canada: British Columbia | collected...
CTGGTATCGTGGTCAACGATTCCATTGTCTTAGTAACATTTTACCGCGATCTGCGCGAAGATGGTGTGCCCATACGACAAGCATTAGTTGAAGCATCTTGTCAACGGTTACGGGCAGTGTTATTAACCTCATTGACGACAATTTTTGGCTTGACACCACTCCTGTTTGAAACTGCGCTGGCTGCCCAATTTTTGATTCCAATGGCAACTTCGATTGCGTTTGGCTTAATGTTTTCTACCCTTTTAGTGTTATTGGCGGTGCCGGCATTGTTGGCAATTTATGAACATAAAATGGCTCCGCGTGAGGCATGGTAAACCTTTTCTGGTTCCCACGCCGGGGCGTGGGAACCAGAAAAGCTAAAAACTGGGTGACAAAGCAAGTTTCTCATGTCCAAACTCAAACCGCTTGATGCTTTCATATTCAGAAGGGTTTTTGCTTTCATATAAGTCATGCCATAAATTCCACTTCATTTGGAGATTTAGCCACACTTCAGCACTTGTACCAAACACTTTCCCTAAACGAATAGCAATATCAGAGTTAATCTCATGACGATTGTTGATGATGTCATTCATGATGCTCTGTGGTATCTTGATAAGATCAGCAAGTTGAGCGTGGGTTAATTTAAGCGGTTCTAAAAATTCTTCAACCAAAATTTCACCCGGAGAAAATGGTTTACGTTTAGTGATATTCATAGCAAAATCCTTATGTTATAAAATTTAATGATATTGAACGAGCTGTATATCATAAGCGTTACTTTTTTCAAATTCAAATATTAATCGCCAAGGGCCATTGACAGAAATTGCCCAATAACCTTCATAGTTTCCACTTAACTTATGTAAATAATTACCGGGTTGATTTTGTAAGTCTTCTATACAAGTTGCAGCGTCTATCCAGTCAAATCGGTTCCCACGCCGGCGCGTGGGAACCAGAAAATTACCATGTAGGTTGGGTTAGCTTATTGAGCGCAGCGAGATAACGTAACCCAACATTAAGTTAAAAAAATTGTGTCGGGTTACGCTGCGCTAACCCGAGCTACATAAATAAATCTTTGATAATAAATGAATAACTCCTTAACTTAATGGCAGTGACGCCGGCGCGTGGGAACCAGAAAACGGGACACTGGCGCGTCTCGAATCGGTTCCCACGCCGGCGCGTGGGAACCAGAAAACGGGACACTGGCGCGTCCCGAATCGGTTCCCACGCCGGCGCGTGGGAACCAGAAGGCAATTAGCAATTACCCTATAACAATATTCATACGTCGGGGCATACCGATTTGGTTGCCCGGAGTCAAAACAATGACTGAATCAGACAAATTACGCATTACAATCAGTGACATTATTAGCTTTGTTGGTACTGTGGCAACTTTAATAGGGATAGGTGTCGCCCCTTCTCTTCTTGCGAAAACCATTTTTGGCCTTCTTTTTTTGGTAGGAGGTTGGTGGTTCATCAAAAATATGTCACGCTTTTTGCGCCGCTCCCCATCTCCCTATCATCCGTCAGAGATAGTGACACCGCCAGATTTTGTAGGGCGCACCGCCTTATTGCGGCAATTAGATGTTGCCCTCAAAAATACGGAAAGCCTTTCTGTGGTGGGCGAGCAGCGTATGGGTAAAACGTCGCTATTGAAAACTTGGCAACAGCAGTTGCAAACAACCGGGCGCGTGGTGGTGTTTGTTGATGGTTTGCAAACTGCCGCGCTTTTGCCGGCATTGATTGATGCGATTACTCAACAAAATGCTCCCAATAATCCCGATCCGGCGGCGAATGTGTTGCAACAGTGGGCTGTGGAAACAGCAACTGCAACCGGATTACTCCCATTATTATTAATAGACGAAGCGGAAAATTTTTTGGAAAATTTGCCGCGCCGTTTTTTTGAAAGAGTGCGGGGGATGTTGCAAGAAAAGCAGTTGGTGATCATATTTGCGACTAGCCGGGAAATGAACCGCATTTTTGCCGATATGGATAAAACTTCGCCGCTGAGTTTACGTTTATTACATCTTGATTTGTTAGAGGTGTCGAGCCGTGATAGCATCATTGCGCGAGGCAATTTTACCCCTCAACAAGTTGAATTAATCCAAACGTGGGCGGGATGCCATCCATTTTATCTGCAATTGTTGGGGCAATGTCTTATAGATGCACGCCAAAATGGCGCAAACGATGAGGTGGCTCTGCGGAATTTTCAGACGAATGCAGCGGCGCGTTTTAACAAGTTATGGAAAAACTTAACTGAAGAAGAACGCCAAAGTTTACAAGCCGCTTGCCAATCCGAACAAAAAATCCAGCGGCGTAGTTTAAAAGAACGTGGTTTGGTGACGGAAGATGGGCAATTATTTGGTAAAGTGTTGCAAGAATGGTTGCTTGAATCGGTGCCTTCCAATTCTCACAGTGGTTGATTGATTATGATTAAATACATTTTTGGAATCCAAACCTTTAGATTTGGACGCGAGCAAATTACCGACAGCCAAATCTGAAGGTTTGGACTCCAGTATTTTTTTGGAATCCAAACCTTTAGATTTGGAAGCGAGCAAATTACCGACAGCCAAATCTGAAGGTTTGGACTCCATAATCCGATAAACTTATTAACCATTATCGCAACCCAAGAGAGACAAAAACCTTGAATAAATTACCCAACCACTTTGCTCTACTCTGGTTATTTTTTATGCAACCGATTACTTTGCACCATCATTTAAAAAGGTGTGGAATAGATAATCCCGATGCCCCTGCTTGGAAGCTATGGTGGGCAAAAGAAAACCGTACCATTAAAAGAGCTTATGTTAAGAAAATGTTTGCCTTGTTGTTATGGGTAACACCTGCAGTTGCCTTATTGCTGTCAACCATTGTGCAGGGTTTTCCTTTAGAACCGGCTAAGGTTGCAGTAGGTGTGGCGGTAGGTGTGGCAGTAGGTGTGGCAGTAGGTGTGGCAGTAGGTGTAGTAGTAGGTGTAGTAGTAGGTATAGTAGTAGGTGTAGTAGTAGGTGTGGCAGCAATAGGTGTGGCAGCAAGAGGTATGCAAGTAATTATGGCAGTAATTGCAGTAGGTATGGCAGGCAGCATAGCAGTGGGTGTGGCATACGGCGTGGCAGTGGGTGTGGCATACGGCGTGGCAGTAGGTGTGGCAATCTTTGTGGCAGTCTACATGGCAGTCACTGCGGAAATACGCTTGGTGGCAGCCGCCTTGCTAGGCATGATATTCGGTGTGGCACTTGGCGTGATTTTTACTTTGACTTTCTATTTATTTTTCTTTCGCTTAATTCCTTTCTATCTATTTGAACTCTTATTACAGCCCATTTTTTATCTGGCACAAAGATTCACCAACCGCTCCACCTTACATCTTGTCCCCGTGCTATACCACGAACTCAGCTATTTTCCCCACCCCTATCTACTCGACCACATTCTCCTCAATGCCGACACGCACCCCAAAACCGTCGCCCGGGTACTTAATGCCTGTGCGATTGCCCCCGGCCAAAGACAAATAGGACAAGCCGCCCTCGCCCATCTCCAAGCTCGTGAATTAATAACCTTAGCCCAAAAAGGTCAATTTCAAGCGGCGATTGATTTACAAGGGCAATGGTTAGCCGGAATCGAAGGAGCGGATAATAAACTCCTCGCGTTCCGTGATACCGCCCGTTATCTGAAAGCAGCCCTTGATACTGACAATGGCTACCACCGTTTACAACATCTGGATACAACCACAAAATCACTTCAGGCACTAGCCAACCAACTCCGGGGCGATGATTCGCTCCTTGCGCGACTGCTAACCGATACCTTACACACTTGGGAAAACGTCACTGCCAACTTGCGCCGTGATACCCAAGCACTGGCTCATTTCATTCCAAACCCTTTTCGTACTGGTCAACCCTTGACTCCAGAAGATGATCAACCGATTTTTCGAGGCCGTGAAAATTTAATCCAACGCCTTGCAGCCCTCCTCGCCCACCCCGAAGAAAGTGCGTCAATAGCCTTACTTGGACCACGTCGCTGTGGTAAAACCTCGGTATTGCAAATGTTACCGGCAAAAGTGCCCGATGCGATATTTGTATTTTTTGATATTCAAGCTAACCCGATGGACTCCCCCCTAGCATTTTTCCAAGCTTTAGCAAAGCGAGCTAGGGAACAGGCCCAACGGGATCGGCGTTTAGAATTACCCCTTTTACCCGACGCGCCGCCTTTTAGTGCCTTAACTCAATGGTTTGACAGCTTAGAAACTATCGGCAAAACTTCTGGACACCGTATTTTGTTATGCTTGGACGAATTTGAACGTTTAGAGACCCTTTTTCCGGGGACGAAAACCGATTTACTGAAACTGATGGGCCTATTTCGCGCCACCATTCAACACCGCCGTCAAGTACGTTTATTAGTTTCCGGAGCCGCACCGTTTGATGAGCTAGACAACCTCTGGAGCGATCACTTGATCAATGTGCAAGAATTGCGAGTTGGGCTACTCGATAGAGATAACTCATTGAACTTATTAACAAAACCTATACCGACTTTTCCAGATGAAGCGATTCCTTTGACGGTGGCGAAAGCCATTTTTGAGCGCGTCAATGGACAACCATATTTACTCCAACTGTATGCCTACTTACTGGTTACCCATTTAAACGAAAAAGAGCGTGAACAAGCTAACATTCAAGATGTCGCTCACATAGAAAATTTAGTATTAAGTCAAGCCCGAAATTATTTCAGCAATGTTTTTTCCACAGCGCCCGCCACCATTCAAACCGCCCTAGAAAATTTAGCATTCTCCAAACCAGCCCAATTAGATCGTTATACCCGCCGCTGGTTAAAACGACGTTATTTATTAAATGAACAAGAGCAATTATCCATTTTGGTATTAGGGCGATGGATTAAGGAATCGTTTGTTGACAATGTTAGCTGATGGTTTGGAGCCTGGCATCATTATGAAATAAGTGAACTACAAGGATTATAAGGATTTCTGGTTCCCACGCGCTGGCGCTCATCGTTATACATAAGTTTTTAAGTAATTGAAATAAAAGTATATTTCTCGTTCCCACGCGCCGGCGTGGGAACGCATTATCGAGGTGACTGCAAAGCGGGCGCGAGCCCGCAAAAAACGGGACGCTTTTGCCTCCCGAGTCGGTTCCCACGCCGGCGCGTGGGAACCAGAAAATCAACGACTTACGAGTGTCCACGACACTTATGTATAACGATGAGCGCGCTGGCGTGGGAACCCCAATCCACCGCGCTGCGGTGCAAGTTAAAGATATTTTTCCAAAGATATCAAAAATATCAATAAGTTAAGTTAAATCGGTATAATGTCTAATAAAGGATGGGATCGTGATAGTGTTTGGGTTCAAATCCCTTTATTATAAGTAATCCTTGTAGTTGCGATTAAATCCTTTATTATAAACAATCCTTGTAGGGGGCGATTAAATCCTTTATTATAAACAACACCATCGCCAATTGGATATTTGTTTCGGGAATGGAGCGAAGCGGATTTCCCGAAACTTTTATATAGGTTTCGGGAAATTGTACCTCATTCCCGAAACAACAAATTTTGATATTGGCGAAGGTATTGATAAACAATCCTTGTAGTTGCTTTTTTCATAGGTTAACACTTATCCGGAATTTTAAATATGCGAAAATTTTCATCTTATGGTGCCCCAAATAACAAATTACATTACTACGCACCTAGAGAGGTATTAATCAAAAATGCCATCACCCAATTAAAGGGCGAAGAAATAAATGAAGGCGGCCATTACATTACTATCTGGGCACCTCGTCAGACTGGCAAAACTTGGATCATGCGAGAAGTCGCCTTAACCCTCAAGAAAGAAACTCAGTTTGATGTGGTTTTCCTCAGTTTGCAATATCTTAATGAGGTAACTGATGTCAATCTTGTGGCTCAACAGTTCGCTCGAAAATTGCTCAAACAGTTAAACTTAGAGAAGGAACTCACTATAGACACGTTAGATGATTTTGAGCGGTTGTTTGAACGCGGTACCCTCAAGAAACCTTTGATTTTGATTTTGGATGAGTTTGATGCGCTGTCAGAATCGGTTCTGGCTCGGTTAGTCAGTATATTTCGTCATATTTACAATACTCGTCAAAATCAAGCAGATAAATCAACGGCTGAGAAGGAATACCTGTTACATGGCATGGCTTTAATCGGGGTACGTGCCGTTTTGGGTGTGGAAAATGTCAAAGGTTCTCCTTTCAATATCATACGAAGTATGCATATTCCTAATTTGACTTATGATGAAGTGAATGAACTATTCAACTGGTATCAACAAGAAAGCCGGCAATCAATTGAACCCGAGGTTGTGGAACGCTTATGGTATGAGTTTCAAGGGCAACCCGGTTTAACGTGTTGGTTTGGGGAATTGTTGACGGGAACTTATAATCAAGCCACCGACAAACCGATTACGATAGGCAACGTGAAAGAAGTTTATGCGGCTGCGCTTAAGTTGCTACCGAATAACAACATTTTGAATATCATCAGCAAAGCGAAACAGGTACTTTACAAACCGTTTGTGTTGGAATTGTTTCAAACCAAAACGAGAATCGATTTTATCTATGATGATCCGGTTATCAATTTTCTGTATATGAATGGGATTGTTTCGTTTGAACGAGTTAACTTGGAAGAAATTTATGTGAAATTCTCTTGCCCATACATACAAAAGCGATTGTTCAACTCTTTTGCCAGAGAATTGTTTCATGAACTGGATCGGTTATATGATCCGTTTGAGGATTTATCGGACACGATTACCGAAAACAGCTTAAACATCCCAAGGCTATTGCAGCGATATGAACAGTATTTGCAGGCGAATCAGGCACAAGTGTTGAAAGATGCGCCACGTCGCCGCGAGGATTTACGTGTCTATGAAGCCGTCTTTCATTTTCATCTCTATCTCTATCTGACACAATTTCTCCGCAATTATAAAGCACAAGTTCAGCCCGAATTTCCAACCGGTAACGGTTCAATTGATTTGTTGATACGTTATGCTGGGCAATTGTTTGGGTTAGAGTTAAAAAGTTTTGCCGATCAACAGCAATATCGTAATGCTCTGAAGCAAGCGGCGAAATATGGAAAACAATTAGGATTAACGTCGATTTGGTTAGTGTTATTTATTGAAGCCGTTGATGACAAAAATCGTCAGCGGTTTGAGGTTTCTTACACCGATAAGAAAAGGGGTGTCACCGTGCATCCTTTGTTCGTGCAGACGGGAAAAGCTTGAACGCAATAACAAAATTTCATGTAGAGTGGATAAAGCAGTTGCCCTACAAAATACTTAGGAATGAAAATTAAATAAAATACGAAAGTTGAAACCTGACAGGTTTGGCAAGTTATAAAATCCTCATTCCTTAGGGGCAATTAAGTCCTTTATTATAAACAATCCTTGTAGTTGCTTTTATTATAGGTTAACACTTAATGAGCCAATCTAACCAAAACATTCTCGGTGATGACTTAGGTTTAGTTTTTGAGTTGGGCGTGAATATTGGCATCTTTGCCGGTATTCGACGTTTGACTGCGAAACGGAAAATGCTTGCACAAGTTCATTCGCTTTATGATGATGAACTGAAGAATATGAAGCTTAACCAAGTTGTTTACCGCCTCCAAGAAAAGGCTAAACGTCACGGCGTGGTTGATCCCACTTTGTTGAACAAAGCCGCTACCTTTATTGAATACCTTATCTTTTTGGGGGTTCACAAGGGCTTTAATTTTATGGTGGAATATTGCGACAGCATAGAATCTCAATTTCGCCAAGCACCAACATTGTTATATTATCAATGCGATTTACAGCAATTGTTTAATGCTGATGAACATGCTCGCTTTGGCAAGCTAATTCCTAAAATTGATAGTATGTTCAAGCAGTTAGATATAACTCCGGATTATCAAAGATACCAACACCGAGGGCAATTTTTAAACGCGGATATGATCATGTTGTTGCAGTTAGGCAATGGTAAATATCGGGTGTTGGTGATTGATGTCGGATTATTTTCGGTGGCGAATATTACTGATGTGCCGGATTTGGATGATGTCGCTATTATCAAACAACGTTTGGTGTCTGCCTATCATTATATGCGTGAAAAAACTGCCTTTGAACATCTCAACATTGATTCTGATACCACCGGTATCCATTTTTCACCAAAACTGGCAGATTACTTTGAAGCATTTTCCAGAGATGACAAAGATAGTTATAAAATGATTCAAGCCGGTGGTTATGCCCATAGTTTTGTGCAATGTCTCGAAACATCATTACCCCAGAAGTTTAATGATGATACGTTGGAGGTTAATGCGCTAGGCTTAACTGATCGTGCTTATAATGCCACGTTTATCGCCAATAAAGCCGATATGGAAATCCTGCGATATATTTATCGGGAAAGTAAGGCACAAAACTATGGATTGTCTTATTCTGAAAAACGTTTTCTTTCTATCCAAGCGGTTTTTCAGACTATTTCTAGAAATTTTTCCCGGACTTTTAGGCTGGGCAAGTTCCGAAAAACGGAGAATTTAGCCGCGTTTATGGAAAAGCTCCAAATTCCACCTCGCCAAACTGCGAATAAAATTGCCTATACGGAAACGCTCAAAGATTTTCATAGCACTGCTGATAATGTGCTGCCAGAAACTTTGACAGAGGTTGGGCTGCCAACTGAGACTCAAATTTCATTTCGTGATGCTCATGCCCTGCTTATTGAAAAAGCTATGCGTAACAATGACTTATTGTTGTTTCTCACCGGGCATCCGGGAATTGGCAAAACGACGGCAATTGTTGACTATATTCTCCAACCCCAAATCTTGTCTGAAGGGGTACTGTTTTTTTACTTCAGCCCTCGTATCCAAGTTAACAATGATATCGTTGAAAAGTTCAGCCAAATCAAAAATGGTAAACGTGTTGTCAAAGATGACAATGTGATGTGTCTGTATTCCAACAGCAACTTGATTAGCAATTATAAGGGTAATCCGGTTATTAAATATGTGGCTAATAAGCAATTACCCGGTGAATTGTCAATGCCATCAGTGGTAGGCGGTAAGCAAAGTACACTTATTCTGGTACCGGATGCAGAGGAAATTCAATTTCGTAAAAATCGTTCCAGTAAGACGACATCAAGTAGCGACAATAAGATAGAACACAAATCTACTCCTTCGCCGGGCGTTTTAAAAACGGTTTGTTCCGCTATTTGCACTTTGCGTCACCACAGTAGCCATAACAATATCCCCAAAAATATTGTCGCCACGGCAACGGTGCAATCGTTAAAAAAGACAGAGACGAGTAGCACTGCCCAACATTTAAGAAAAATTTTTGCCACGGCTGCCACAGATAAAAAGTTAAACTATTTTGATGCGGCGAAATTGGCACAGATGGCAAAAACAACTCGGCATTTGATTTTTATGGTGGATGAAGTGATTGGGGATAGCGGTGGCATTGAGTTGGTACATGAATTGGTAAACTTATCTAGGGATAATGGGTTACAATTAGCCCAACATTTCAAAGTAAAAATCATCGCCTCGGATGCCTCTATCGCCGGTGTAGATGTGATAAAACAACACTTATCTAAACGTGAGCCGAGCCCGGCAAAAATTTTATATCGGCAGATTGACAAACAGGTTGATACTAAATCCCTGTCGATTCAACAAGATAAGTTCAAAGTCCACCGTTTTAAAGCCGACAATGCCACCATTATCAATGCGAATACGTTTCCTGCCAGTGAACTGGTTTTAAGTTATAAGGTAAATGTAGAAATGGCTACCTTAGATGCACCGTATAAAAATGATGAGGTGCAAAGTTGGATATTGGAAGATATTCGCAATTTCTTGAATGATAAATCATCTGATGGACAAGCCATTGTTTATATTCAAAATATTAAGCGGCTCAATCAGTTGATAAACGCCCTCAAGAAAACCGCTTTACCGGATGGCTCTTTTGAGGAATTTAAAGATTATCTCCAAATCCATTCGATCATCCCAAATGAGACGCGCCAAAAAATTCATAAATATAAAAATGCGGTTAAAATTATATTTATGACTTCCTCTGCCAGTCGCGGGCTAACCTTTGCGGGTGTGCGCCACATTTTCATTGAAGTACCCGGATTTCAGATTGAAAATAACTTGATGGAAATTGTGCAAACGGTATATCGGGGGCGTGGTGGTGATACTGAAGCGGAGAGAGTTTTAGAAAAACAAACGCGCTGGCTGACTTTTTATCTGAATAGCACTATCCGCTATGCCGACACGGCGCAACGAGAAACCCGCTATCAACGTGGCATCACCGGGATTATGAATATAATTCTCCTGTTACGGGCAGCTTTAAAAACTCGGATTGCCGGTTATGGCGATATTGGACGTAAACGGGAACTACGCATTATTCCGGTAGGCGATAAACATTTAGACAGTGTTGGCGATTCACTCCTAACCGGGGTGGCGCGATTGCTGACGCAAATTCGGCGCGAAGTCAACCGCAGCAGTGACAATGCGAAAGCCAATGTGGGTGATTATGACAATTCACTCGCCAAATTGGGAGAGGATATAAGGAATATTTTCAAACGCACTCAAACCAGAGTAGTTAGTAAAACCCTCACCAAAGTCAATACTTATTATGAACACTTTTCCCAAAGTGCAACGCAAAGCTTCCATAATTTGCTAGACTACGACTTTGCAGCTTCGTATTACATAGACGGTGAGATTTTGACAGTTCCAATCCCCGACAGCGAAGAACGGATTGATGTGCCAAGAGACATATTAAACACGGTTCAAACTGAACGGCTAGTAGAAAGAATATATGGGCACACTAAAAATCCCCACTATGCAGACGGTTTAAAAAAGGAACTCAGCAACATTGCCAAAGAAATTGAAAACCTGCAACAAACCGGACAAGAAACTAACAAGAGCCAAGGTGTCTATAGTCAAAACCAGAGCCGCAACCAGTATCTTTCCATACCACTACCGGTGTTTTTTAAGCCCCAAATATTTAAGGACTATTTTCGTTTTGGTTCAGAAACCAGAGCTTATGAAGAATTTACTCCTGAACGGGACAGTTTTCGGGATGCGCTTGGTTATTACCTATATTCAATTTACCAACTTAGCAACAAACTTCCCTTAGATGGTGGATATGAAACCTTCCCATTCTTACTTTTTCGCTGTGACAATTTAGTGATTACCAGACAACAGCGATTTGATCGACGCTATTTATTTTCCTCCACCGCTTTTAATCTGATTAATTTGGTGTTGTCGCAGGATGTTGATGATGAATAGGTGTAGGTAACGTCTGTTGCTCATCAGATTTGAAATTGGGACTTGATTTATTTTTAAATGAAATTATAATCCAGTCTGGACGCGTTGATTAGTATTATTAATTAAGTATTATTGACTGATGCTCCAATTCCGAGCCCGGCGATTTGTTGTCGGGCTTTCGTTGTTTTGAAGGGTGTATCGTGGTGCATCATACACTATAAATGAAAAATGGGAATGCGTTCCTAAGGGGAAACATGGTGATAAAATGATGTTTAATCTCAAGAGGCGCATTCTACCTGAAAATTTGGGCTAAAACAAATTATCAACACTCATATTGAGTTATGGGAAGCAATTACACACGTTCAACAATCGGAGGATTTATGATTAATAGTATTAGGCAACAAGCCATTGTAGGGAAGGGGGGACGAATTGAAATTATATCCCCCCAATTGCCAATCGGTGCAACGGTAGAAATCATTGTCTTAATAGATGAACCTATTAAACACGTATCCCAAGCTAACACAACTTTGACACCTAAACCCTCAAATCAAAAAACATTTACCATTCGTCAATTTAGTTTGGGCGAAGAAGTTAATGTGGTACGTGACGAACTTTATGGGAGCCATTGCGGTGCCCCAAAAAAGGAAGCTTACTTGTGTAGGGCATCCAAAGAACTTTCATGGGATGATTTTTTTGACCAATCTACCGTTTTTGGAGATGATTTTCTAGCAAAGCGTGAAAATTTACCACCACAAACTCGGGAGTTTTTTTGATGTATGTACTTGATACAAACATATGTATTTTTGTTCTAAAAAACCGTTCTAATCAACTTAGGCATAAATTTAAAGCTACTAAAGATTTAGCTATATCATCTGTTACTTATGGTGAACTTTGTTATGGTATTGAAAACGGGGAAGGGCATTTAAAAAAACAACGCTGGGAACAACTTGAGACTTTCACACAAAGACTCTTCATAGAACCTTGGGACAAAGATGCGGCACGGCAGTACGGTTTTATCAGGGCAGTGCTAAAAAAACATGGCAATCTAATTGGAAATAACGATTTATTGATTGCTGCACATGCCATAAGTCTCAATGCTATTCTGGTGACAAATAATGTCAAAGAATTTGAAAGAATACCGGATTTGACGATTGAAGATTGGACTGCTGAAACAACACCTTCGCCAAAAGC